>Ga0123341_1001649_pt1 | contig 17240 bp, 11 predicted proteins | sample Turbeapinknodule_FD_89959 | JGI IMG/M metagenome (GOLD analysis project Ga0123341, IMG submission 89959) | Root nodule microbial communities of legume samples collected from Mexico - Turtle bean Mexico pink nodule | ecosystem: Host-associated > Plants > Roots > Nodule | place: Mexico: Nepantla...
CCTGCTGATATAAAGTGATTTGCAAGAACAGTCCAGATTCTAGCCCATACCTTAAAAACATCACAATTAGAGCTTAGAAATGCACTCAGGGCAGCATCAAAAAGACAATATTATACAAGGGGTCGAAGGATGCTATAGTTCAACAATTAATGGAATGAAACCAAAGCTTCTTAGCAATAACAGATAGCTTGAGTAAAATGATACATTCAAATCATTCCTAGATAGTCAGTAGTTATCAAAGCATTCGTACATGTACAAATATGTGCTTTCTATTATATATGGATAAACTAAATCCAATTATTGAATTTCCTCAAGGAAACAACACATTTGAGCCAATACATTTAAACAAAAAATTAATGATAACAAAAGTCTTATTAAAAAGTGGACTTTAAGCCTAACTCAACCCCATAAAACTGGCTCTTAGGGTTGAGGTTTGCACCCACTTATATACAATAAAAGGCTCTAATCTCTAGTCAATGTAGGATCTCCAACACACCCCTCACGCCGAGACTGCCAACTCGTGCGTGAGACTATATATTTTGGGTGGTCCGATAATGGCCCCATAGCGGGTGGCACGATAGGCCCAACACAAACACTCGCTAGGATAGACTCGAAAATGGCTCTGATACCATATTAGAAAGTGGACTTTAAGCCTAACTCAACCCCATAAAACCGGCTCATAAGGTTGAGGTTTGCACCCACTTATATACAACGAAAGACTCTAATCTCTAGTTGATGTGAGATCTCCAACACAAGTCTAATAGCTTAAAAAATAAAGTGAGCAGAAAAAACTTCCAAAGGTAACTTACAAGACAAGCAACATTAAAACGATGAATAAAAATTATCCAACTGACAGTTGATAAGAGATATACCATACATATTCAAGCCATATTGTAATAACTAATTTCAACAAGCTTCTACAAGCTGATGACACGAGTTGGAGTTTGTTTTAGCTCTTCAGCTGATACACCACAGAGAGCAGTGAAGAATTCCACAAATGAATCACTAGGTAGTTTGACACTATTCATAAAAACATGTTCAGCAGGTTTCCCAGCTAATTCTCTTAGAGATTGAACAACAGCATCCTTGGAGATTTGATTTGACCCATGCATAACAGTAGCATAAATTGAAGGAGTTGATGTTATAAATTCAAGGCGAGAAACACATTCCAGAACTGCATTCCATGTATCTTGAAGAGCATTCGTATCTGATTCACACAGGACCAACACCGTGCGCAAAGCTTCCACATTTTTACTACGCATTTCCTTTGGGGCATGCAAGAAAGTAAACCAAAGGTGTCAACAAAGAAACTAAATGAACCTGGTAAACTGTACCAAACATCAATGTTTCCATTCAGTATTATCGTACACAATGCACCATCTTTCCCTAGCATATCAAAATAAAGAAGTAGCAGATACCTCTGCCTCATCACTGCTACACACCTTATGTGACCCCATCCCTCTTCTACCATCAACCCATACTCCCTACACTCTACACCAGCTAGTCAAAACTAATCTAACCTACCCAAATTATCATACTGACTAAAAGAATGTAGTGGATAGTCATCATCATTATCTTCAAAATTTAAACAGTTGTTGACACTAGCCTTTTTTTTTCCTTTTTCTTTCAATGAAATCTATTGTAACATGTTGAATGGTTTTTTCCCTTTCTTTTTCCATTGTAGTGTTGGTACAACTACTAGTACCTTGATCTGGGTCTAGTTTTTTTAAAGTTGTAAGATTGTGAGTTATTTCAATTCTACCAAAGAAATAACAATGACTAACCTTTGAGTTTCCGTGGCACGATTTAACTAGTTGAAATGACTTGACGCTGCGACTTGCCCCGTTCACCTGTTTTTCTGCGTTGCAAGCAAGAACTTCTAAGAGAAATGGCCAATGACATAAAGTTCCTCTTCTAAACCTTTAGGTCTCAATGTTTCATTATCACATTGAGGATTTAGTAGCTTGCTGGTCATGGGGAGGTAAGGCGTTGAGAAAAAGGAGGAGGAGAAATAATGAACATATTCTCATTACATATGCAAAAGGAAGAATAAGAGATGAAGAGAGAAGCTACAGGAGGAGGGAAATATGCTGCAAATAGGAAAAGTAGACCACTGGATAGATACTTCAAAAACAAACACTAAAAGTAATTTCTTGCTCAATTGGATTAGAAACTTTTGACATGGATTGAGAATACAACAAAAAGCCTACTTACTAATTAGCCTGAATTACAAAACATATACAACAATGATTTATAAGGCAATAAGGTAGTGAATCCTCCTCTCCCTATTCCCCAAGAACCAATTCTCAATCACAAAAATGTACACCTCCCCACTACATTATGTTAGCACCATGTCTGTGGCAATCACTCTTCCTCCTGACCGAATGAAAGTGTTTCAGGATTTGCTTTATGACTTTTGAACTCTCGGTTCAATATGTTCACTACTTTTTTGGCCACCGATTGAATACTAGGATCCCTAACCATAACCTCTCCCCTCTTCTCAAACAACTCCCAACTTTCATCCTCAAACAACACCTCAAGCCTATAAAACTCTCTTGCCCCAAAATTAGAACTCAACATGTTAAGATTCCTGATGTGATCAGCAACTGGCATTTGCAACCTTTATAGTCCTCACCAAAAGGCACACCAACCTTTGTCAAATCAAGCTTCATCAAACTTCAACCCCAATCCATCAGCTTTCTTTCAAAATACAACTCCATCCAAATCAATTTTCCAAAACCCAGGTTCTCTACTTCGTCTTTCACACTTAAACTATGACTCTATACTTTACAAGTTCTACATTGATATTTAATGTTCACATTACTCACTTAGGACTGCAAGCAGTAGCTCAAAGTGAGAAAACTGAAGCATGCTAACACGGTGAAAGCTAAAAAATAGCTCAAGAGATTTTCTTTTATCGCCAGAAACACTTTCTACCCAAGGACTAAACTGTTTCTAACATGGAAAGCTACAAAAATATCTTATAAAGTATTTACCTCAAGTGGAACTCCACGAAATAGAATTTCTCAAGCTTCCTCAAACCACTGAAATCAAATCAAGAACACAGGGTTAGAGAATCATTATGAAATCGTTAGGGCTATACCTTGAAAAATAAAATTACACGCAAAAAGAAAGAAATTGGAGCAAAACCTAGGGTTATTCTTCACGATTCCATCAACGCTCTCGACTACTCCATCACGGTCGCATACTCTCGATCTCATGGTCGCACGCGTTCTCACAGTCGCATGCATTCTGGCGTTCTCACACACTCTTCTCATAGTCTGATTAAGCTCGCACTCGAAAACAACTCTAATGAAAGTTTCAAAATCTTTTTCAAATAAATAAAAATTAATTGTTTGCGTATTCACAATTTTCTTATTTATTTAAATTTAATTTTAAAACAGATAGCGTGGGTTTAACCTTCAAATTCTTAACTTTTTATTATTTTTTATATTTTCAGTAGTAATCGTTTTACTTACGCAACTCTTTTTTTTATTTTTATTTTTAAAATTTACGTGGGTATAACCCACGCTTTCCCATGCCTTCCCACGCTTTTTTAAATAGTGGAGGCTTAGTTGACTAAATTTAGAGTCCACATAACACCTTCGCTTTTTTTGTGCAGCTAATTCAAATTTTTAGCATAGTGAAATGGCACCCACTGTGGGGCCGAGAGAAATCGAGTTTCGGATGCTAGTAGATGGTATCAACCCGAAGCATGACAAGTGGGCGGATGATTGAAGTTGACCAGACCATGTTGATGTTGTCTCTTCAGAGAGAGATGGCTTAACTGAGAAGAAGAAACAAAGAGGTGAGCAGAAAGAACGAGGATATGAAGAGAAAGTTGATCGACGGAGGACGACCATCCATCGTGCCGACTAATCTCGTCGGCAAGTTGATCACCTCCCCTCTTAACCCGAGAGCGGTTGAGGAGACTAAAGACAAGGCCCCCACTCAGGAGATGGATGGCAAGTCCTGTCCTAACAAGTCGGTCTACAGGACCGGTACAGTGGATTCTATGCGTCGACACCCGTTTACTGATTCCATCATCGGAGTACCGCTGCCGGACAAGTGGAAAGGCTTCAATAGGGACCGCTATGATGGCACAACTGACCCAGATGAGCACATGGATGTGTACACCACGCACATGAGCTTGGACACCGCAAATGATGTGGTCATGTGTCGAGTGTTCCCCACATCATTGAAGGGATGAGCTCTCAGCTGGTTCACGAAGCTCCCTCCCAACTTCGTCAACAGCTTCGTAACGTTGATGTCTAAGTTTGAGACGCAATTCACGACAAGCCGCCTACACCATCTAACCTCCATCTTCCTAATCGGCATCCGCTACGAGAAGGGGAGTCTTTGAGAACCTTCATCGATAGATTCAACAAGGTAGCGATGAGCATTCAGAACCTCAGCCCGGACGTGGCCATGCACCATATGTTGATGGCCTTACATTCGGGATTGTTTGCTGACAGCCTCTGCATGCAACCGACTGCAAGCTTGGAGGAGCTCAGGAATAGGGCTGCCAAGTACATGCAATTGGAGGAGCTAAGAGAGTTTCGGAACCAGGCCTGTGCAGAGGCTAGCGGAGAGAAGGGAAAGGGGGAGAAGGAGCGCCAAGGCCGATCGACCAATCGGGGAGATAGAAGAAGGGACAACCGGGTCAGTCGGTTCTCAAGATATACACCCATGACAACTGATAGGGGGAGGATCCTGGATGAGGCTCTCAACTCGAGTTGATCCCTCCGCCCAGGAAAGCATCAAGTCCCGAAAATACCGATCGCAGGAAGCGGTGTCGGTACCACAAAAACAGGGGGCATTCCACTGAGGAATGCCAAGCCCTTAAGGATAAGATAGAGGAACTTGTCCAAGTTGGGCACCTGCAGCGTACTAGACAGTCCCCCAGGCGGGATGAGCCAACGAAGCGGAGAAGCTTTCCCCCTCAAAGGGTCAGGGATGACCCTCCACGCAGAGAGGACCCCTTCCCACCCCCTGGGAGAACGAAAGAAGAGGCAACTGGGAAGTCATCAACACCATCGCTGGAGGGTTCGCCGGCAGTGTGTGTGTGTTTAGATAAATGTATTTTTAATGGATCAGAACAATGTAAAATTTGGAATGTTTAGTCTCCAACCCATTAACTCATGGTCCATGTATAATTTCAACTCACTTCAAAATAAATTTTCTTTCATTCACCTATTAAATGAGTAGGTTACAAAAACTCCAACCCAGAAAGCTACCACATAAAGTGAGTTAGAGTTCAAGCTAAAATGAGCTTCACTCACTACAAGACTTCAATTAATTTTTAACTATTTTTTAAAATTTCACGAGTCCTTAAAATATTATAAATTACAAATTGATTTCTTAATATTTTACATTAATTATAAATTAGTTCTTAATTAATTTTTACTATTTATAACTTGAGTTCAGTCTGAAATGGCCAAGAAGATTCAAGATGAGTGTGATTCAACTGACCTCAGCAGACTCAAACTCTTATCAACATGGGCCATCCTGCCACATTGTAAATAGTAGAATAGGACTTTTCTTTTGGGCCTTGTAATAGGCCTTGATTTCATCTTTTGGGCCTTGTATTTGTGTTAATATTAAAATATGTTGTAAATAGTAATAGAGAGTCTAGTTAGGGTTACAATTGAGCTTCATTGAGCCCATTGTAAAAGGGTGTGCGTCTAGAATAAACGAGTGTGCGTCTAGAACATTGGAGCAGCCCCTCTTGGCATGGTGATCATGAACCTTAGCATGGAGAGCATGAGCATCCACATGACACCTCGTTCATGGAGAGGATTTCCACCAATAAAGACAGACTATTTGTGACGGAGGACCATCCTAGCCACCAAAAAAATCAGGCTCAGAAGAGAGGAAGCATTGATCAAAAACTTCTTTTCTAGAGAATTCTCTTTCTGAATGAAGCCTTGTAAAAATTGTATAGAGTAAATATGTTTTCAATTTCAGTCTTTAATTTATGATAGGAATTTTGGGTCTTGTATTTGGGCTAGTTTTAATTTAGGATTTTGGGGCTTAAGAGAAGCCAAAAGGGTCGCCTTGTATTTAGGAGACCCATGATTCTATAAATAGAGAAATTCTCTTGTACATTTCTTATACTTGGATTGTGTATTGCCTAAATTCAGAATTCTTTTCTAAGTCTATCTTTTCTCTTGCTCTCACTCTTTAGTGTAGAAGCCTTAGAGACAACTAGAAGGTTCATTCTTATGAGTAAAAGTGTCAAAGGATATGACATATAAATTTTTTATCCTTATGAGTGAAAGTAATCTCATAGGTTCGAATGTTGTGCATGATTTTCTTATCAAATTGCTACGGTCTTCCCAATAAGACATGGCAAACTTCCATGGGCACTGCATCGCATAAAACTTTATATTTGGAATTTCCCACAAATAACTTGACCTTCATTGCTTATTAACTGCCAGATCCCCTTCATCATTCAGCCAATGAAGTTTATAAGGTTCCAGATGTGGAATGAAAGTGAGGTTTAATTTTTGAACTAGCCTAGTACTGCAATAGTATCCTGACCCGCTATAAAAAAAACGAGAGAACAAGTATTATCAAGAATTTTACATAGTGTATGAAAAATGTTCTCTTTTGTGATTTGAGTTGATGATTAAGCTAATTGTTGAGGGTTCATTGGATCATGAGCAATTGTCCGTCATGGGTAGACATCCTCACTATTCTCTCTCCTAAACTTTTCACTCTCACTAAATACTTTATCCTGGCTTTTATATATGTTCTTAACCCTTCAGATTATGACCTTTTTGTTAGCGCATTCAAATGCAACGTAACCTCCACCAATACATTTAAAACACTGGATATCCCTAGTGAGAGTGTGTGAGGAATGCCCTACCTTTTCTTTATTTTTGACTAGGTTCTTGGAGGGTTCATCTCTTGATTTTTCTTTTTAATATTCTTCCTCATTTTTTGACTCATTCTTGAAATCACTTCCATTATGGTGATAAGTTTTTCCTAGACATCTTAAGTTTGTATAATAAGTCTTTTCACAAGAAAGAAAATAAGTTTAGCACACAAGGTAAATTTCTAGGAAAGAAAGGTCAATCAAATGATTACTTAAAAACCAAGTCTTTCCTAATCATAACTTATCCCAATGCACTTCACAAATTTCTTTCAAATGAGAAACAAAAACAAGAATGAAAGCTAAGAAATAAAAAGAAATTTCTAAGTAGGAATTGAAATTGCAACAAATTTAAATTAGTTGAATCCTAATAGTGAGACTCATTGACCCCTTTGAGACACACTCATCGTCTAAACAAGTTATTATCCACTATTAAAAAGAGTAAAGTGCAATTATAACTCAAAGAAAAACATAATCACACTAATGCAAAAATTAAAATCTTCATCTCTCTCCCTCAAGTGTCTCCTCTCCATCAATGCCCTCTGTTTAGGGGAGTAACCTTGAAGTTGATTTCCCCTTATCCTAGGATGCTACCTAGCAAGTTAGTCCAATTCTAACAATTTCTACAACCACAAGAGATAATCCACTTCAAAGAGGCCAAAAATTGAAATCAATAAAAGCTCAATTTGGAAAAGTTTAAACTCAAGAGAGATTTATGTGATAGACAAAAAGAGTACACAATAAATGTGACAAGAAAAAACATTAAAGTTATTCAAGAAAAGTAAGAACTCAAATGAAACCTAAGAATGACACTATAATAGATGAATAAAACAAACAAAATCTCACTAAGAATGGTTTTGGCAACACTGATTCAATAATTCATTTAAATTTTTCTAATTTGAATTTTCTCCCAAATTTTAACCACATATCACTACCACACTAAGTAATTTTCTCACAAAATTTCAGCTCAAAATATGCACGGAATCAAATGCAATAAATAAAAACCTAAGAGCCATTTTTCACACCTCTTTCAAACTTTTTCAGTACTAACATGCAAGCTTTAAACATTTATCATTTTTCTGTACTTTGAATTTCGATGTGCCTTTTTAATAGAAGATCATCAACATATTGAAGTTCTCACATATAAAATTTCACACCATTTGAATGTGTATATAGCTTGCAGTAAATTTTCCAGCCAGTACCAAAAATCAACAAACTGCAAAGAGAAGGAAACCTATGAAATTGAAATAAGATTATGATTATCTCAAGATACAAAGGAAACCTAACTCTAAGGAACTTCTGAATGGTATAATAAAAATTAAAAGAACTCAAATACAGAAAATTAAAATCACACAAAATGCCAAATCACTGTAGTTTCATCAAACACTTTTCTCAATTTTTTGTTGTTGTTGGACACAAAAGAAAGAAAATAAAATTGAACAATTGTACTACTAAAATTTTATGACATTCATGGATTCACATGACTTTGACAACATGGACAAAATTTAGAAAATAAAATGACACACAATTAAAGTTAATTAACCAAATAAAATGAAACAAGATTCAAGATAAAACCAAAGCACACATGGTTTCACAAAATAGAGCACCTAAAACAACATATGGATGGTTCAAGTAGGAACAAGTGATTTGCACCAAAAACATTTGAAAAAAAAAAATCAATGGATGGAACGAAACCAAAACATGTTCAGGACAATCTAAAAATACTGAAGACAACACAAAATATATGGAAAGAAAATTTAGAAGAAGAGTTATTTATCTCAACATAACCATGGCTCTAGATACCAAATGATAGGTGCCTTCTTCTCCTTGCATTTTTTTGTTTTGTATCTTTGAATGGAGTTTCCAAAGTTGGCTGAAATGGAGGAAAATATATATGGATTTGAAATGGAAAATATGGGTTTGGCTAACTCACTATGAAGGATTCTTGGGGAGGCTACACAAGAGACTACCCTAGAGAGAGCTCAAGAAAAAAAGTTTATGGCAAAAAATGGGCAGCATAAGTCTTCTGATTCAAGATTAATTTTACAAGAGAACAAATGTTTATGGCTTAAGAACAAATGTTTATGACCAAAAATGGGCAGCATAACTCTTCTGATTCAAGATTAATTTTAAAAAAGAATTAACACTCCTATTTATAGTGTTAAGTGGCGTTTAAGATCATAATTTTAACCCTACAAAATCTCCACTCACATGATGACAAATGACTCCCCCTCATTGGAGAAAATCCTCTCAAATTGGAGCTTGACAAGTGCCCTATCTTCATTGGTGGAAATCATCTCCATTGAGGAGATGTCATGTGGATGCTCATGCTCTCTATGCCAAGGTTCATGCTCACCATGCTAAGAGGGACTACTCCATGTTTCTAGACACACACCCCTTTATTTTAGACGCACACCCTTTTACAATTAGGCTCAATGAAGCGCAATTTTAACCCTAGTTGGACTCTCTATTACTATCTACACCCTACTCTAATATTAGCCCAAATACATGAACCAAAAGATTAAACCAAGGCCCATTACATGGCTCGAAAGAAAAGTTTTATTATACTATTTACAATGTGGAAGGATGACCCATGCTGATAAGAGTTTGACTCTACTGAGGTTAGCTAAATCTCATTCATCTTGAATCTTCTTAACCATTTCTCTTGTAGTTGGTCCTTTGCCCAGCCTGATGTGGACCCAACTAAACTCTTCCTGAGGTGGACTCGACTTGGCCCAAGGCGACTTTATGGAGGATCATCCAAGCCACCATATACAAAAATAAAGGCAGAAGAATTGTTTATATAAATAGTAGAAAAGTCTTCTTTAGGACTTGTATTTTGAACAAGTTTTAAGAGTACTTTGTAAATAAATCAAAAAATTCTAGAAACCCTCACTTGCCATACAAGTAAGGGTCTTTAGAGCATCTTAAGAGGTCCTACATGACACCTCCTTAAGCCTATGTATTTTAAGGCTCAGTTTTGAAAACTAAGTGTAACTAAGGTAATTCTCCTCTCATGATATATTTGGTGAGCCTAAATTTTTTTTTCAACTTTCATAACGTCTATAGTTGATGAGCCACGAAACAAAGGAAGGTTAATCTTGTAGAAAATGAAGCTCTGATGCCTCCAAATTTGTGAAGAGAGTTTGATGTATGTGCTACTGTGTTTGGGGTTTGGGGTTTACTTATAGGTTGTTTAGAATTTGTAAAGTTCATTCTTAATCCAAAGCACAGCTGAATCAATTTGGTTTTGAAAATGAAAAGTGTTTCTCTAAGCTAAGTGAAAAACAACCGGTTGATTTCTCGGTTAGTCGGTTGTTTTACACTCAGCTTGTTTGGAGGGTTTTCAAATTGTTTTTGACTTGGTTGACTAACTGTCAAAACCAATTCAACTGGTTAAAACGACATTTAAATTGATTGATTTTTGAATTTCTTAACAGTTTTTCAAAAACCTGTTAAATCTGTTTTCAGTTGATTTGAAACTATTTTGGCTCATGTTTAACTGCCTAAAACGGTTAGATTGAAGAGCTATAAAACTAGGTTACCCTCCATATTTGAAATACACAGAAAGAGAGATTAAGAGATAGTTTGAGGAAGATTTGATTCAAGCATTGCTAGATTGCCTAAGGTTGTGCAATTGGTTCAAAAAGTGAATTAAGAGCTTTGTGATTTCCTGTACACTAGGTGTAATTTGTTCCTTCTATTCTTGTAATTGTTTTTCATTTTGTATACTTGTAAAACAATAAATCTGTAAGGTCAGAGGACTGTTCTGACTATGTGTGTAAAGTCAAATAGGGTGTGTGTTCTTGAGTGGTTAAGATCACCTCTTTGAGGTTGTTGTGTGATTGTAATCTGTTGTTGGTTACTTAGTGAATACCCAGTGGTTTTCTGGGGACTGGATGTAGCTTTGGTTAGAAGTGAACTAATATAATTGTTTGTGTGATTCTCTCTCTCACACACTCATTTAAAATCTGGTTGAATTGTGATTTTATATCTGCTGCCATAAACAATCGGTTATAAAACGAATTTTCAACCGGTTGTTTTTCTAATAACTAGTTTAAGAGTTTTGTTTTCTTGGCTGATCTGATTCTTTAATCTGTAAATCAATATCAATCTTCATTTTTAACCAGTATTTATGAAAATTTTCCCTTAAAAAATTCACCCCCCTCTTGTTAAGGCCTTTAATTCTTAAAAATCTTAGGTTCTCTCTATACACATGAGATCTATGCCTATGTTGTCTAGGATTTTGTTAGTCGTAATCTGTATTTTGATGACTATTATAATCATCTTGGCTTTAGGACTGGCTTCTATGACGATTGTTTCTATGTTTGTGAGACCCCTCCCCATTTCTACTCCTAGACTTTTCCCTATTTTTCTTCTTAGATATCATAAATTTTGAAAACATTTCTTGTAAGTTAGAAAATTCCTTTGATTATTTTGCTAGTGTTTCATGGATATCTGAAAAATCATTAGTGTTTTGATTACCATGAACACTAGATTGATGTGAAGGATCACCCATAGTTGAATTAAAACTAAAATTGTTTTCACAGAGATTTAGAAAAAAAAAACAACTTGAGTGATAAAAGATTTTCAAAAATGTTTTTATATTTTGGTGAAGTAAATCAAAAGTTCAAGTATGAGATTTCTCCAAGTTCAACCCAGGAAAGTGAGGTGAGTCACAATGTACTACTTAAGTGATGTGAGTTGATTTTAGATTGCACATTTTAAAAGTTTCAGTTTTGTTATGATTTTTGGGATTAACAATTATGGTGAGGACCCTAAGAAGATTCCCACTGGACACGAACTTAACCAAGTGGTTAAGTAAGTGTGAAGGTTCACTTCAGAAGGGAAAAGAGAAAAAAACAATAATATGTGTGGATGATGCAAGGGGTGAAAATTAAGATAACAAGACAAAGAGAACCAACAATTAAAAGACAAACATGAACTTATATAAAGGAAGGGAAGGGAAGGCGCAAAAAGAAAGTAAAAAGAGGAAGAGATGAAGAGAGCTTATGGAGAATAAGGTTGTCACGCCACTTGGAGAAGAGATGACTCCAAGATGAGTAACACAGGAGCCGCCACTTGAGATGTTACTCACCCAAGATAAGACCCAGATAAACTAGAGTACTCAGACTCACAAAGTCACTGTGACAAAATGAACCTAAGAATGGCTTTAAAATGGATTACAAAAGAATAATCTAGAGCGAACCGACACTGAAAAGTCCATAATTTATGTAAACTTTTCCAAAAACTACTGTGTTATGAAATTTTTATGTAAGAACCTTAACACAAAATGTGATCAGATGACAAAAAAAATCAATCAAACATGTGTATATTCTGAAAGAAACAAATGAAATAACAACACTAGAGCACAAAAATTGAACTTGTTTTTCAGTGCTGGCAGAGAGGACTCAACTTTATTGTGAAACTTTTACAATGAATTTAAGGCTCAAATGTTTATCATAAATCAACAACACAATAAGAAAGGTCTAGTAAAAAGTTCAGGTAAAAACACTCAAATAATAAGATGTAATAAGTTTCAAACCGAGGGCAATGAATACAAAAAAACTTGTTTTTCTTGGTAGAAAACGTCTTGGCTTTTAATTTTATAAATTATTTTTCTATTTTTCTTTTGGAGCTGTCTTTTTAACTAGATAAAAACAACATCTCATTCAATTTCTACCAAAATTTTCAAATACTTTTACCAAAAACAAACCCAAAAACCAAGACAAAAACTTTACAAATCTAGAGAGGAAGAAAAATCCTAGGAATGCAATGGAAATTTAAAAACAAAAACAACAACTCACAAAGGAAATTATGTAATAGAAAGCACTAATGAAAAAATAACACTCAAGAACTCAAAGATTACAAAAGAAAAAGGAACAAAAGCTTATACTATATTTTTATGACAAAAACACAAACACTTGTTGTGCACTTCTAAGAAGCATTTTAACAGACACATATGTAATAGGTGGAAAACTATAATTATGTGAAATTGAAACAAAAACTAGAAAAGACTAATGACAAAAAAAAATTAGACACATAAAACCTCATCTACTTGCACACAAAACTGAATCAAAGACACAAAAACACTCAAGAAAAATATTTAAATTTGAAAAACACTGAAAATAAGAAACATTGTAGGTTATGGTGCAGATTTAACATAAAACACAAAGAAATAACAAAACTTGATAAATGAACACTCTAAAATAAAAATAATCATACCAAACATGAATAACAACCCATGAAAATCAAGAAACATAAAAAAAATGAAAAAAAAAAACGGAGAAAATTGAAGGGGGAAAATTACAAAACAACGAAGAACATATGGACAAACACAAGAATAACCCACAACCTCAAGAATAACCCAAAAAAATTTGGAGATTAAGGCTTATCTTGATGTGAAGCCTAGCTCTAATACACCTGAAACAATTGTCCTTGAGTGTGGAAATAGTTGATGGAAGGCATCCAAAGACTTGTAGAAATTCATGGAGGAGAAGTGGTTTGAGCGTGAGGTTTTAGGTGCAAGGGCCAAGGAAGAGGTTAGGTCAACTTCCTTGAGTTTATAGAATCCAAAAAAGCATAATAGAAGAGAGACTTGGAGATGTTTGTTAAGAGTTTTAGAAACACAATTTCATATATCATTAAAGTCTAGAAATTACAAGAGAGGAGCCTCTCTTTTATAGACTAAGGAAGCTCCTATAAATGACTATCCAAGTTTTACAAAAACTCTCAATTCATAACATGACATGTGGCACCTATTAGGTATGAAGCTAGGACCAATTGGATTGGGCTAACTAAACACCATGTTTAGTGAGTGAGCTTAATCATTGTGTCCCCTTTATAATTTCTATTTAAAGAGATCATTGTACTTGTAATTGGTGTGCAATAGGACAAAATGAAAACCTAATAGTTGCCCATGTGGATGTAGGTTGCAGTTTGCGATCGAACCATGTTAAATCCTCGCGGGCGTTTTTTCCCATCAAGTGGCGACAGAGCGTTAGTGTGTTCTTGATGTAAAAAAAAATATGTCTAAATAATTCTTGGCGAGGATGTTAAGGAATTATCTAGTGAATTGTGACTCGAAGCCAAATCCTCTCAATCACCAGAGAAGCAGTAACCACTAGACCAGACAAATTCTTTGGTCATATTGCGATTTTTATTATACTTATTATTAATAATAATAATAATATAAATTATATTCATATTATTAATATTATATTCCTATTATTAATATTATATTCATATTATTAATATAATTTTTATTATTATTATTAATACTATTCATATTATTCATATTATTAATAATAATAAGTATAATAAAAGTCATTCAATAATAATACTGAAGAATTTTTCTGGTGTAGTGGTTAAAGTTTCTTTATTCCCTCAAGGAACTTGAGTTCGAATCCCATCCAATGTAGATTTTTGAAAGGATGGTCCTCCATCAAGCAAGTAATGATCATTTGAATATCCTATCTAGAGAGTTTTCTTTATATTAGTTTTAGTTACTTTTGTTGTACAATTAGGAGTGACTCTAAGTATCTAGTTATGAGTGATAATATACTTACTGAAGATTGATTAGTGGATCTTTTAAAGTTGAAAAAAAGATAATTATACGTAGTCCAAATTGAAGGTGAAGCAATATAACCAAACATGTTCGTTTTCATGTTTTATTGTGCAAGTTAATTACTTTTAGTTGTAATTTTTAAAACACTGTGAATTTGTGTAAAAAACATATTAATCAACCCCCACAATGTCTAATAAATCTATTTAAAAAAAAAATCAAAGTGTTTTATAAGCTCTATTAAAACTTCTCTTTCTAAATCTAACATCTTAGATTTTTTTAAAGCTTTTTTTCTTAAAGCACACTTAGTCAATGTTATATTTTCTAAGTCTTAGCTTATTAGTTAGATTCTCTGATTGAGTGAATGGAAATTATTTTTACTGTTACATTTTAAATTACTCAATTATAATAAAAAAATAAAATTTAATTTGTAAATATTCCTAATTTAAATTACAATCCTATAACATATTTGTATCCTTCAAATAATATAACTAAAAAACTGTAAATTTTTTTTAATAAATTAATTTTAATATTTGACATATTTTTAATATAAAAAAATTAAATGTAAACGTGTTTGTTCGCTTTAGAGATGGACCAAATATGTCATCTCCTCTCAAAAATTGATGTCCTTAATCAATTTGTTAAACTGACCATTTTGTCACTCATATTAAAAACTTATCAAAACCAAATATAAAAATAAAATATGATTTATTTGATTTTAGTTTAGTTTAATATAAAATTTTAAAAAAACTAGTGTTTAGATTCAATTTGAATAATTTTTTGCGGCTTTTGTTATTATAAAAATAATAAATGCTTCTTACAATTTTTGTAAACATTTACAAAAGAAATTAAACAAAGAAAGATGTTGTGAATTAATTTAGTGTAATTATTTTCTTATTGATAATTTCAACATTATCTAGAATTCATAAATGAATTACATGATTTAATATTTGAAAACTAGCATACAAATTTATTATCATCATATTTTAGTATATATATATATTGTATGTGCAATATAATCAAATCATAGAATAAAAACCTTAAAGAATTACACTAATGTGTGTTTTCGTAATTACTAAGTAGCTCGAAACATATCACAATATATTTAAATATAATGAGTACTTATGTTTGGTTCTTTATTTTCAAAGTCAATTGAGAAATAAATAGATCTAAAAAATCTGGAAAAAAATTTGATTTGGATCATTTCCAATTTTTTTAATCTACTTTCCGTTAATTTTTTTTATTAGTCTACCCCTACCAAAAATAATACATATTGAACAACTAATTAGGATAAGTTTAAATAATTTCTTAGATGGTACATAAAAGAGAAGGATTATGAATAGTTTTAGCTCAAAATGAGGTTGTGCACTCTCCACTCCCGTTTTCTTTCACTGGGCTAAGTTGAAAACCTTTGATCCTAATAATTAATAAAACAAAGAGAAGGTTAACTATTTACACAAAGGAAAGGGGACTGTGAACAGAAATTTAGGAGAGGTTAAATAGTAAATAGCAGAACAAAGTCACCAACAACATTCCTAATGTAACCGAATAATATAGCTCCTTCTTTCTGCACCCTCTTGTTTTAAACATGCACCCCATGAGATGGCAAAATGTTAAAACTGCCCATGATAAAAACCATTTTGGATTGTGCAATTTGGAATGCTTGAATACATTTTGTATTGTATATTACGGAAGATAATTTTAGAATCATAAATACATTTTTTATTGTACAATCCATAATGTATTCAAACATTTAGGATTGCACAATTCTAAGTGTATTTCTAAATCTATAAATACTTTTTAGATTGTGCAATTTGTTGATCAAGAGTGATCAAGAGCTTTGAAAAATCTAAATCCAAGTATTTTATGAAAGGCTGGTGTTGTTGTTGTGTGTGGGTGGGATCTGGGTAGAATAAAGTGTGATCCAATCTTTTGTTGAATCTAAAACTGATGTGAATTAAAACCTTTTTTAAATTAAATTTTTTCCAACAAAGTGAAAAACAACCTGTTGTTTTATCGAATCAACCAGTTGTTTCGTTCTTAGAGATTTTGAAAAAGGTTGAAAGTTGTTTGACTTGGTTGACTTAACTGTAAAACCAAATCAATCGATTGCTTTGTGGTTTCAATCGATTATTTCTTTGAAAATCCTAACAAAATTCAGTTTTGAATGGTGAATTTGTCTTAAATGATTTCTAACTGAATACGCTCCTTCATTAAATGTTTTGACCAATCTTTGGAAAATATAAATAGTTTGTTATATTTTTTTGAAGGGTAAGAAAACAGTTTTTGAGAAATTCAGTTTGACATATTTGATCTCAAGTTTTTCAAGATTCACATTAAACTTTGGATTTTCAAGTGAGAGTGGAATATGATTGCAATTGTATTCTTTTTAGTTGAACTTTGATCAGGTGTAATCCTTTCTCAATCTTCTGTATTTCTTTTGTTGTATTGCCAAGGAATGTTGTGTGTTCTTGAGGTGTTCAAGATCAATACTCTTGGTGTGGTTTGCCAAAGGTAGTGTGCTTCTTGAGGGGTTTAAGGTCACTACTTTGGTGTGTGGTGTTTTGTAATCTGGTTTGATTGCTTAGTGGATTACCCAGTGGTTTCTGGGAACTGGATGTAGCTCTTTTTGTAAGAGTGAACCTTGCTTGTGTGCATTTCTCTTTCTCTAAACTCCTTTAAATTCTGTTTTTAGGCTGTTTAAGTTTTAACTGGTATAAACAACCGATTGATTCGAAGAAACAACCGATTGTTTTCTGTGTTTCTCTTTAAAACAGTTTGTGTTCTTGGCTAACTTGA
>Ga0123341_1001650_pt1 | contig 17233 bp, 18 predicted proteins | sample Turbeapinknodule_FD_89959 | JGI IMG/M metagenome (GOLD analysis project Ga0123341, IMG submission 89959) | Root nodule microbial communities of legume samples collected from Mexico - Turtle bean Mexico pink nodule | ecosystem: Host-associated > Plants > Roots > Nodule | place: Mexico: Nepantla...
GAGATGAAATAGAGAGTATAGGAAAAGAGAGAGGAAGCAAGTGTGTGTTGCTGTATGTTGTGTGTTACATTGCTTGAAGGAAGCCACTATATATAGTGGTTCTAGGAGACAACAATAATAAATTCAATTAATGGTAATTAACCTCCCATTGATTGCAATTGATTGTGGCAATTAACCTCCCTTTAATAACAATTAATTGTCAACGGTAAGTAACCTCCCATTTATGTCAAGATAACAATAAAGGTGAGTCATAACCCACAGATGGTCATCTTCACTGATAGGGATTGCATTCAGGGCATCATGATAAGGGTCGTCTTCATCCTCCTCTTCAAATGAAATGATTTCAGTTCCATTAGATAAAGTATGACTTTCTTGTATAAAATGTCTTGTTACTCCTTCCTCTTCTTCAAGAGAGATGGTTTCAGTGTTATAGTTGTCTTGGTCCTCTGCTTCTTCAATTATGATTTCACATCTTTCTTCTACAGGGTCCACTTATTTCATCAAGAGAGTGTCATTTTTTGGCTGAGGAAGTGTGTGTGACAGGTAGGTTAGGGTTTGACTACGCCATTTCTAGGTTTAGAGGGTTGGTGGTTGATATGAATCAGGAATGCTTTCTTCTATAGATGGCATATTTTCACTGGGTGCATCCAACTTGTAGTCTTTAGGGAAGGAATCTTTACCTACATTCCATTTTAACAGACTAAGGGGTGTGGTTGTTCTTTTCTTTTTGCTTGTAGACAAAGAGGAGATTTCTGTAGAGAGTATTTTCTTCCATGGGTTGCCTGAGGATTCTATTTCAACTTTAACAGAGTTTTTTTCTTCTTGTTCGTACTCAGTGGCTTCAAGGAGCAACCTTTGGATTTTCTCTTCAACTGGTTTTAGGCATTCAAAAAGGCCAATGTGGTAAGGTAGTTCAGAATTTTCCAATCTATAGGCCAAAAGAAAATCAAAGGGGTTTCTTGAGCTTGCACTTCTACAAGTGACAGACTCAAGCGCATCCTTTTTATGTTACCAATAGAAAAGAAGGGTGGCTCCACTAGATAGCCTCCTTTGGAGATAATCTCTTCTTTCTGCTGTGTTGTTCAGATTAGAGAAAATTTGATATATTCCCTAATGATCTAGTAACCGATTGATCAAAGCTGAATAATGAAGATTGTCCATACCTTTCCCTATTTTCTTCAACATCCTTAACAAGTTCAGGAACAAAAAGTGAGGTAGGTTAAAAGGAATACCTGCAAGCAAGTGGTAGATAACAAATCTGCCATATTCAGTAGTGTGATCCTTCCCTGAAAAAGGAATAATGCATTTAGAGCAAATTTGCTGCCAAATTTTCCCAATATCACATAGCTTCTTGTAGATTGTTTTCTTTCCCATCAAGCCTTCTGAGAATATGTCATCATAAAGCCTGCATTAGACAATGTCAGTTCAAGGTGAAAGAAATTTGGAGTCCTTTCGCGTGAAATGGCCTAAGAGATGCTGATTTGGTTGAGTACCACTTCTTTACCCAAAACAGTAGAGATAATAGTTTTATCTTCTACTAACCTGGCGTTTCTCTAGAACATCTTGACCATTTGGGGATAGATTATTTGGGGCTGTAGAAAATAGCCACAAATTCCACATCTTTCTAGGTCAATGTTGACTTCTGTTCCTCTTTCGTCTATATCTTGAAGCACACACTGACTTTCCACAAGGAGTGTATCATCTGATGGGGTTGGGCTTTTAACAACTGAAGTAATAAGAGTTTTGGATGCCATTTTTCTTCAGAGGGTCTTTGGGTTTCAAGAGGTGAGAAAAAGATAACCTTTATCATTGGAGCAAAAAGTGATCACCTTTTGATTTCTGAGAAGATGTATACAGGTTGGGAAAATAAACAGTAACTTTTTCTTAGAGTTTGTACTAACCCTCCCTAGAACACAAAACGTGATAATAAAATTAACTCTGTAAAATATTTCTTAAAGAAGTTTAATAGAATCATCAATAATGACATGAATAGTTCATGCTGTTTGCATGTGTCTGATATATACATAAAACGTCTAATGCATAGAGTTAAGTTTCGTCTACAAGAATCTATCTTCGTCTGATGCGTCCAAATGTATGATTATGTTATTTATCTTATATTTAGATGTACTTACCTCTACATAAGTTGCATGATAGATTGTCTACAAGATGATATTTCATCTATATACTATGTTTGTTTCATCCCATCGTTCTTTCCATTTTACTCTGTGGTAATGTTATTCAGATATCCATCCTGTAAGGGTTCCATAAAGATTACCGTTAAAGGGTTCCATAAAGATTCATATAACTGCCCCATTTTATCAGAGACTTTCCTTGGTTTACATACACTACTTTTTCATTTCCTTATGTTTTAAGAATATATGAGAAAAGAGAAGCCATGTTTGCTCACAATAAAGCGTCTTAATTGAGCAAGACGTAGTCCTTTTTAGTGTAGATTGATTTTAAGCCAAAGATTGTGAAGTGGTTGCTTATGAAAATTTGTAAACAATAACCACTTTTATGAGTGATTATCACATATTAAAAAACTTTTTAATGCAAGTGATTAATGAAATGAATTTTGATTTTCTTTCTTGATAGACTATTATGGGAGTGGTGGCGAAGGTTTCTAGCCAAGATCCGAAAAGAGAAAAAAAAAAAAAAAGATACACATATTACAACTTTTTATACTGATCAACTCTTATCCAAAAGCTATATCTAGTTGCTCAACCACATCAACTAAACTCATACTAAAATTTTAGAGTTTTTACAAGCACATAACTAAAATAGTAGAAGTAAACAACTCAAGAAAGCAAATGTTAATCCTGTAAGACTTGATTACATACTTAGTAACACCTTGTTATACTATCTATACCTCTAAACTTTATTCAAAGACAGTCTAAAGACTCAAATTGAATTGAGAAAATTATAACAATATTACATGCAATAAGATCAGTACAACATAACCAAGTAAACTTTTATGTTTCCTTTCAATCATGATATTGATCACATAAACTTCATGAACAGTTCCAGTTTAGTTTGGACTCTTTCAATAGTGAAAAGATTTCATAGAGCAAGTAAAGCTTCATGAATAGTTTCCAACTTAGTTTGGACTCTTTCCAACATAAACTTTGGTTTTGATTTCACGTTAACTCGTTATTTTAACATATTAAAGTAGAAAAGTCGAAAACCTTCATTGAACTTAAGAGATATTTAATCTATTAAAATAGAGATATCAGAATTGCTCATGGTTTTAAGTGGTTCTAATAAATTAAAACAATTAAATAATCAATTAAAATATTTTTTTCATCCATTCAGACCAGTTAAAAACGTTTTAACAAATTGAAAACATCTTTTAATCAATTAAAAAATAGTTTATCACCAAGACAAGCTCTAATACATTTGGAAAAGCTTTTTTACTACAATTTTAGGATCAAGTCATGAAAGAGAAAACTTACAACAGCTCCTAATAAACACAAAACTACCTAAAATACATGAGAAAGGTTGGATTTATCAAATACATGAACCATAACTCTAACAAAAATAACATGTAGATTTTGACAATAGGTTAACATTGTGGAAAACCAGTACCAAAATATTAGTGAGAATTCAAACAACCTACAAAGTTTACTTTTTGCAAGAAATACATTTTTATAAGAGGAAAATGTTTGGCATTTAGATATTGGTTAGCGTAACCATATGTGTGAAAAAAATGAGCTATTTTGTTATTCTAGATGAATCAATGAAGTCCATGTTGACTAAAGTGGATGGATTTGATGTGCTCAAAGCTAAATCACAAAGACTTTAAAGTCGTGCATGTGTATGTGTGTTTAGGTAGATTTTGTTGTATATTCATCACTATGTATTATGATTCAAGACATCTCCAAGAAAATGTTTTTAAAACTTGAAGAAACATGGAGCCAAAAGAGACCATCAATTCAACATGTAAAAGTTTTTGGCTGTATATCTTATGTTCATGTACCACCATATCAACTAAGAAAGAAACTTGACAAAGAAATGCGTGTTCATGAAATACTGCATAAATTCAAAGGCACATAAAGTATACAATTCCGAGACAAAGAAAGTGATTATAAGTCAAAATGTGACATTTGATGAAGAAGGAATACAGGATTGGTCTCTAAAAGCCCAAAGATAGTTGATGGGGTTTCCAGATAGTTATGTACAATAAAATCAGCAAATAAAAATAATCTTATAATGCCATAATCACAATGAAGATGACCTACTAGATTGGAGGATTATGTTGTGGGTAATGTTAATGATTCATCTCATAAAAAATTTTCAATTTTTCTTTTTTTTGCAAATATATATATCAAATGGATGTCAATTATGTTTTTAAATGATACTTTAGAAGTATACCTTAAGGAACTTGCGAGTTATGTTATTGAGAGTAAGAAAGATAAAGTCTATAGATTGAAGAAAGCATCATACATTTTGAAGGAGGCTCCAAGGTCTCACTATAAGAATATTGATTCATATTTTGCCAAATGACTTTTAGATATGCCTATTTGAACACACTTTATATATTAAATCTATTGAGTATGGAGATACTCCACTACAATAAAAAATGGTTTTAACGGGGGTTTATTTTTACATTATCCAAGGTTAAAACCTCTATTAAGTCATTTATTCAAGGTTGCAGTTTCCCCTGCTAAACCATCTTAAACCACATTAAAAGTCATTCAAAACCCTTGTTAAATATCATGGGTTTAAGAATCTTCGTAAAATACCATAGGTTTCAAAACCTCCGTTAAATACCATGGGTTTAAGAACCTTCGCAAAATATCATAAGTTTCAAAAAATTTTGTAAAATAACTTTCCGTCTGAAATAACCTTCAACCCTATTTTCCATCATCTCTAACAATCCTTCTAACTTCTCTCTTCCCCCGTAGACACATTGCTCTTCGGCACAGATTCAATGGCCACCACCGATAGTTCTAACCAGGAATCACAATTCAGCCACATTTATGTCATATTAAATTTAAGAAGAAGAAACACTAAATAAGACATTATCTTCTTCTTACTACAATATTGCTTCTTCCATCACCTTGTTGCCCCAACTTAGGAACTAGAGGTTATCACTGATTTATATTGTTTCTGTTTCAAGTTCATGTCAATTTTCAATTACTTTAATCTACATTCTTGAGGAAAAATAAAAGTAAGTTTTCAAGGGTACACTTTATTTAGTATTTTGTAGAATTGAAGAGAAGAATATGTAAACTAAAGATAGAAGGAGTTTCTAATAATTGAAATGATTAACAAACAATTTAAGATGTTTCAACAAATAGAGAATGCTTGGGGTTTTGGGATAGGCTATGTGATAGAAGGTTTATGAGACTATGTGAAGTAGTTACTTTTTAAAAAGGTTGAAATATCTTTTAAGTATTTTATTTTATTGAATTTATTTATTGTTGATAAAAACAAATATTAGGGTTTTAAAGGAAAGAAATATTAAGATTTTATAAAAGTAAAGTAGTTACTTTTATATAAAAAGGTTGAAATATCTTTTAAGTATTTTATTTTATTGAATTTATTTATTGTTGATAAAAACAAATATTAGGGTTTTAAAGGAAAGAAATATTAAGATTTTATAAAAGTATTAGAAGATTTTAAGGATACAATGTTTGACCACTAAAACAAAAACAAGTAGGTTTAAATATTTTACATAGATTCAGACAGAAACCTTTAACAAACAGAAACTAAAAGGAATGATAAACACAACTGAATCTCCTGGAAGCCAGACTTTGCATTAGTCTGCTAATTGTCGTCAACTTTAGCCCTCGTGTTCATAAGAATCTGCCCAGTATATGATTCCAGATATTTTAATATTGTTTGGTTTATATATAAATGTATATAATGTAGTGAGTGTGAAGGTACCTTTCGCAGCATGGTGTTTTCATTGATCAACGTTGAAATTTGCTCTTCTAAATTGCTATTCTTCTCTTCCAACTCCACAGCACTTGATTCCAACTCATTTACGTAAACCTTTTTCCTTTCACGGGCTTGTTGAGCAGAAACTCTGTTCCTTAATAACCTGTTTGTGTCGTCAAAAGTCATGAACTAGTTTCTCAGATTATTTTCTTTTAACTTCTTAATATTTTTATTCGAATTCACTCGTAACAAATTTTGTTTTGTCACTTGCTTATAAGTATTAAGATAAATTTACTAAATAATTTTGATTGTAGAAATGCATATGTATGTAGGCGATCTCACTTTATTATTTCCCCCACTCAGTAAAGATATCAAATAATTTCCCCTGACAATTTTTTAGTAATTATATTTTAAAAACTTTTAATTCTTTTTAATTTAAAAGACAATTACATGTATTTTTTATATTTCAAAAACAATAATAAACTATTAGTAGTCTATTAACTATATAACATTCTTAATATATCATTTTTATGTTGTTAATGTTAAGGCATGGAGGGGATATATGACATGAAATAAGTGAAGTCTAATTCCAAAAGTTATGTTATGGATAATTTATGATTTTTATGATAACACACAATGTCAAATTTTGGTTATTATAATCAAGTTACTTAGAGGGAAACAAGAGATGTATAAGATGAACTTACAAAAAAATTATCATAAGACTACTTAAAAGTTTTTTTTTATCAAAATTTGATGTTATTTAACAAGAAGATAATGTGAACAACATTAAATATTATTCGACAAAAACAAATAAAGTAGATTCCTATACTTCATGTTGTTTGGGCATTCCAAGTTGATTCTTACACAACGAACCAATTCCTTGTGTTTGAATGTTTAAATTTAACATTGTCAGAACTACAAAGTGATTTGAAAAGTTAAAGTTATTTGACACTTAACAAAAATAATTTTATAGAAAAAAATGTTGACATAAGTTAACCATGTTATGTAAAATCTTTTGACATCAGAACTTCGAACAAATGGTCTTAGCACTAGTATAAAATATCAATTTAACGATTCCATACAAAGACGGTTAAACTAAAACCATTGTTAAAAAAAGCGATGACAAACTTGTAATTATGAAGTCATTGGGTGGACTATCTTTAAAAATCATTTAGACCACATATAACGACAATTCTGTCGTTAATTTGAAGCGGCAAAGTGAAAGAAGATGGTTGTATTTAGAACCGTTGTTATTGTTGTGTTCGCAAATTTGAAATCCCGCCCACCCATTCTCTTTTTCCCCTTCACACTCATTTTTAGGTCTTTCATTCACACCTCACCACTGCGACTCTCTTTCCTTCCCATTTCACTCCTACTCTCTCTTTCCCTCTGCTTCACTCCTCTTGCTTGCGTTGTTTAAGTTGCAGGTGGGGCTTGCGTCGCTCTCTTTTTACGCTGCCGCACTCTACCTAGCGCCTCCTCGGAACTCCACCACCGCGAGCTAGCGTCACCGTGAGCCACCGCGAGCCAGCGCCACCTTGAGCCACTGCCTCCGATTGCAACAAACACCGCTCGGCAAGGAGCTCCATACAATAACGACCACCGCGCCCCCGCGCCTCCCATTGTGTCACGCCTCCCAGCATGGAGGTTCCCGCTTCGAAGACCTTCGTCACTGCTTTTCCTCACCGCCTAACATTTCCTCCTTGCTGCCCTGCTTCCTCCTTGCTCCTTCTTGCTTCTCGGCTTCCTTTCTTAGCTCCACTTTTCAAGTTAGTATGTTTTTATTTAAAATTTAATAATATATTAAATTTTATTTACTATATTTTGAACGTGTATTCTGAGTCTGGTGGTATCCGACCTTTGGCAATTTTGATTTAGTTTTTAATACTTAAATATTATTTTTACATATTGAACGCATTGTTTCTGAGTCCTGAGGTGTCCGACCTTCGACAATTCTGATTTAGTTTTATGATGAATTAGATAGTACATCTGATTACATATTGAACAAACTGATTTTGAGTCCGAAGGTGTTTGACTTTGATTTAGTTTTATAATGAATTAGATAGTACGTATGATTATTTATGAAACTTGTTGATGCTGAGTCTGGAGGTGTCCAACCTTCAACAATTTTAATTTTAATTTTCTTAGTTTATTAGTTCTATGGATCGAAGTTGAATTAATAAACCACGGATAAGTGATGCTTACGAAATAGGGGTGCAAGAATTCATATAGTTTGTATAACATAATGCCGTTAGTAGTAATAATGGAGTAAGAATAAGGTGTCCCTGTGTCAATTGTTTGAATGGAAGGATATTGAGTGTTTCCGAAATTAGAGAACATCTTGTATGTGATGGATTTTTGAAAACTTATACAACATGGACGTGGCATGGTGAATTGTTAGACTTGCCACGTGTGCACGGAGCTCCAGAGGAAGTTCATTTCTCAATGGACGATAGATTAAAAGACATGATTCGTGATGTGGGAGCAAAATCTTTTGCTAGTGCAGTTTTCAAAAATATGTCTAATGATCTAGAGACTCCTTTGTATCCTGGTTCAACTAACTTCACACGATTATCAACAGTGTTAAGGTTGATGAATTTGAAGGCAATGAATGGATGGACCGACAAAGGCTTTACAGAATTGCTCCAATTGTTGAAGGACAAGCTTCTAGAAGGAAATACATTACCCAATTAATTATGAGGCAAAAAAATCTTTGTTCGATGGGTATGGAATATAAAAAAATACATTCATGTCCTAAAGATTGTATTTTATACAAAAATGAGTATGAAGATTTAAGAAGATGTCTTAGGTGTGGTTTGTCACGTTATAAGGTTAAAGTTGGTCATAATGATGAAATTGATGAATTCACAAAGGAAGGTCCCCCTGCTAAGGTCGTTTGGTATCTTCCAATAATTCCAAGGCTTAAGCATTTGTTTGCAAATGCAGATGATGCTAAAACCTTAGGTGGCATGCAGAGAATAGAAAATGTGATGGACTACTTCGTCATCTAGCTGATTCTTTGCAATGGAAGAAGATTGATAAAGAATTTCCTGAATTTGGAAAATAATCAAGAAACTTAAGACTTGGATTGGCTACAAATGGAATGAATCCCTTTGGAAATTTAAGTAGTAATCATAGTTCATGACTCATTTTGTTAGTGATTTACAACATACCTCCTACTTTGTGTATGAAGCACAAATACATGATGTTATGTATGATGATTAAAACAACCTGGAAATGACATAGATGTTTATCTTAATCCATTGATTGAAGATTTGAAATTATTGTGGAATAAAGGGGTTGATGTGTTTGACACATTTAAGAATGAATCTTTCTGATTACATGCGATGTTATTTTGTACTATCAATGACTTCCATGTATATGAAAACTTGTCAGGTTATAGTGTGAAAGGCCATAGAGCATTTCCAACATGTGAAGAGAAGACATCATATGAGCCGTTGAAATACGAAAGAAAAACCTGACATCGTATATTTCTAAAGAAATACCATCCGTATCGTAGATTGAAAAAAGCTTTTAACGGATACCAAGAATGACATTTGTCCCACTCCCTTAAGTGACCTTCAAATTTATGAAAAGATAAAAAATGTTAATTTGACTTTTGGAAAAATGAAGAAGAAGCAAACTGTGAGTGAAATATGGAAGAAGTGATCAATCTTTTTTCATCTTTCGTATTGGTGTAAGTTAGATGTCAGACACTATACAAATGTAATGCACATAGAAAAGAATATGTGTGACAATCTAATAGGAACATTTATGAACATTAAAGGAAAAACAAAGGATGGTGTGAATGCATGTCTGGATTTGATTGAGATGAATATACGAGAGGAATTGGCACCGTGAGAAGTTGGTAAACGTACATATTTGCCTGCAGCGTGTTACAATTTCTCAAAGAAAGAGAAAACAAGTTTTTGTGAATGTCTTAAAGGTGTTAAGGTACCACAAGGCTACTCTTCAAATGTGAAGAGTATTGTATTTATGAATGATTTGAAACTATTTGGCTTAAAGTCTCATGCTTGTTACATTCTAATGCAACAATTACTATCGGTGGCTATTCGTGGAATCTTACCAAAAAAAATTAGGCATATAATCACTCGACTATGTTAATTTTTCAATTCGATATGTAGTAAAGAGATTGAATCTAAGAAGTTGGATGAACTTGAAAAAGAAATTATTGTTATCTTGTGTCAACTTGAGATGTTTTTTCCTCCATCATTTTTTGATATTGTGGGCCATTTAGTTGTTCATCTTGTAAGAGAAATCAGATTATGCGGGCCTGTTTATATGCGATGGATGTATCCAATTGAACGATACATGAAAATTTTGAAGGGATATGTGAAGAATCAATGTCGTCTGAAAGCTTCCATTATTAAAAGATACATTCAGAAGAATCTATTGAGTTTTGTTCCGAGTACTTGTCAAAAGCCAAATCTGTAGGAGTTCCTGAAAAATATTGGCACTCTTGTAGATTTGATAAGTATATCTTCGAAAAGTGTACATGTCAAAAGCAAATCTAGAGAAGAGGTTTTGCAAGCACATTTGTATATCCTGAATAACACTGATGAGGTGTTACCACACTTAGATACACACAAAGGCATTGTGAAATATAAGAATCCAAGACAATAAGTAAAATGGGTGTTAATTGATCATAACAAAACTTTCATGTCATGGTTTAAGCAACAAAACATGAATGATCCATCAGCATCTGAAACATTAACATGGCTTGCAAACGGTCTCAAGTTTGATGTTTTATGTTGTTCTGGCTATTAAGTAAATGGTTGCTTGTTTTACACAAAGTCTCGAGATGATAGGAGTATAATGCAAAATAGTCATGTCACCTTAGAGGTAGAGTCTATGTAGTTTTCAACTTCAAAGGATCAAAATCCTGTTGTGGGATCAATGCCTTATTATGGTGTCATAGTAGAGATTTAGGAAGTTAATTATACCAAGTTTACTGTACCTGTTTTCAATGCAAGTGGGTTGACAATAAGACTGATGTCAAAGTTGATGAATCAAGAATGACTTTTGTTGACTTTCGAAAGATAGGTTATCATGACGAACCATTCATAATGGCATATCAAGCTTCCCAAGTTTGCTATATCCAAGATCCTATGTCTGAGCACTGGTTTGTTGTGCTACATGGAAAAAAACAACATAATAACCCACAAGATACAAACAATGACATTTGTGAGATTGAATCACTTACAAGAACGACAATCAATAAAGAGTACGAGGATGTTGCTGATGTTGTACATGCAACTCGAAATGATCATGACAAAGGAATATATATTTGTATGTGCATGTGTTTCACGTTTAGTTTTACAATATTTATTTTTTTATTATATTTCATATTCTTGATGCTTATCATATTTGTTTGATAACATGAACATGACATATGATAAAGTTCCTCGTTCAAGAACTGGTAGAGAACCTATAAAATTAAAGAGTATATGTAAGAAGATAAATAAAGGTGAAAAATATCATTTCCTATTGATGTCAACACTAGTATGGCCACTGGGCCATATGCAAAGAATTTTAGCAGTTATCTCTGAGTAGTTGCTCGTGAAAGGATCTCCATGTTAACTGATTCCTGGGATCACATGACCGAGCACGAGAGAAACATGATTTGGCAAGATATTCTGGTACGTAATTGTTTTTACTTTGTTCAATATGAAGTTATTTTATACTTTGTTCAATATGAAGTTTGTTTATGAACTAATTATCCCAAATAATGAGACACATTACGAGATCCCGAATATGGAAACCTTGAGAGCGATGGTTCTTTCTAATGTGAGTATCAAGTTTCGTCAGTTTAAATCAAAATTTACAACAGATTATATATATGGTGGAAGGAAAGGAAAAAATCCTTGTACAAAATATACATCCCTAGATGAAGAAACTTGACAACAATTTCTGAAGATTCGAGAAACTGAGAAATGGTAGGTTAATATCACTTATTTTATTTGGATGTAGTTTATATTAATGTATTATTAACTTGTAATTGGATGTGGGGTTGGGATTCAGTCATACTTTGGACCATCATCACATAGCAAGGAACAATCGTCCAGTCAACCTAGCCAGAAGTATTTGCCACAGTTACGACAACAGATAAAAGCTGAGGTAACTAAAGAGATTAGAGAAAGCTTAATAGAAGATTTTAATAAGCGGATGGATAGGGAGTTTGAAAAGCGGTGGGAGGGTTTAAGACTCTCGCAACAACCACCTACTATGGTATAAGATGACCCGCCTTCTATTAAGAAAGTCAACACTAAAGGGAGTTGTTTGGCGACTGATCTATTCGGGGATGACTTTGGCTCAACTAGCCAATGCGAGTTATATGTTGAGTATCTTTTACCCGATTCGTTGCCTTAGGTAAGTGTTATGAGGGGGTCACAATGTTACACAATGTGCCTCTTCCTTCTAATTTGATAAAGGTCACGGTGGATAAGGTTCTTTATGGTGATGTTGCGGTTCCTGTGTCGACATCAGATGTGACAAATTAGCAGAGGCATTACATAGTTTCATTGCTTGGTCTAGACATCTCATCAGACCTATATCAGGCTCTACGGTATATCTTTGCACTAATAGGATTATATATCAAATATATTACATTCTAACTAATTTAATTATTTGTTTGTTTGTTGATGAGTAGTAGGAACCTAAGACAAAACTACCTTTGCAAAAGAAGAAGAAAATTCTCCATTGATGATCCTATGGCAACATTGGTGGAAGTTGCTACAACTTTAGATACAACTGTTGTAGAGGTTCCATGGGATGCCAATGTTTTTGGAAGGCATAGTGATGTACCGTTGTTCTTTTACATGTCTGATTTGTTGGATCTTGCATCCGGAAATCAAGAGATTAACACAACAGTTCTGCAATTATGGATCATGTAAGTTCAATTATTAAAATCTTTATACTTTTGATTTATTATATATATTAGTACTAACTTATTGAAAGTTTGGTATATTTGTGGATTATGCTTCAATAAGGGGAAACAAGATATATATGGGTTTTTAGAACTTCAACTCATTCAATCACTTGGAAACAAGAAGTCAGAATCACTTGGATGCACCTTAAGGTATTTAAAGTATATTTGTTCACTCACTTTAATGTGTCTTATTCATTCATTTAATAACATTTATTTTCACATGCAGTGGCGATTTGGAAGTTATGAGTGCAGTTATTATGTTATGTAGTGGATGTCGACTATTATGCAAGCTGGAATTGATAGAGGTTGGGATCAGGTAATACCTCCATACAAAAAACACTTTAAAATTCAGGATTTATTATTCATGCACTAATTAAAAAAAAATAATAATTCAATGTCACAGTTTTTCAATGACCCACAACCGCTAGATTTAGAAGCATTGGAGTATGTGACGACAACGTGATCAAAATATTTTATAACCATGTATAACACCTTAGGATAGATAAATTATTAGAATGACATATAAATTTTTCATATATTATAGAAACTTTATGTAGAATGTTATATATACTTAATTTGTTGTATGTATTTTTCATATTTACATTATGGTATTAAATACTTTTATTTTTTGGAAATTGGATATTTTATGCAGATTTGAGTTGTCTATATATAAAATAAAACATTTTTTTTTAAAACGTAACATATAACGTTGGTTCCATCTGGAACCGTCTTTACAAATCTTGTTTCTTAACAATTACACACTTATAACGACGGTTCCAACCATCTTTAAAAATATATATTTTTTAAATTTCGCTTTTACTAGCCAAAGTAACGACGGTTGGATACACGTGTTGTTATAAATGATTTATAATGACGATTCCTCAACCGTCATTATAAATGACTTATTTATAACAACACTCAGAATAACGAAGTACTAATATTTATAACGAGAACCGTCTTTATATGTCATTTTTAACCATTGTTAATGTACCTTTTTGTACTAATGTAGCTAAATTTCTATAAGTATAAGTCATTTAATGTAAAAAAGATTAATGTCCAACATGTGATTCTAGGTAAACTAAATACATTGCATGCAAAAAGATTGAGAAAGCTTATGAGTGTTAAATAAAAGATCGCCTACTACATAAGTTTTAAAGAGTGAATGCTAGTTGTAAATCTTTTACAATGTTTAGTTTTTTTTTCTGCAAAATGATTGTGCTCAAACAATTTTTATCTTCGTGAAAGTTTGCCTATAACCTTTTAAACAACCTGTGTTGCATTGTCAAGATTGACATTGTGAATTCAAAAGGTGAGAAATGACATAATGTAGTGGTGTTTCATCTTAAGGGGAGATAAAGGATAAATAAGAGTGACTTTATATACTAAGGAGAGCCAAAAGTAGCAATGCAAGACACTACAAAAAGAATCATATTTACCAATGAATTTTTATTCACGGATATGAATGTGTAGGTAAATTCAACATTATCTACGAATCTGAATCCGTAGGTAAATTTAATATTAATAAAAAAATACTATTCACAGATCTAAATCCATACGTAAATTCAGCATTACTTACAAATTATTAGTCACATATCTTTGTCAGTAGGTAAATTTTTCATTATTCACAAATTTTATCCACAAATCTATATCCATAAGTAAATTCAATATTATCATTAATATAAATATTTTTATAAACAATAGTAATAATATTAAAAATACAAGTCTTAATAATTTTAATAATATAAATAATATTAATCATAATAATTACATACATAATTATATACATAATATTAAAAATATTATCTTGTGTTTATATATTATGATAAACAAAATAGAGAATGTCCAATTCAATTAAGTGGTGGAATCAAATAAGTCTTTTTGTCAATTATCTTATGGCAGAAATTATTGAACTAAATTACATGTTTGAAATGTTAAATTCTTAAGTTGAGAGAGTTGAACAGTAATTATCAACCATAATATTTAACTCAATATAACTCTTGATGGAATTGTTATCCAAATAAAGATCATGAACTATTTTCAAGAGAGTAGTTCGCGATGGGGGAAAATTATTGTTGGGAACATTAAGATTGTACAACTTCAAGATTATACAACCTCTTTGTATATATATAGCAAAAATATATGAAGTAATTTTCAAATCATTAAACAGCCTTTTTATTCAATTTTGTTTTAGAATTAATCTTCTATTTTAATTAGTTGTGCTTAAATCGGATGCCACACTAGAGTAATTTTGTTTTATATGCTATAAATAATAATATAAACAAATTCTGCGAAATGAGTATTTTTTTTGTTGGTAGTATGCATTATATATATTTTTTTATTTACAATAGAAAAGGTAGCACAATAATAGTTTTATCTTGTGTTTATATTAAAAAAATAAATGGAAAATAATATATAATATTAAAACAACAAATGAAAAATCATATATCAAACAATAAATAAAAAGTCATATATAATTAAGTGACAATTTTTTATTAATATATAAATTAAATATTTTTTACTTTATGCCTTTACAATGTCAACCAATCATTTTCAGGTTGTTTGTTCAGAAGTATAAATCAAAGACAAATTTCTCCAGAGGTTCAATATTTTAGTTTATACTTTTTAATGAAAGCTTGATATCAGATATATTGTATTTCCACGAAAATTATTTTATATTATGATAACCTTCCTTTTACACATTTTTTCTTTCTTTTATTTTTAAATTTAATCAACAAATTAAAAGTTACTAAATTGACTAAATATCAAATGAACATGCTCATATAAAAACCATTCTTTATTAAGTTTAGGCTTAATTATTTCTTGGTTATATTATTCATTTACTTCATCTAATTTAATCTCATTAAAATGTTAAATCAACTTCTTTAATTTTTAAAAATTCAACAATGTTACAACTTTATATCCAATTCACAAATTTTTTCTGACAGTTTTAATTTACGCATAAATTTTTTGTAACCAATGTAAGTTATAAAACTAGCCACCTTAATTTAAACAATCAAAACGATCATATTATTGTATTTTTAAAATTAAAGAACTTGAATAAACTTGTAAAAGTCACATTGTTTCATTTTTAAAATTGAAAAGTTGATTAAAAGAAGACTAAATTGGACATAATAGGTAAACAAATAACAGAATGAGAAGTAATTAAGCCTGAAGTTCAAAATTTAACCTGCATTACTTTTATTTTTCTGCTAAAATATGAAGTACGTAGCTAGGTTTGGCATTCTTTTGCAGTTGCATATATATAAATGTATTTGAGTACATACCTCTTGTGCCGTCTATGCTCTTTCTCGAGAGGGTTTCTTCCTTGGCGACGTTTTCCAGAGAAACCAGAATAATGTATATGTGGATCTGTCAAGTTACTTTGATTAACATTACTGCTACATGGATTTGTTGCTGCAGAATCAACACTCAGTGCAGCTTCCACATCTGGAACCGTGAACACATCTTCATCGCTATCTTCTGCATTAGATAACAAAACCATTTGTCTTTCACCCGGAAGAAAAAAATTAACTGCAAGAGGTACCCTTTTGATCTTATGCCTCTAAACAGGGAAAAACTCAGATATATAGCTTTCTGAGATTCATCATTGTTCTTAGTGTTGAAGTTTCACGTAGACTATTGTAGTAAAATTCAAAGATTTAGGATCATAACTACATTTTCTTCATGTCTAGAACCATGTCAAAAGTGAAGTTTAAACTCAACTTAATTCCGTAAAACCGATCTAAACTATAAGATTTAAGTCCAATAATTAAAAAGTAAATAACGTCTCACCTACCATTTTGGAGTATCTTAGTAGAAGTAGGTATGGGAGGGAAAGAGATGTGTGAAGAAGAGGGAGGTGTGGAAGAGGAGGGTGTTTCTCCTTCTTTGATCTTCAAGGGTGGAAAAGGAGTGTTGTTGTTGTTGGTGTTTGCCTTAGTCTCTATAGGAAGAGACATGATCTGTTTTGCTGTTACGTATCTGATATTTATTATTTAGAGAAAGGAATTTGAATGCAGGAAAAGGAGTACTTGAGTTTGTTTGCAGGGATGATGGAGTCTCTCTTTGATAGAAGATATAGAAGATTGCCATAATTTAATAGAAGGATGGGGCCAAAAAGTTTTGGTTCATAAATGAACACGTTGATGTGTATACAACCAACACTTTCCTACTGTTTCTGTGTTTTCGTACATCAAGTTTACTGTATACGTACTGCGTTTTTCGAATTCTTTCTCACATACCATGGATTCATTTTTTTCCCCCACACATGCACACTTTATTTAGGTTAAAATTTTGTCGTTGGAAACACAAATGCTCACTTTGGTTGAGCTAACATCCTAAACTTTGAGTTGGTTTTTAAATTTTTCCTTTTGTGTTTTGATTTATTAAATAATATAATAA
>Ga0123341_1001652_pt1 | contig 17228 bp, 15 predicted proteins | sample Turbeapinknodule_FD_89959 | JGI IMG/M metagenome (GOLD analysis project Ga0123341, IMG submission 89959) | Root nodule microbial communities of legume samples collected from Mexico - Turtle bean Mexico pink nodule | ecosystem: Host-associated > Plants > Roots > Nodule | place: Mexico: Nepantla...
GAATAAAAGCAATAAAAATTACTTGTCAATAAAGTTTTTTAATAAAAAATTAATTAAAAATATTTAAATTTATAAAATACTTAAAACTTAACTAATTTATTAAAACTTGTACCAATTGAGGCTGATGTAACACCCAATATTAAAAGCCAGTGTTAAAGGTGGCTCAACCAACTAAGGTAAGAAAACCTTAAGATAAAAATAATACGTAATAAATAAGATAATTCTATTTTTATATTATATACATTAAATACGATCCATTAATGATATAGTCCATTACGAATTGTATAAATAATAAAGATTTTAGACAAATTAAAGGTACATCATTAATATAATACTAAATACACATTGAATATTGAACATTTACTTGAGCACCAAAGTACCTTTTTCAAGTAAACTCTCGACTAAGAGCTGAAGCTTGAGACATAGGAGCAAATGAAGGAAGAAAAGAAGCATAGTCAAAGAGAATGAATCAATTGTTCAACCGATTACTTTTATTGTCTCAGTCCCGTATACAAGAACAATTAACGTCCATCGTGGGGTCGAGAAAGTACTAAAGATCATAAATGATATCAACAAGAAACATGACAAGTCAGAGGATGTCAAAAGTCGAGCAGATGTCCTTACTCCTAACCCTGCAAAGGGAAATGACTGAGATACACCAAAAGAACGAGGAGGAGATATGAATCCTTCGTTAGAAAATGAAGAGATGAGGCGACAACTAGCCAAAGGTAAATCCAATCCCAAACAACCGCCTCCGAAGGTGTTTGAGGGTACACAACAACAAGAGAAACAATCAACCCCGTGAGTTGATCCATCACTATCGACATGCCCATAAGAAACTAATGCTGAATCATAACTCAATCAGTCGGTACATACTATTAATGCCCAAAGAGGGTCCACAAGACATCCCTTTACCGACTACATCATAGGGGGCACAATTTCACCCCACGTGGAAAGGGTTAAACAATGATCGATACGACTGGACAATAAACTCAGAAGAGCATATTGACGTTTACACTACACAGATGAGCCTATACACATATGACAAATCGACGATTTTTCTGGAGAACGGGTAGACACTCGGGGGTATATAGACTTGTATACCAGGTTCAGTGAAGGAAAACATCTTTGCCGAACTATTAAGAAAAGGTATTTGATAGTTGAGGCTAACACCTACTATAATATCTGTATGGGACGCCTTCTCTCAATGTCCTTCAAGAAATAGTGTCAACACCCCACCTCATCATGAAGTTTTTGTCCGTGTCCGAGGACATTGTCATGGTGTGTTCCTGCCGGTTGACTCGATTGCCTTCGTACGTCTACGACAATCACATGCCCAATTCTCTCTGCCTTCGTTCGTGCTTTCCAGTGATCAAACACCTGAAATTGCAAAGACAAAGGACGTCCTAGAGGCCGTTTGCACTCCGATGCTCAAGTCAGTACTGGGGCTAGGAAACACCAAAAATTAGTTGTAAAAAGCTCTGTGTGTAAACTGTGTGTGTATTCACATAAATGTTGCGTACCTTATTAGGTTTGTTACTGCGCTTTATATACTCTAGGATTTTCGTTGTTTCCGCTAACCACAATTAGGGTTACTGAAGGTGTGCCTTAGCGCCGCTATCACCCACTCTTAGGGCAATCTAGTGCGTAGGGCTCTCTTACTAGAGTGCAACCTCTGACGAGATGACTACCTGGGTACCAACTTGTGCACCTAATCTTTAGGGCCATCCGTCCTGGAGTGCCCTAGTTGTTCACGTGCCATGCATGCAACTTACCCCTGGAATGTAACCCTGATAGGTCATCGCTCTTCCAGGGGCTCTTTACTTGTGTTATGCTTGAACGCGTCATCCACACCACACGCATGGACCCCTCGTGATCTAGGCTTCTTCCTACTGATAACTGGTGTGTGGTCTGAGATCCACCTCACGTGGCCCAGCTCTGTTGTTTGAGTCACCGATGTTCGGTGTCACATTGCCCTCAGTCTGTTGCCGAGGACACATCAGCACATCCTGATGATCGACGCTTGACCACTCTTCGACACCTTGGCTCACGTGTCATGCGAAACACTGGCCCACGCCGCTTGTGGGACCCAACTTACGTGGCCCACCATTACTAGCGCTCAACGACGTTCGAGGACTGGTCGGTACATAAGCCCCCCAGTCTCGAGCTGTTAACTTGTTTAGTGAAGAGACTAAGTCCTCGCCCTGGCGACCTACGTGGCTCTGTGTGATGGGACGTGAACAGTACACCAAAGTGACACTTCTCTGTGCCCGTTTTAATATTCGCACACGTGTCTTGATCAACGACCAGGACTTAACGCCGCTTGCGCTTCTTTATTTACGTTGAGCATTCAAAAACGCGCACTTCGATCACTGTTCCATCACTTTCATAAACTCTTTCGATCGCTTCAGCTTCTTCTTCGAACGCTCTCACTTCCTTTCTGCAAAAACCAGAAATTTCACTTCCCTTTGATCAAAAGGTAAGACCTTTATGCATCATCGCCATTGCCTTTCGATTTTGCTGCTTGATAGCTACCTGAGATTATTTAAATTTATGCATTTTAGGTTTTCTCTGGTTTTTTCTCTGTTCCTCTGTTTTCTGGGTTTCTTCGAGTGTGAGGTTTTTCTGGTTTTTACTAAGTTACGCCGTCTTCTTCTTCTAAAACTTCATTTTCTTCCTTTCTTTTCTTGCTTTTTTAGCTTTCTTCGAGATGGATTGAACAAAAACCACTTCCAACCCTCCTCCTAACGTAGACTACAAGGCCCTGTACCCTTGGGCCTCTGTCGAACTCCTCGTCGAGACTTCTACTCTCACCTCCAGTATGGATGTGACGAAGCACCGGGACGACGAGCCCAACTGCAAGGGACGGGTATTTGGGAGAGAGAGTGACGCATATGTCTCGGTTCGTCCCTTCGCAAAGGGCGAACCCGTTTGCGCGGACGATCGCGTCAACGAGGGAGAACCATTCTTCTTCCTCTACTCCACTGTTTTTAAACGGATCAAGCTTCGTCTCCCCTTCACTGGTTTCGAGAGGGCCCTGCTAGCGAAGATTAACGTGGCCCCCGCCTAGCTGCATCGCAACAATTGGGCCTTCATGAGGGCCTTTGCCATATTATGCAACCACTTCGGGCATCCTCCCTTAGTCAATGTCTTCCTACATTTCTTCGAAGCCCAGAGCCTCGAGAAGAACCTCTGGGTGAGCTTTAGCGTCGTGGCGGGGAGAGTCCTTCTCACACTCTCCCAGCAATCCTATAAGGGCTTAAAGTGGAAGTTCTTTAGAGTGTGCTGCACCGCCCACGACCCCACCCTTATGGACGGGTTCCCCCTTTACTGGGTGGGGTAGCTAAAGCTTAAAAAGCCCAAAACTCTCGAGGAACTGGCCCTTCCCGATCGTGAAGTGTGCCAGGTTCTTTCAATTCTAGGGGCAGTGTTCAACACTGCCCAACTGATCAAACATGAGTTCAACCGCTCAAGCCTCAAGGGCTATATCGGTTCGTCTCTACTTCCTTCTTCACTTCACTGTGTTTGCCTGTTATCATTCTATTATGCTTGTGTGTTCTGCTTTTTCATACTTGTGCATTTGCTGACCTCTTGTACACTGATGACCATACTACTATCTTCTCATGTCTTCCAATCTTGGTGTAGGTATGGTACTGAACGAGGAGAAGAGGGCGAAGCTGGCTGATGCGCTTGCCCGTCGTCAAGGAGCAATGAGTGGCGTCGGTGCTTCAGCCCCTTCGGCTCCTATCGCTGCGGTTCCCCTCGCCGCTGTTTAGCCCCCCTTGAGAAGAACAAAAGAGTTGTGGAGATTAATTCTGGGGACGAGGACTCTAAGGAGGGAGTCGTCTTCAAAAGGTGAAGGGGGGTCGCGGCGACGACCTCTCACTCCGCCACCAGCAGCCGCCCCACCTCCTTTAGGGATCAACCTTCCAGTGCCTCCTCCCCCCGCGGGCTTCTTGCGCTCGAGGGTGGAGGGGAGAACGCCCCTGGGAATAACCAAACTCCTCCCGCTCCCGAGCTACCCGCTGTCCTTCAGCACGCCCTCAAAAGCTTCCAAGAAAAAGGGGCAGCGGAGGACTCTGATGAGGAGGTGATAAGGGAGCGCATGGGCCTCAGTCTAGGCGAATTCCTTGTCCAATCAAACGCCCTCGCGAGCAAGGCTGAGGCGAGGACGAAGGAGCAACTGGCTCTGGCGGCAAAGGCAAAGGAAGACCTGGCCCTGGCGGAGGAGAAACTGGTCTAACAGGCTTGGGTCTTTGCTACTCGTGAAATTGCTTTATTGCAAGAGTTGAGTAGTCTTCGCCAGTTTGAAAAGGACGTCAAGAAACGACTCTTCGATAAGGGTCAAGAGTATACCGATCTTGAGTCAAGGGTTTTGCCTCTGCGCACCAAAATGGTGGAACTGGAAGAGGAGGCAGAAGCAACCAAGGCCAGGATGGCCAAACTGGAGGAGATGGCCACTAATCAAGAGGTGCAACTTGGCCGGGTGGAGGGTGAAGTTACCCAGCAAGCTTAAGCCTTCAAGAAAACTGAGGCAGAACTTATCAAAGACGCTGCCGACGCCTACACTGCAGGGTTCGAGGATGCCCTTGCTTAGGTTGCCTCTGTGTACCCTGAGATGGATACCTCACCCTTCGTGATATCGAATCGTGTCGTAGATGGGCAGGTTGTGCCTAAGGCCTTTCCTTCTTAGCTTGTATCTGGCCTTTCAATGAACAATCTTCCTTATATTTATGAATGTCCATTTACCTTTGACTGCTTTAACTGCTTTCTCTATCTTAACATGTTGAATGCCACGTCTTTATCTCGCTTTAACTTGTATTCTTCGTTTTTGATCATTCAATGTCGTGCCTCGCGCTAGCATTTTAACAACGCCTTTGACGAACGCTTGAACCTTAAGTAGCACGCTTAACTACCCCCGTCCTACCGTACACTCTTCATTAGGCAGCGGGGGTGCGCATACTAACCTGTAACTGAACTTACCCCCATACACAAAGGAGAAGGAACTCTTAGTAGTCGCTCTTCGAACCTGCTTCATAAGGTATGGAAGAGAGAGACCTTCTAACTGACTTCGCTCCTATCTTACTAAGCAAGGAGACGCTTTACTGATGTCGTTGGTGAGTCGTGTGTCCTCGCCTCGGCGTTCTCGCTTAAGAGGGAGGCACACCCCGCGCTATCCCGCCTTGAGTTTCTTGGCCCAAGGAGAAATCTGTGTCTGTACCCTACCTGTCCACCATGGGTTTGGGGAGGACTCGCCGTCTGGACCACACTGTCTCCATTACGACGCTCTCACTCGAGAGAGGGGGTGTTCTCTACGCACCATCATGCCCAGTCTCGAGACTTCTAGCCCGAGGAGAAACTCATAACTGACCTCGCCCTTGCTGTATAAAGTCAAGGGAGGATTTAACTCGCGAACTTTACTTCTTTCCCCTGGCGTTCTTACTCAAAGAGGGAGGGAGGCATTCTTTTATGAACCATCCTGCCTACCCTTGAGACTTCTAACCCATGGGGAAGGTTCTGAACTGACCTCGCCCTTACTTAAAGTTAGGGGAGGATTTAACTGTGAACTGCGCTGTTCAACCTTGGCGTTCTCACTCGAGGGGGAGGCATTCTCTACAAACCTACCTTTCCACTCTCGAAACCTCTAACCTAAGGGAAACAACTTATAACTGACCTCATCTCCGCTCAAAGGCGAAAGAGGATTTCACTGGCGAACCATACTTGTTCATTCTTGGTGTTCTCACTCGAGGGGGAGGTGTTCTCTGCGAACCTACCTTTCCCTCTCTCGAGACTTCTAACCCAAGTGAACGGTTCATAACTGACCTCATCTTCGCTCAAAGGCGAGGGAGAATTTCACTGGTGAACCACTTCGTTCAGCCTTAACGCTCTCACTCGAGGGGGAGGTGTTCTCTGCGAACCTACCTTTCCCGCTCTCGAAACCTCTAACGCAAGTAAACGGGTTCGCAATTGCATTGTACAAACATTCGAGAATATACTTCAATCGAAATTTATTGGGTGAGCTCATTAAAAAACCATTGTAAGGGAAAAAGAGTGTCCCCTAAGAACTATGTACAATGCTAAAGTTCAACTGAAGTAAAACTTAAGGTTGGTCGCATTCCATGTACGAGGAATCGCACCTCCCTCCAGCGTCTCAAGCCTGTATGCCCCATTCCCAAGGGTCTCTGTCACTTTGAAAGGACTAGTCCACTTGTGGGATAGCTTGTTCTCTAGTTGGTATGGGTGGGCCTTCCACATCACCAGGTCGGCGACCTAGAACTGGCGAGGCTTCAGCTTTGAGTTGTGCTTGTACTCCACCCTTCTCTTCAAAGCTTCAACTTTAATTCTTGCTTCCTCCCTGACTTCATCCAGTAAGTCCAGGTTCACCTTTCTCTCTTCGTTGGACTCTTCAGCCACGAAGTTCTGGAAGCGTGGCGAGCTCTCCTGGATCTCCACGGGAATTATCGCGTCTGACGCATACACCAAGCTGAAGGGTGTCTCTCTGGTGGTGGACTGAGGGGTGGTGTGGTAAGCCCACACAATTCTAGGAACCTCCTCTGCCCAGGTTCCTTTGGCCTTTTCGAGACTTCTCTTCAGACCTTTGAGCAGGACTCTGTTGGCAAACTCGACTTGCCCATTCGTCAGGGGGTGCTCGACTGATGCGAACACCTGCTTTAGTCCAACTTCTGAGCATAACTTGCCCAGCTGTTGACTCGCAAACTGTGTGCCATTATCAGACACCAAGCGCTTCGGTACCCCGAAGCGACACACTATGTTTTTCCACACGAAGTGCTGGATCTTGAAGGCCGATATGACTCAGCCTCTATCCACTTCGTGAAGTACTCTATGGCGACCACGAGGTACTTCATCTATCGTATCGCCAAGGGATAGGGTCTCAGGATATCGATTCCCCCGGTATGGAATGGCCAGGGGCTGCAAATCGACCTGAGCTCTTCCGGTGGCACCTTGTGCCAGTCAGCATGTTGCAGACACTGCTTGCATTGTTGTGTGTACCTCGTGCAGCCTTCCCTTACGTTTGGCCAATAGTATCCCGCATGAATGGCCTTCGATGCTAGAGATCGACCACTGATATGACTCCCACATATCCTTTCGTGGAGCTCTACCATTATACATGCACATTGGTCGCCGCTTACACATACCAAGATTGGGTGGGTGAACCCGTGTCTGAACAGCTTTCCATCAATGAGAGTGTACTTGGCAAAATTTTTCTTTATTTTTCTGGCTTCTGTGGGTTCCAACAAGAGTATTCCATCAGCCAGGTAGCCCTTGTAGGGCGTCATCCAGGTTTCCCCTCCTTCGACCAGGCAGACCTGCAATGATTCTTCTCCCAGGGTTGGATATGTGCTTACCCTGGGAGTTTTCTATGTCTCCTGAGTTAGTGACTGATGACTCCTCGCCCTTCCTCTCGACGTGCTGACCTGGTGGACCCCCACCAGATTGTCTGCTGTGAAGGTTCGAGGTATCTTCAGGGTTTCCTGTATGACGGTCCTTTGTCTGCCCCCCTTTCCTGAACTGGCGAGCTTAGCTAGCAATTCAGCTCGAACATTCTTCTCTCTAGGAACGTGTACCAGCTCAAACACCGAGAACGAGCCCTTCAGAACTTGGACGTACCCTAGGTACGCGACCATCTGAGGGTCTTTGGCCTGGTATTCTCCCGTCACCTGACCTGTGACAAGTAGGGAGTCACTCTTTGCTAACAAAATATGCGCCCCCATCTCTTTGGCTAATAGCATGCCAGCAATGAAGGCTTCGTACTCTGCTTGGTTGTTGCTGGCCTTAAAGGTGAACCTTAGGGCCTGCTCGATCAATAGCCCGTTTGGTCCCTCCAAGATGACACCTACCCCGCTGCCTTGTTTGGTAGAAGACCTATCTACGGAGAGCACCCACCGGAAGTTGGCTTCCTCTTGGTGTGCATTTGCCGAGGAGAGCTCTACCAAAAAATGTACGTAGACTTGGCCTTTGATAGGACCTCGGGGCTCGTACCGGACATCGAACTCTGATAGTTCCACTATCGTACCATCCTTCCCGCCACGTCCGACTTCTGTAGGACCTTGCTGATAGGCAGGTCTGTCATCACCACCACTGTAAAACTTTGGAAATACTGGCGAAGTCTCTTCGCTGAGAACACCACTTCCAAGGCTGCCTTTTCTAGGGCCTAGTATCTTACCTCAGGCCCTTGCAATAGTTTGCTCACAAAGTATATTGGCCTCTGCACTTGGTCCTGCTCCTGCACATCGCCCGCGAAGTACAGGCGGAGCAAAGTACCTAGCTATGGCTTGCACAACACTGGGGGACTGGCCAGGTACTCCTTTAGCTTGAGGAACGCCTCTTCGCACTCCCTGGTCCAGATGAACCTGTTGTTCCTCCTCAAACATTGGAAGTAAAGGTGACCCTTGTCTCCTCCAGCTGATACAAATCTAGACAGAGCGACCATCTGCCCTGTCAACTGCTACACCTCTTTCACTATGATCGAGCTTCTCATCTAGAGGATTGCAACGCACTTCTCGGGGTTCGCCTCTATCCCACGCTCGGTGAGTAGGAAACCCAAGAATTTACCCGCTTCCACCCCAAACACGCTCTTCTCGGGGTTCAACTTCAGTTTATACTTGGCTATTGTTGTAAATAGCTCTTCTAGATCAGTTACATGCTGATCCTTCACCTGTGAGGTCACCACCATGTCGTCCACATAGGCTTGCACATTTCGCTCTATCATAGGCGCGAGCACTCTGTCCATCAGCCTCTGGTAGGTGGCTCTTGCATTCTTCAGCCCAAAGGGCATCACTGTGTAACAGTAGCAAGACAGCTTTGTCATGAACACTGTCTTACATTCGTCCATGGGATGCATCTTAATCTAGTTGTACCCAGAAAAAGCATCTAGGAAGCTGAGCATCCTACAGCCCGAGGCACTGTCCACGAAGGCGTCAATGCTTGGCAGAGGGTAAGGGTCCTTCGGGCAAGCCTTGTTGAGGTCCATGAAGTCAACGCACATCCTCCACTTCCCGTTGGCCTTCTTCACCAGGACCACGTTTGCCAACCATTCAGGGTACTAAATCTCCCTTATACAGCAACTTCTTCGTCTCTTCTTTTATGACCTGTCGCCTCTCCTCGTTGAACTTTCTTCTTCTCTGGCGGACAAGCCTGACCTGTGGGTCCATGGTGAGGCGATGGCATAGGAAGTCTAGGTCTATGCCTGGCATGTCCGTGGCGGACCATGCAAAGGCATCCAGGTGCCGTGATATGACCTTGGCAATCTGGTTCTGTGCCGGTTAGCCTAGTAATTTGCCAAGTTTGAACATCTTGCCTCCAATCTCCCTCTCCAGGACGTCTCCTGCTGGTTAGGGTCGCCTCTCCCCGACGATCTCTGCACAGGAAATCTCTGCACTGACAACCCCTTCTTCACTTGGTGCTCGTGTGGTGACCATGAACACCCTTCTCTTTGTCTTGAGGCTATTCTCGTAACATCTCTTAGTCTCCTTTTGATCTGACTTGATAGTGATCACCTTTCCTCCCAAGTCAGGCAACTTCATCTTCATGTGCCTCGTCGATGCCACCACCCTCAGCCTATTCAGTGTGGGTCTACCCAACAATATGTTATAAGCTGAAGGGGCGTTAACGACGAGGTACCTGATGTTTTCTGTGCGGAACGCGACACCATCCGTGAAGGTGGTTCTCAGCTTTAGGTGCCCACGCACCTCCACCTGGTCTCCCGCGAAGCCATACAAAATACAAACAGCCAGTATAAGGCCTCAGTTGATCAGGGGACAACTGCAGCTTGTTGAAGGTCGTCCAGAACATCACGTCTGCCGAGCTTCCCTGATCTACAAGCACACGGTGTCCCTTTCTCCCTACGGTCACTACTGAAATCACCACGGGGTCATTGTCGTGGGGGACGACATCTCAGAGGTCAGCCTTGGTGAAGACAAGGTCGAAGTCAAGGGCCTGGTCCGCCTCTTGCGCCTCTACTGACATCACCGCTCGTGCATACTTCTTTCGTTGAGAAGCGGTGCACCCTCCACCTGAGAAACCCCCCGAAATAGTGTGAATCTCGCCATGCACGAGCATCTCGTGCCCCTGATCTTCTCCTGGCGCTGTCAAATTTTGCACTCCCTGTGACTCCACCAAGTAGTCCTTCATGAAACCATTCCTCACCAGCTCGTTTAACTGGTGTCCCAACGCCAAAGAGTTTCGTATGGGGTGGCCAAACGCTTGGTGGAACTCGCACCAGGCGTTCTTGTTAGGTCCCAACTTCTTGTCAGTCTTTGCGGGTATCTTCAATCTCTCCGTTATGTTGGGGACGACGATCAGGTCCTTCAATTCTACTACGAAGTTGTGCCTTGGTGGCACATTCTCCCTGGTGCGCCCCCTAGTTTGGGGCTTCCTGGACTTGTAGGGCTGCTGCTTCGCTAGGGCCCTCTTCTCCGTCGTTGCCTCATGACCCCTCAGGGGCTGAGGTCGACCTGGTGCTCGCGGGCGCAAGGGAACAACTCATGTGCGCTTCTCATTGACCTCTCCCTTTGCGACAATATGGGCCATTGCTCGACGCCTAATCTCGCCAAAAGTCTTAGGGCGGTTCCTGATGAGCGATTCACTGAAGGGTCCCGGCACGATCCCCTTCCTAAATACGTGTACCATCATGGTTTCATCTTTGGTGTTCAACTTCACCACCTGTGCCCCAAAACGATTGAGGAACTCCTTCATGGACTCTCCCTGATACTGTCTTACGTTGAAAAGATCATAAGAAATTGGAGCCCCCAACCAACATCATCTGCGTATGGAAGGCCGTGAGATGAGCCTCTGGGTCCTCTATACCCGTGAAGGTGGCTTTGGGCCTCACGAACGTGGCTGGTATCACGACGACCATGATCGCTTGCGAGAATGGCATTGGGAAATCCCTGGGTGGCGTGGCAGGTTCTTGCTCTTCCACCTCACGTTCCCATGCCAGATTTCGCAAATCCCTGCGCAATTCCTCGTTGGTTCTGTGCAATTCTTCATATCTTGCTTGTGACGCAACCATATCAATCTGGATGTGTTCTTGATATGCTCTTGATGCCTCCACCGCTTCTTGGAGGGCCTGCATCATTTCCATGATCTGTTGCAGGGTGAGTTTCTCGCTTCCGTTTGGTGCAACGGATCCCTGCCTCGTGTTTTTCATCTTGATGGATCTTTTCTGTTCTTGCGAATGGGACATAGTTTTAAATCGGGCCCCACGGTGGGTGCCAAATGTTTCTGCCGGTTGACTCGATTGCCTTCGTACGTCTACGACGATCACACGCACAATTTTCTCTGCCTTCGTTCGTGCTTTCCTGCGATCAAAAACTTGAAATTGCAAAGACAAAGGGCGCCCTAGAGGCCGTTTGCACTCCGACGCTTAAGTCAGTACTAAGGCTAGGAAACACCAAAACATAGCTGTAAAAAGCTTTGTGTGTAAACTGTGTGTATTCACGTAAATGTTGCGTACCTTATTAGGTTTGTTACTGCCCTTTATATACTCTAGGGTTTCCGCTATTTCTGCTAACCGCAATTAGGGTTACTGAAGGTGTGCCTTAGCACCACTACACCCACTCTTAGGGCAATCTAGCGCGTAGGGCTCCCTTACTAGAGTGCAACTTCTAACGAGATGACCACCTGGGTACCAACTTGTGCAGCTAATCTCTAAGGCCATGCATCCTGGAAGTGCCCTAGCTGCTCACGTGCCATGCATGCAGCTTACCCCTGTAACGTAACCCTGATAGGTCTTCGCTCTTCCTGGGGCTCTTTACTTGTGTTACGCATGAACGTGTCATCCACAGTACACGCCTAGACCCCTCGTGATCTAGGCTTCTCCCTACTAATAACTGCTGTGTGGTATGAGATCCACCTCACGTGGCCCAGCTCTACTGTTTGAGTCACCGATGTTCGGTGTCACATCGCCCTCACTCTGTTGCCGATGACACATTAGCACATCCTGATGATCGACGCCTGACCACTCTTCGACACCTTGGCTCACGTGCCTTGCGAGACACTGGCCCACGCCGCTCGTGGGACCCAGCTTACGTGGCCCACCATTACTAGCGGTCAACGGGTAGACACTCAGGGGTTATAGACTTGTATACTAGGTTCAGTGAAGGAAAACATCTTTGCCGAACTATGAAGAAAAGGTATTTGATAGTTGAGGCTAACACCTCCTATAATATCTGTCTGGGAGGCCTTCTCTCAATGTCCTTCAAGAAATAGTGTTAACACCCCACCTCGTCATGAAGTTTTTGTCCATGTCCGAGGACATTGTCATGGTGCATGTAGATCAGAAGGTGGCATGAGAGTGCTATGTGGCCAGTCTAAGGGTGAAGTCTACTAATAGGGAGTGGTCCCGAAAGCCTCACAAAGAACGATCGCGAGAGTTTCACAGGGAACGATCTCGAGAGCCTTGTAGGGTACACTCTTGAGACAAAGAACGCATTCGAGAGCTTAGAACACCTAGGAGGGAGGTCTCAAAAGCCTAGGGCCCCAAGAAAAAACACATGGTTGCTCTTGTCGACTTGGACTCCATAATGAATGATGCTCGGTTAGAGTTGAAGGAGGACCTATGTTCAATCCCTTTAAAAGATCAAGAGCATACCACAAATAAAGAAGTATCGTTGTCTCTCGACGATGCTACCCTCATACGAAAAACGCTCCTAGAAAATGACGACCTCTTTGCTTGGACTGCATTAGGTATGCCTGGGGTACACCCAAATGTAATCACTCATAAAACTTATGTCTACAAGTCAATCAATCGCCTAAAAGAAGAGGAAGCTAGGTGAATAAAAAAGAAGCACTGCAAGGGCCAAGATTGAGAAGCTGCTTGAGGCCAAATTTATATAAGAGGCTCATTATGTCACATTGTTGGCTAATGTTGTGATGGTTCAAAAGTCGAGTATAAAGTGGAGGATGTGCACAAATCTGAACAAGACGTGCCCGAAAGATGCCTATCCACTACCGAGCATTGACCGATTAGGGGACGGGGCAATTGAACACCGATTGCTGAGCTTCTTGGATTCGTATTCTGGGTACAACCAAATCAACATTCATATGAGAGATAAAGAAAAACAATATTCATGAAGGACAATGCCAATTACTATTATGAAGTCATGCCCTTTAGGTTGAAAAATATCAGAGCCACTAACCAACCACTGATAGGAAAAGTCTTTAAAGGAATGCTAAGACAAAGTTTTGAGGTTTATATTGACGATATTATGGTAAAGTCTGACTTGTTTGACCAACACACAAAGGACTTACGCGTAGTGTTTAATGCACTTCAAAGAACTGACATGCAACTCAACCTTGAAAAATGTGTGTTTGGGTGGAATGGGGAAACTCATCATGCGTTTAACTGCCCTATATCGATTCGTCCTGAAGTTGGTCGAGTAGATCCGATAATGGTGCACTAGGATGTTAAGTGTGAGAAAATATTTCAACAGTTGAAGGACCTTTTAGATTCATCTCCGACAATCCAAAAACCAAACCCCGAGCAACCGATAAGAATTTACTTATCGGTCTTTGAAGACGTTGTCAGCGCTGCACTCATCCAGGACATCAAAAAAGAGGAGTACCCGATTTACTTCGTTATCTAAAGGTTGCATGATGTTGAATCTCGATATCAAACAATAGAGAAAGTGACATTTGCACTAGTCTTAACCGTTTGAAAGATGCATACGTATTTCCAAAATCACAACGTAATAGTACGGATCAGCTACTAGATCGTGAAAATCCTCGCCAAACTAGAGCTTGTAGGGAGGATAATTGGATGGTCAATCGAGCTGTCAGAGTTTAAAATCTGGTATGAGCCAAGAGAAGCAATCAAGTCATAGTGCCTAATGGATTTCTGTGCAGAACTGAATTAGAAGCCTAATGAACAACCATGTTGGACGATCTATGTCGACGAGTCCTCTAATAAAATCTTGTGTGTTAGAATATATGGTCAATAAATAACAGGGGGGTGAATTGTTTTCAAAAGATTTTTGCAATTTTCTCATTTGTTTAAGTGAAATTGAAAATTTCATAAAAACCAATTAACTAAAATCATTGTTCAATCCATTGTAAAAAGAGAAACAAACATAAAAGCAAAATATAAACCAGTTATGTTTAGGTATGATTACCTTTTTCGTCCCTACATTTGGGGTCAATATTCAATTTAATATAATGGTTTAAAAAAGTCAATTTGGTCCCAAAACTTTTTAGAAAGGTTCAATTCGGTCCCTTCCGTTAACTTCCACCAACGACATTAACTGTTGATGACAGGGCGCACACAATTGTATTGGTCTGCACACGGGGCGCATCATAGGCTAAGGCTACACAGTCTTGGGTCTCCACATTTTTCGTACCTTTTGTTCTCTTCCCGATGCTTTGAAAGCTTACATTGGTACTCCTCCTTTCCTAGCTTTGACAAGAAAAACTTATATCATTTGTTCTATTCCTTTTTCCTTTTTATGAATGGCAACCACATTGGTGGTCATGGGGTTGATAAATATTTGTAAATGTATCTTTTGGAATGTCTAGAAGGTTTGCTCTTAAAAGAAGAGAGAATATTTCTACCAAATCCACCTCTTGAGCAATCATTTGACCAACTTGAAGATGAACCTTTTGAAGAGCTCTATTGCTGGTATTGCATATGGTGTGTGCTCTAGTGAGGATGAACTTGCTGCAAAAAAGCAGAGGGCTTATGATATTAGGGACTAAGATGTAAGTTTTTTACAAATGAGTGTCCCATTGTATGGAACACCTGGCATTGGGAAGATCATGCTTGCCAAGGCTATTGCTAAGAAGTTTGGAGCAGTTTTTATCAATGGTTGAATGTCAAACTTGATGAGCAAGTGGTTTGGAGATGCTCAAACTTGTGTCTACCATATTTATCCTAGCTCATAAACTTTACTGGCCATCATATTCATTAATGAAGTTGATAGCTTTTTGGAACTTGATGAAACAATACTATGACGTCTTCCTCAAGCATTTGAAATTGATATTCCAGATCAAAGGAAAAGGGCTGAGATATTGAATGTTATCTTGAAAGGTGTTCCCGCTGGTTGACCTAAGGTGTCTTGTGCGTCTACGACAGTTGTGCATCCAAGAATCCCTCCTCTTCGACGGCGCTTTCCGCCTTGTGGATCACCTGAAAACAAAGAGACAATGGGCGCCCTCGCGACCGTTTGCACTCCGACGCTCAAGTCAAACACCGGGCAAAGAAACACCAAAAACTCCAAAGTCTGAGAGCTCTGTGTGTGTTACTGTCCTTAGGAATGCGTACCTTGTTATGCTAGTTGTTTCCCTTTATATACCTTTCAGTGTCTCTGCCCCTCTTGCTAATTGTGACTTAAGCATACTGTAGGGGCGTCTTAACGACACTATCACCCAGTCTTAGGGCCATCTAGTGTGTAAGACTACCCTGCCGAAGCGCAACTGGCGCAGGATGACCACTTGGATGCCAACTCATGCACCCAATCTCTGGGTCATCCGCCCTGGGAGTTCCCGGTCTTATTCACGTGCCATGCATGCAAATCACCCATGGGACGTGACCCTTATGAGTCATCTCTTTCCCAGTGGCTCTTTGATGGTGGTGTGTACTACCGCGTTCCCTACACTCCATGCACGAACCCCTCGTGATCTAGGCTTCCCCTTACTGATAACTGGAGTTTGGCCTGAAGACCGCCTTTTCTGGTCCATCTTTACTGTTGGGTTGTCGAGGCTCGAGGACTCCACGCCCTGCCTCGATGCCACCCCCTCCTCGGCTCTCCTTATCCGTGATCCTAGCGAGACTCTGCCCTGTCCTACCAACCTCCCAGTGGACCCAGCCTTCGGGGCCCCACCATGACCTTGGTCAACTCCCGAGTCCGAGGACTGGTCGGTACACAAGCCCCCCAGTCTCGAGCTGTCAACTTGTTCAGCAAAGAGACAATGACCTCGCCCTGCCGACCTACGTGGCTTCACGTGACAGAACGTGTACAGTGCACCGAAGTGATGCTAAAAAAGGATAAGAAAAAAGAAGAAAAAGGCAACGTTCAGAGAAAGAAATGGTGTGCTTCAGGAAGAGAAGCAGATAAGCATGAAAACGAAGAACAGTAATCATAAAATGCATAAAACCTAAATAGTCCCAGGCAGATTAAAAACATCGGAATGATAAAGCAAAGGCCGTTATGAAGTAAAAGGCATACCTTGGAGTGATTGCGCTTCGAGGAGTTGAAGTGATTGAGAGAGGAAGATAGAGCGTTCTGAGAAATGAAAGGTTTCGAAAAAATGCCTAAGAAAAGTAATGGAACAGTGAAAGGAGCGTAAGGTTTGAGGGGTTTAAGGTATCAGAGAAGCGCAAGCGACAACGAGCCTCGACTGTTGATCTTGCCACGCGTACGCTGGTGAAAAAGTATGGTGAAATATCACCTCAGCGCACTGTGCGCGCCCTATCACTCGTTCTCCATGTAGGTCGCCGTGGGCGATCACTTAGCCTCTTCACTAAAACAAGTTACAGCTCGAGCCTGGGGGGCTTGTGTACTGGCCAAACCTCAGACATCGTCATCATATGTAGACATAGGACCTCGGTGGTCTAGTGCCGTTAGTGGGCCACGTAAGTGGGCCCTAGGAATAATAATGAACTATCATCCAGATATAAGAAAGACCTAAATCACGGGAGGGTTCATGCATGAGGTGTGTATAGTACGTTCAGGTATATCACGAGTAAGTGTTCTCTGGAGGCGCTAAGGCCCATAAGGGTTAGGGTTTCCATGGAAAGATTGCATTCATTGCACGTGAATAATTAGGGAACCTATAGAACAGATGGCCCCGAAGCGCTGGTACATGAGTTGGTACCCTAGCGGCTGTAAGATTGTGCACTCAAGAAGAGAGAAGTCTTGTGCGACGGCTGCGCTAAGCTTGTGTAACACGCAACAGGACGCCTTACTAGTTACCCTAATTCCACTTAAGGAAAGAGCCTCATGGGATAGGGAAGTTGACCTAGATACAGCCTGTATAAAAGGTGGTAAGAACCCTAGAAAGGTACGTCGTTTCTAAGACTGAAACTGTTTTGCATACTTATTGTTTCTGATGTGAATGTAACTACAAGAACACATGATTCTTGACATTCTTAGGAGCAACTTGAGCTGGATTTGAAAGGCACTTTATTTTAGAATTGGATCAATGTTCTAATTCAAGAACTCACCAAAACTTAGCACCAACCAAGACTCATATGGAAGTCCATGTATTGTCAA
>Ga0123341_1001654_pt1 | contig 17215 bp, 6 predicted proteins | sample Turbeapinknodule_FD_89959 | JGI IMG/M metagenome (GOLD analysis project Ga0123341, IMG submission 89959) | Root nodule microbial communities of legume samples collected from Mexico - Turtle bean Mexico pink nodule | ecosystem: Host-associated > Plants > Roots > Nodule | place: Mexico: Nepantla...
ATATATTACTTAACCCCTCGATATCCTTTATTTAATTAATTTTTCCCCGATAAAAAAACTGAATCTAGTTCTTATATATAAAATAATTAATAATACATCTTATTTATTTAATGGTATACATTAAAATAATTTTGTTAGCGTATATATTTCATATTTTTATTTTAGCTTTAAATATATTTTAAATTTAAAAAGAAAATCTTATGTAACACTATATTTTTTTATTTTCTTAAAAAATATAAAAGTGTAAAACATCTATTTCTGCTAATATAACTAAAAAAAATCATTAAATAAAAATTAAGTTTAGAGACTCTTCTTGCCAAGTTGGAGGTCGGAAGTTTGAAGGTGGTCTTCAAGATGATCTCCTTGCAACTGTAGCTCCTGGATGTGTGGAAGTCACAATGAGAAGAGGGGGTTCTACTTGTTGACAATACTTCGACGATAAGTCAGTGAGAGCATAAAATATATCAATGTAATATGTATTGCCTAAAATAATAATTATCTTACCCTTTGAGCGTCATTATTTTTTTATAGAGTTTTCTCGTTGACCTCTTCCTCTTTTCTAGAATCATATAACAACATATTTGAATAATAACTAAAATGCATTAAATTACGATTTCATCAAGAATAAAAAATCATTTGGAATCAAAATATATTCACCCATTAATATTTCATGTATATGCCTAAACAAGCACTACAAGAAAATAATCAAATAGAAACCAATTTTAGAAACAAAAAATAATTAGTTGTTATAGTAACTAAATTAGAGACCATTGTAGAGACTAAAAATATTATTGGTTTCTAAATTAATTTCTAATATTGATAAATAGTTTCTAAATTAGTATCTAATTAGCTACTAAGGTTTTAACAACCAATTATTTAGATTCTAAATTTGGTAGCAAAAACCTTGGTAGCTAATTAGATACCAATTTAGAAACTATTCATCATTAATAGAAACTAATTTAGAAACCAATAATATTTTTAGTTTCTAAAATGGTCTCTAATTTAGTCATTATAGCATCTAATTATTTTTTTCTCTAAAATTGGTTTCTATTTAATGATTTTCTTCTAGTGAAGAGGAGGGTGAATTGTTTTCACAAGATTTTTGCAAAGTTTGGAAGTAGAGTGAAAAGTTCTGAAAAATCAACTAATTGATTTTCTGTTAAACTCAATAAAATTTATGTTTTAAGGTTATTTATAGAAAATCAACTTGTTGTGTTCACGAAACAAATGGTTGTTTATACCAGCAGAATATGAAACCAAGTTAAAATAGTTTATAAGAGTAGAGATAGAGAGAATCACAGAAGAGGTTTATACTGGTTCACTCTTAACCAAGAGCTACATCCAATCCTCAGCTAACCACTGAGAATTCACTGTGTAATCAACCCTAGATTACAAAACACACACCAAGAGTGATGATCTTGAACCCCACAATAACACACACCACTCTTTAACAACATCACAGTTTCCAGAAACATTTTAGTGAAACTGTCCTATACAAGAACACACAAAAATACAATGTTCAAGAAGAAGATAATAGAATACACCTGGGTATTACAAAGCTATAGTCAGAAGTATACAAAACTCAATCCTATTCCACACACTTGAGATGATCCAAAGCTCTTGAATTCTTGAAAAACGTTTTAAATAATCTCTTCTTCTTAGAGTCTTGAAAAGAATGTCAAATAGCCTTTATATAAACTCAATCAAGTGGTCAAAGTTTTTAGATAAAAAAAAAATCATAAGTAGTTAGAATCATTTAAAACCAGTTAAAACCACTTAATACAATTCTGTTATGAAAACAATAGGTTGTTTTCCAAAACAATCGATTAAAATAATTTCCTGTTAAGGTTTTCATAAAAATAATCAGTTGTTTTATCGAAATAACCGATTGTTTTTGTTTGACAACAAAGAAAAAATAAACATAGTTTTTCCAAATCATTTTGAAAATCACTAATTGTCAAACAAAAGGTTGTTTCGACAATTCAACATGTTGAAAAACTTGCCTTAGCCTCAAACACTTGAGTAATAGCTTTTTCAACTAGTTGATTTGAAAAACAACTGAATAAAAATTTCTCAGATTTTAAGAAAACACTTATTTCAAAAGAGATAAAGATCAAATGAGTTTGAATCATTTCAAGAAGTGAATTAACAAGTTAAAAACTACTAGACAACACACACACACATTGGTAGGGTCTTTAATCTGAATAATTGGTAGTTAAAACCTTGGTAGGTAATTAGATACCAATTTATAAACTATTTATCAATAATAAAAGCTAATTTAGATACCAATAATTTTTTTAGTCACTAAATTAGTATCTAGTTAATGTAGGAATTAATTATTTTTTTATCTAAAATTGGTTTCTATTTAATGATTTTCTACTGGTGTATACATAAACTAAATAAAAAAATATTAAACATACAAATTTTAGAAGTGTATTTAATTGAGATCTTAAAAGATTTTTTCATTTAAAAAAGTCATGTAGATTTTTAAAAAGTTTATATAAATAAAATGATTTTCTAATTTTACAATTTGTAACATATTAGAGAAGAGTTATTAAATGACTTAGTGTGCTCTAAAGGGTACCCTTACAAAACTTTTTACCTTATTATACATCTAATAAAGGATAAATACAAAATATATAGTATTTTAAATACAACTTAAATATATACAAAATAATATATATATATATATATAAATTATAAAATAGTCACAAATAAAATTTTGATATCTTCTGGTTGTTGTTCCAACACCTATATTTATATCTACACGTGTACATAGTATAGTCATAACATATCACAACACATGCAATGGATAAGTTATTGAAATAAATTTTCAAACATGAGAAAATGTATATAAAAGAAGACATTTTAATTAATAAAAAATTCAATTTCAAACAAATACTAACGTACAACAACCATATAAACTACACATGGATCTATATATTCAACAAAAGGAATATCAATTGACGCTTTTCAAAAGACTAGCATTAAGTATGTCTCACCAAAGACTAACATCTGGTCAAATATAAGATTTAGATTAACAAACAAATCTAAAAGTAAAGGATTAGGGTAAGTTCATTATAACTCAAGCCCAACATGTACACATGTCACAGCGTACAAGAACTCCTCACTTAGCTTCTCACTACTTGATGTCTTAGTCTATACGACTTAGAATATCAATGAAGTAAATGGATCTTTGTTACAACATATAAGTGTCTTTACTTAATATCACAACTCAAGCAACGATTCACACATCATCCTAGATTTGTGACCTCAAATTCATATAATTCTAATAATTCTTAATAAGAATTATCATACAACATAAATCATTTAAACAAAAACACAAATTAGATGAATTTACAAATTAATATTCATTTTATATTTATAATAAACACTCACATCCAATCATTAAAGAGACAAAAAGAGAAAATTAATTTTTTTTCACTTGAGTAAAAATATTTTTGCTTGAGCGAAAATATAACTAATGACATAGGTTGAGTTGTAGTTCTATTTTCACTTGAGCAAAAATATCACAAAATCATCCTTATGCAGCAGATCAAATGTATTTTCAAAGTTTTGTCCAAAACCAATTTAACAAATACAACTTTCAAACACATTGAAAATTATCATTACAATTCATAATTTACTCAAACATCATCATTCACTCATTTCAATTCAATCTTAATCATTCAAATTCAATATATATTTCATTCACATCAAACTCATAAACTAATATATGGGAAAACTATAAGAACTATATTCAAAATTCAATTTAATAAACTATATACCTTAACACGCATAATATAGCCACTAAATCAACTTCTCATCGAGACTATCCAATTCAAAACACTCATAAACATTAATTTATTAACAAAAACTCAAATAACACTTAATTTCAAGAATTCAAATTATGTTCAAGACAAACATATACCCTGCATAAGAATCAAGATTTTGTGACCAAGTCACGTTCACACCCAAATCATTTATCATAGGTTCTATAAAGAAAACGTAGATAACTTCTCTTACCTATAATTACTTATTCTAAAGAAAGTTTCAGCTCTTGTCAAATGAATCACTCAAAATCTAGAGATCTAGAGCAAAGTATCCAAATATAACAAAAATATAGTATAACCTTAAACATGTTGAGGCGTCACTTTTTCTCAACTAGCCCCACCAGGATGGATGAAAAATCCAATAGAAAACAAAGAATCCTTAGAGCAAACGAGAACTTAAAAATTTGATCGGCTGAAAATGATCCCTAACGCCTCAGCTACTACGTGGTTTGATAAGATTCTAAAAGAGATGAAGTTTGGAGGAAATAAATTAGAAAGAAAATGTAGAGAGACAGGGAGACAGATAAGGGAAAAATGAAACACTAGGTGATGTGAGTTGATTTTAGATGATTCCATTTTAGATATGACACTTTACTTAGGATTGAGATTTTTATTAATTTTTTGGTGAGAACCCAAAGAAGATCCCCACTGAACACAAACTTAACCAAGTGTGAAGGTTCACTTCTAGAGGGCAAAGGAAAAATACAAGTATATGGTGATTGATGATGAAGGGCGGAAATTAAATGAACATGAAAGGAAACATGAAAGCATGATAGAAATTGAATTGACAATGAAGGAAAAGCAAGAACATAAGAACACCAAGATACATGGAGTAATGGAAAAATGGAAAAAGATAAAGGAAGGAAATGCTTATGAGATGGAAGAAAGTTGGTCACGCCACTTAGAGTGTGGTCTTCCTCCAAGATAAGTGAGATGGTCGCCACTTGAGAGTTCTCCAATCACTCAAGATGAGACCTAATGCTAAGAGGAAACAAGCCCACAAACACCTCACACAATTTGTGTAGAGTAACTTTTCTATTCAAATTCAACATGTAAAATATAAGGAGTATGACACCCTATTTATAGGAGATGGTGCTTTGAAAAACAAGAAGCAAGGGTAGGATGAGAAACCTAAAAATGGGGCTGCCTTTAGGGTTTGACTAAGTCAAAACCACACCTTAGGCTTGTTCTTCAAGAAACTAGGTAAAAAACAAGCTAAAATGATAACTACACCCTCTATTATGCTAAAGGCATCTATTCTAGCCTATCTTACTATTTGGACCCCTAAAGTGAGCCCAATTTTTTACAACTTGTTTTATTCTTTAAGAAGATCATAAGGAAGAACATTTGATATTCTGGTCCTTGCCCATTTCTCCTTTTGGTGAGGTCTGTTAGATCCTTGGTGGGTGATGAATTTCTCCGGCAAGAACACTGCGTTTGTCAGAAGTAATAATTGTCCCTAAGGACGGATATCGATCCCACAAGGAACAATGAATTATCAAGTACAATAATCGCTAAATATAAAAATAACAATAAACAGAGTGTAGAATTGAGTGTCTTGGCAATGATAAATAAGAAAACAGACAAAAAATTAGTTGTTTCAAGTTGGAAAAATAGGGATTAGGTTTTATCTCTCTCACTCTCATGTATTTTGATTAGCATGTCAATATTAAGTTCTTTGATTGAAATTGATGCCCGTAAAAAATTCATTTATATCGATATCTCGCATATAAAATTCTTAAGAATGTTTCCTAAATATCGATATCTCGCATCTTATAAAAATAAATTAGAAATCACAATCAGACGTTAATGACAATAAACATTTCAAGTCTATCTCTAGCACTCAAATATGTTAAGTATTAATGTTTAGGTCCAAACCCTAAAAATACCTCTCGGTCACATTTAAGATTCTCAATTTTTCACGGAAAGTTAAAATTAAAACAATAATAACAATAATCAATCAATAACTGAATATTAATATATAAGATTATTATTACTTTAATACATCAGAGTTTGAGTAGATTACTCTAGAATTAGCCACACATACTTCTAGCACCTTCCATTCTCCCAATTGGGTTACAATTCACTCTATGGTGTTTTCCTCTTAATCTAGCACACTAGGGTTGAGCCTCTAGCCCTCTATTTATCCTAGTTTTCTAGGGTTAGGTCGCTTCCTGTGTCACGCTAATGGAGCCCAATCTTTCTCTGCATCATTTTCCATTCTGGGACCTTCCACCTTTCTCTTTTTAGCTCAAATTATTCTCCTTTACTCCAAATCTTCAATCCTCCCTAAAAATTTGCAATTAACACCAAGTTTGGGAATAAAATGCTCTTATTCAAATAAAGCTCATAAAAAATGTAAAATGTATAAATTTATAAATTAGGAATTATTTTATATATAAATTAACAATAAATCATTCTAAGTGCTTATATTTTAATATGAAATATTACATAACTTAGTGCAGGAGAGAGAGATTGATTATGGAAGTTTCTTTTTCCTTCTAAAAACACAATTTGCATGGTTTATGGTTTGGGATTGGAGGTAATTAAACCCTTTGATGTTTTAGTTCATCCTCTTCATCTTTTGTTTCCTTATATTACAAGGAAAGTTCAAGGTATGAGAATTTAAGCTTTAATTCAAAATATCAGTTGAATTTATAAATGAGGAAGTGATTGGAAGGTGATTTTAACCTTGCACGTAAGAAATTGCATAAATAGATGGAGTATGGAATTTGATAAAGTATAGAGCAAATTTGTTTGTGGTAGAATTTGGTAATTTGTTGAATAATGGAGTTTTTGGTAGCCCGTTGTTGTTATGCGCATTTGTATTGAAATTGTAGACTTTGATGAGTTTGATTCATTTACGTTATTGAATTATGTGTGAGAGGTTGTATAGGATTTAATGATTGTTAATTATATATTAGAAATGTAAGGAAATAGTAATTATAGATGTATAAAATATAATTAGAACTAGTTTAACAAGATTTAAGCTATAAACTTTTGTGTTTTCAAGTTCATTAACCTCTAAATTAAAATGAACTAATCGTAATTTGAAAGTGATGATTTACGAATAAGAATGTCATTAACCAAAATTGAAATATGTATTAAATTTGGAGTGAATTATGTTTAAAAGGAAAAGCATAGAACTAATGAGTTTAGTTTTAGTTAAGATTGGTGCATTGAATATGATGTAATTAATGTGTAAAATTATTGAGTTTGTATAACCTTTTACTAGATAAAATTCAAAGTTATTTAATGTGTAAAATGTTAATAATGTATAAAAATTTCATATATGAGCATGTTACAACATCTTCAGCAACCCTTTCCTTCCATTTTTGTATGCTTCCAATCACACAATTAGCAATAAATGGAGAGAGAAATCATTGACATTTGACACTAATAAGAATATTCTCAAAATCAGTGAAAAACATTATTAATGAAGATGGAGAACAATGAATATTTTTCTTTTAATTTTGCTGTCCTTTCGGTGATACGAACTTGGTATAAAAAAGCATTAATAAGAGGTGGAGGTGGTTCCTTTGGTGTGAGTTTGTAGTACCACTACAAAAGAATTTCTTAAATACTCAATAAAAAAATTAATTAAAGAGGTCAATTAAAAAAAAAGGGTGGAACAACCTACCATGCCCATAAATTAATCACGTCATAACGTTTAATAAAATAAATATTTTATAAATTCATAGCTGCTAAACATGCCTTGGAGACAAAATTTGTAACAAAAATCTGTTTTCAGAAGCTTAAAATATAAATATTCATTTCATTTTAAAATTTATATTTTCCTAGAGTTAAAGATAAAAGTATTACACTTTAATGCATTTTAATATAAATAAATCTTTTAACACTATGGTTGATTAGGTATAATAAGCTTTTCTAGAAAAGTTTTTTTTTTCTAATACTACTATAATGGTGTTAATTTCTAATTTTAAAACGTTTTTAAAAGACTTCCCCTTTTTGTTTCTTTTCCTTTTGTTATTATGAAACAAATATAATACTAATTTTATAAGCAATGGTTACATGAGAATCCATATCCTCTTTGGTCATATTCTCCTTTTTTATTTGCAAGACTCAAATCGATTTCCAATGTGTAACAACTGGCTAAGGAATGAATTTTAAATGGCTAGGGTTCATCACGAGGCTAAGATCTACTTGGACCCATTATATCATGAGTTCCATATTAATTATACGAAGATGCTCGTGTAATGTAGGTTCTGAGTTTTTATTTTTTTATTTCTAATGTAATATATAAATATATTATCTTGGGTGGTTACTTTTCTTTTCACTAAGTTTTGAATATGAATCTTACTTTTATATTTTTGTATATATTAATTATAAATTACTAAAGTCCAACAAAAGTTATAATTAGATGATTAATGATATTTTCAATATAAAAAATGTTTGAAGTTTTTGTTCATATTATTATGGAGACGATTAGCATATCTCGACTTCTTTTTTAAATAATAATGTATAATTTAAAAGAAGAATTAAAAACCAAAACATTTATAATAAATAATAAATGTAACTTGTTTATTATGTTTTCACTTTCAACTCTTCTACTTCTTTCTTCTATAAGAGAATCTTCAAGAAACTAAGCATTTTGTTTTGGTTGAATAATGTCATATATTTTCCACACTTGTAATCATAGAGTTTTCTATTTTTCATTTTTCTCTCTCATGAAAATGTGTGGCATAACAGGAAGGTCAATGTGTCAAACAGTGAAAGAGAAAAAAAAAATGAAAAAAAAAACTTCATTTTGATCTTTAAGAAATATGTTTGTTAATATTCAATTTTAATGCTACAAATTTATGTATAAATATTGCTCCCACCACTAAAAAAATATGGATCGGTTCATGTTTTAATTTCCTCAGCATTTTATATTGGTTATTTTGTTTGTATTTTATATATAGTATAAGGATTTATATTTTATATGATAAATAAGTGTGTGAATAAATTTATTATAATTAAATTGAAATTATACTAAAAAAATTAATTACCTTAAATGATGTGTATGAATATGTGAATGGAAGGTGTAGTTAGCAATTAATTTTAAGTTTTGAATGATGTTTTTTTTTAACAAACATAAACAGTAAGAGAAAAAGAATAGAAAGGGGCGAGTTGAGAAAATGAGTAAGGGTGTGAATAAAGTTTTGAATTTTCATCTTAATTTCAAAGCTCACCCTACTTGTTTTCCTTTTCTCTCACCATTCTTTCTTCTTCTCCTTAGTTCATGTTCCAAATTCTTTCATTTTTCAGTAGACTTCCTTTCATAAATCTAGTCAAGGGGAAATTTATATAACTCAATCCTGAAAACCTTGCTTTGAATAAGTTTCTTTCTCCATTTTTCACTATCATCCATGGCTCACGAGTTGATTTGGAAGAAGGTATTTTTAGAACTAAAGCTTGATTTAAGGTGTGTTGACGATTAAGGTTTACGTTTTAGGCAATTAAGAAGTTTTTTAAGCACATTTGCTTTACGTGCTTCACTCACATCTTGAAAACCTAGATATTCTAGAATACAAGGAACCCGGGTTAAAGGAAGTTATTTCAATCTTTAATGTTTTTTTAATCAGCAAATAATAAACATATATAGAAATGAGCATTTCAGGGATGCTCCAACCCCTATACAAAAAACATTGATACCTTCTTTCCTATATATTCCATCCACCTAACCAACCTTAAACAACCTGTAAAATTATAACCTTAAACCCCACCCACCCAGGCTATAATGTGTTTCCTTCCTTACTACAATACATCATGATCAGGAAAAATAGTTATACACAAGATCCAATAATCTAGAATGGAGATTCCTCAAACAGATTTTAAGACAACACATCATAAATATCGTAATGATAATTCTTTTCCAATGCAAAATCACCTTACATTGATCTAGGTGGTAGAGACTATGACACTAGAGGTCTTCCACATTTCGTCTTCCAACTTCAACCTTTACTTCTCACTGAGTTTCTTATTCGTACCAGTACATCCCTGATACACACATTGAAGTATGTGTGATTTGTTGCACTGATATTGCACACTGCCTGCACTATAACCTCTTCTTTTTAAACCCTGCATATTGTATCCCAAAGAGCCAAAACAAATGAGCATATCACTAGATTCAATAGAACAGATAACAAAAAATATTTCCCTCAAATCATAACATTTCTAGACACAATTTTGGACACTAAACCCAATTAGGTAGGAGAACATTGCTTTAGGTATCTTATTTTTAATCCAAGACCAAACGTTCGACTGACTCAAGCAAAATATTTCATGAACATCTAACCTTAAAATTTTGGATTAGAAATATATGGTTGAATATGAAGGGGTTTTTGAATGAATGGTTGTGCATGAAAATTTAATAGAATTATGTCTTAATTTAAAAGATTGTTATTTGTTTGAAATGTATAGAATAATAATTATATTGTGCATGCCTAATGGCTATAAGTATATAAGTATAGCATAGAAATTGAGTGTTAATTTATAGTATGTAGAAATTTTATATCCAATTACTTGTATGACGATAAAATAATACATATTAGATTGATTGTGAATAAATGTACGTATATATAGAATTTTACTAAAAAAAATAAGTGAAAATGTGTATCTATATTATTTTTTATAAAGATTTGGTTGAATAGTTGTTTGAAAACATTTCTACGAGGGTAACTTATAACTTGTAATTTGAGTTGAAATTTGGGTGAGAAAGTTATGTTAAGTTTTAGATAAATTTTTGGCTTGTGTTAAATCCAAGTTTAGTAATCATGTGTTTGGATTTTATTGTGTGTTTAAATAAGTAGATGTAAAACATGATTTTATATGTATCAAATCATGATATACACAAAGTATCCGATTTAGATCAATAGATGCAAGTTGTGTGGCTGGAAATATGCAAGTATTGTTTAATGTGGACTAAGTTTGAAAGATGCATGCACTATGTGTATCCTCTTCAAATTATAAGTTTTTGTTTGAATAAACACAAACCGAGTATATTTAGTGGGGGTGTTCATGGATTGAATTTTTCAAAATCCAGTATAGATCCAATCCAAATCCAATAAAATAGATTGGATCTAAAATCCATATCCATTTTAATTGGATCATATTGATTTGGATATTTTCATTTCAATTTAAATTGGATTAAATATAGATTAAATCAAATTTGTCAATTAGATTAAATTTGATGTGTGATTGACCTAATCGATCTAATGTGTGTATCGATCGGACACAGACCCAACTTGATTTGGTCTAACCTACTCCAATCCGTCTTGATCCCACTTGAGCCCTACTCGACCTAGATCTAGTTGGACTTAGCTCGATCTTGGCCCGACCTAAACTAATCTCGATCGACACTCGACCTGGACCCAATACAACTCGATTGAATGTGGGGTCAGACCAACTCATCTCGACATGACATGGATCAACTCAACTTAGTTTGACATGGTCCTATCTCGATATGACCCCATGTCTCAGCCAAAAATAGGCCCATTTCTAGGGATGGCAATGTGGGTTGACCCGTCGCGCATAGGCCCACACCCGCATAGAATATGCAGGTTGATTTTACTAGCTACCCCGCAGGCCAGCCTGCATAAGAAATTATTTTTTTAAAATTAATACAAAATAATTTTTTAAATAAAAACTTTGAATAAATTTAATTCTTTTTTTATTTAGAAACATTAGGTAAATGGTCTCATAATACTATTCTCACGACACATGCGTAATAAGATGTGAGTAAAGTTTTTGGAATGTGAAATATGAGGCTACATGAAGAAAATATGGGGGTGTAGAAAGAAATTTCTATATTTTTAAGTTATGCAGATCGTGTGGGCCAGCGGGTTGGAATAGGCAGTCTGACCCACGTTTTTCTCAACGGGTCGTGGGTCGACCTCATGGCCGCCCCACTTTGCCATCCCTACCAACTCTACTTGACCTGACCTGACCCAATCCATCTTGGTCCCACCTAGGCCCGCCTATACCTAAATCTGACCTGACTTAGTACACTTAGCCTGACTAAACTCAGTGTTACCTAGGCCTTGCCTAACTCGGTTGAACATGGCCCAATCCGATGTAGGCTTGATGTCACAGGCTATTAGGGGCCCAACTTGAATTGCCATACTTGACCCTGTTTGTCTAGATTTGAGTTGCACTTTAGCTCAAGCCAACTATAACTCAACTCAACTTGGGCCCGAGCTTTATCAGTTCAACAAGGGCATAAGTTACACTTGGGCCCGAGCCGACTTTGATTTGACTCAACCTGATCCTAGTCAACTCGACTCAACTTAAGCCCAGGTCGACTCTGACTCAACTTATCCAGGCTCATGCTGACTCGACTTGACTTGACTTCGAGCCAAATCGACTCGACTTGGGCCAAGGTCGACTCTATTCGACCTGAGTTTGGCTCAAACCAATTCGGCATGGGTCTGTCCCAACTCGACTCGACCTTGGCCTCTAGTCGACTTAGCTTGATCTAGGCAGGTTGAACTGGCTCGAATCGACTTTGGTTAGGCCAATTTGGCTCGACCTAGGCTTGGGCTCACTTAGCTCGACATGTGCTCAGGTTAACTCAACTCGACTTGGACCTTGATTTACAGAGATTGACCAGGCCCACTTAGCTTAACTTGGGCCCGAATCCACTCAACTTGACCTTGTCTAGGTCGACTCAGCTAGACTTGAGTTGGGCTGACTCTACTTAACCTAGGTTGGGCCAACTTGGTTCAACCTAGGCCTAGGTCAAATCAATTCGAATTAGACCAAGGCGCACTCAGCTTTATCTAGACTCGGGCTGACTCAATTTGACTTGGTCTAACCAACTTGAATCGACCTTAGCTTAGACTAACTTAACTTATTTAGAGCTTGGGCCGACTCGACTCAGCCTAGGTTCGAGCTAGACTTGAGCCCGGGCTGACTCTGACTAGACTCAACCTGGGTTTGGGTGTGTCACAGCCGAATCAACTTGACCTAGGCATGGGTCGACTGGACTTGACCTAGGCATGGGTCGACTGGACTCGACCTGGGCCTGGGTTAACTCGACTTGACTTGGGTCCAAGCTGAATCGACTCGACCTTCTCCTAGGTCGACTCGACATGATATCTGCCGAGCCTACTCGACTCGACTTGAGCCCGACCCAGTACTACCTTACTTCGGCCTGACTCAACATACCATTTCATAACTTGAAACGATTGAGGCACACCTTGATTTTGGATTTTTAAAATTCATAAGTTATCCAATCCAAATCTAGTTAAATGGATTGGATTTAAAATCCAAAAATATGGATTTGGATTTGAAATAAATTCATTTAAATAAAATTAAAGTAATATGGATTTGCATAATTATGGATTGAATTTCACAATTTAGATTTTTTTTCGACCCTTAATAATAAGCTTTTCCTTTGAAACCCAATAACTATACTTCGTTTGAAAGACACAATCCTTAAGCATTTCATGGTACATGTCGAACTAATAAATTCTTATTATATTATCTAATGATTGTTATAAGAATTGTAGTGTAGGTTCTTCTACAGTGAAAACGATTATTGTGCTAAAATACTTAGGCTCCACTAAAGCGACTACAAATGCGTCTTGTTCAACAAATTTGTAGGATATTAAAGTCTCTCTAGGCACCAGACGCCCTCCTACAAAGCCACCACCACCTCCTGACATACCTTTCACTCCATCACCTACTCCAACTAGACAATCTACCACAATTAGATAGTCAAATTAGTATAGCTAACCTTCCAAATCTCTTTTATCACACCATAATATGACATCGATCCCACAATAGGATTTTCATCTTTTGAAGTAGAGAATTTCATGGACTATGCCTCCAAAGTGACTCCACTATTTTGCAATGTACTTTTATCATCTCAAAACTTTATACAAAACAAACAACCATTTATTTCACAACTAGAATAACATAAAATGTCAAACTTTAGTTCATTTGCAACTTATGTTAATGTTTCAGATTTTGATTGATCACTGATAATTTCTTGTTTAAATCATGCTATGAAAGTTTTGTTATTCTCCATCAACGCTCATTTCTTTGATTTCCTTAAATTCTTGTCTTTGACAATGTTTTTGTGTGCAACTAAGTATGGTGTGACCTCATCTATGTTATTCAATGTATACGAATGTGCTTGTAGAATCTCCACAATTAAATATGCACCCGAAGATCAATACAAAATGCAATGAACCAAAATTAAGTAAAACATATGAAATGTAGATTATAAGTTATGTATTAATCAACTAACAATTCAAGATTCAATACAATTATTGTCGATACTACTTCTACTAGTTTTTATATAAAGTTTATCCTGACATAGGAATACTTTTAAAATTGGAGGAGTACTAGAAAATATAGTATATTAAATCTCAAATGAGAAGCTAAGGATCTTTTTAATGAACAAGTCTAACAAAAATTAAGCAACATAACGTTTAAATTACAAACTTTCCAAAATCTAACAATATTTGTCGAGGGTCGGACATTGCCATACCTAACACGTTCAACAAAAACACATTGTTATTCTTCACAATATATCTAATTAACTACTAATTAAATATAATAACAAAAATAAATATAAATTAAAAAAAAAAGAACGTGAAAGCAACAACAAGAATATTAATTAAATATAATAACAAAAATAAATACGAATTAAAAAATTAATCCAAAATGCAAAAGCAACAATAGGGTCAATAGCACCACGAACAGCTAAAAGAGCGACAACATGATCAGTGGAAACAAAAGCGAGGGGAAGGTAGCAACATGACTCTTGAGGGGAAAGGCGACGACAAGACCGATGATGAGAGGAGGCAGATAGTTACAAGATTAGTGAGGGAAGGGGAAGACAACAATAACCAGATGTAAAGGCATGGCTCAACATGATTGGTTAGCAATGGAAATGGAGCGACACCGTGAGAAAGGAAAATTTGGACAAAAGGAAAGTAAAAATGAGCGCGAGAAAAAAGTTTTGCTTTTTTACCCATATCTAATAATCATAATGTGCTTGAAATATCAAAATAAATATATAAACATAATACAAATATGTCTACAATTCTTTTATATAGTGTTTCAAAATATATCCCTTTTCATAGGACTTTAAATATGTACATAAAATTAAGACAATTATTCAAAAGAAATAAAAATTTTCATCATCAATCTTCTCACTGAGAAACTCTATCACTTGTAACATCATTTGCTCCCGTGTAAATACACGATCATCACAAATAAAGAAACAAACACAAACAAATAACAGGGTAAGCTAGCTATATAAACAAATTCTATATAATTTCAATTTCAAATTAACAAACATAAATCATAAAGTCTCATACAATTTCTCAAATCATCAAGTGTCTATTAAAATTCAATATTCATCTTTCACATGTGAGACTTCCACTGACTCACAACACATAGACACTTGACTCTACTTTCGAAAGACTCGTGCGTTGACTTAGACTCAGAGATTTGCACATGTCATACTATATCACTGTGAAATCCACACAACTATACGCATAAATAATATTAATATCATTTCTCTCCTAGTATGACAGGGTTAACTCATATAACAGGTCAAGTCAGTTATCTTTCAAAGAACTTACCCATTCACATGAACCTCTTTCGACTCTCACCACCTGAATAACTTCATCTATACGATTCAATTATCTCAATAGAGTCAGAATATCTCCTTCTAGACGAATCCTTAGTCAATGCACATCCTAAACAATCTTAACACGATATTTTCTTTCCTGGAAATACTATGTCTTGATTAAAATTTATATTCTGAACCTCACAAAATCCAACATCAAACAATCAAATCATACCAAATTTTAGAATTTCCAAAACACACTAGAATTCATCTACTAGTCATTTAAATGTCTAATTAAAGAGATTTTCAATTAATTATACATGAAATAAAAGTTTACATAATTTATAAGTAAAACTATACAAAAATAAATAAACCAACCTTTTAAAGGCAAAAATAAAATTTTAGTTTTTTTTGTTACAAAGATTCTAGCTTGAGCGAAAATTCTCTTGCTTGAGCGAGAATCAAGCCGAGAGCACCTGAAACTTCATCTCAAGTCTCGCTTGAGCGAGAAAAGACCCGAGAGCAGCTTTTTTTTCATTTTATTCTTGCTTGAGCGAGAATTATCTCGCCTAAGCAAGATATGCAGAAAAATATGCATAATTCTGCTTAATTTCACCATTCAGAGTTAAACAAAAACCATTTCAACAACTCATTCATTTCAAAAGTAACTTACACTAATCAACTATACAAATCAACTAAATTTTCATATTCAAACTAAATCTTCTACCATTAATCCTCCATATCAAAATCAACATTTTTCACATTTTATTTCAAATAATACTACATTACTCAAACAATAATTCCTGCAAACCAAAATTAGAATTGGTGACCACGTCACCCCACATTCAAATCTTTTAGCCTAGGGTTCTATTGAAAATTTAAACTAGCTTCCCTTACCTGAACTTAAGTAGATGCTCCCTAAGATCTCCAAACTACCAAAAGCTCAAGGGTAGCCTAACTTGCACCATAGAGTCCTGATAAAAAAATCTAACTATACCACTAGGACCCCAAGCTAACAGAGATTAACCATGAAGCTAAAAGTGTCACATGCAAAGCCTATGCAGGGACAAACCTAACAAGTTCAAAATTTAACTCAAAGAAAATAGTTAAATTGAACTTACTCTATCAGATATTCTGATCGGGCAGTCTTGTAGATCTCGCTGTCAGTGGTCTAATGGCAGACTCCGATCGTCAAACTGATGAGCGAGGATGTTAGAATCTTAGAGAGAAAAAAAAAAGAAAAGAAAAAATAAACTTATAGAGAGATGGTGGTTATTTTGAAATGAAACCTAAATAACAGAATTTTTTATTTATATGTTACTTTCATGTTAATAATAAAATATTCAAGTATCATTTAAAATATATCACTTCTATGCTAAACAAAATTTTTAGAACTTTACAATAATTTTTTTTTATGTATTATTTTCTATAAAAATTTACTTTTGTAAAAGAACCGTCATCCGGAACTTCAAATTTTAATATCTTTTAACACATAATTAAATAATTATTGATAACTGATATATAATATACTAATTAACATGTCGTTTATCTTAATAAAATTAAACTCAAATATCTCAAATAATACTTCGATGTCAAATTTTATATAAAAAAATATGGAAATGAAAAAAATTTAAAAATATCAATGGAATTATAATAATCATTGAGAAATCAAGTATTTTTTAGTAAATTATGAATAAAATTAGTAAATAATTTAGATAAATATTATAGTTATCAAAATTAATATTAATATAAGTAATTAATTTCTAAAATAATACACAATACCTTGAGTATATAC
>Ga0123341_1001657_pt1 | contig 17208 bp, 10 predicted proteins | sample Turbeapinknodule_FD_89959 | JGI IMG/M metagenome (GOLD analysis project Ga0123341, IMG submission 89959) | Root nodule microbial communities of legume samples collected from Mexico - Turtle bean Mexico pink nodule | ecosystem: Host-associated > Plants > Roots > Nodule | place: Mexico: Nepantla...
TATATAAAGAGTGAGAGATATAATGCCTCTAAAAAAGAGATAATAAATTTTTTATTTTTTCTGCTATGAAAAAGTTTCCATTTCCATTTCCATAATATTTTGGGTAGTTTAATTAGTTGGTTAAAATACTTACAAGTTGAATTTCTTGATTGGAATTAGAACATTAAGAACTAATCTTAAAAGAATTATCAAATTGGAAACAAACTCTTTTCTTTGTGTGACCATATAAGTCATCATGCAATGAATCTAAATGATATATTATCTCTAGTATAACATTGATTGCAATCAAACAGCCAATGATCTAAAATAGTTAGTTAACAAGTATTCATTAGTTTATATTCTTACAAATTCATCAAAATAAATAAAATTTATTAAACAATTTGTTGTTGTGTATGGTTAAAACAAAAATTACTTGTCTCACTTACTATATCCAAGAAGGACGTTATCCACATACTTTGTTGTCACATTCTCTCTTTGAAATGTATTAGAAATTTGTTATATTTTGCTTGGTGATTATGAATTGATAGTTATTTATAATTGAAGTAAAAATTTAGAAAATGGATATGCCTTTAAGTATTTTAAATGATCTGGGTTAAAAAATTTATACTTATTGACACAAAGACTATTGTTTTTAGAAAAAAAAATTATGATCGTTGATTAAAAGAAAAAAATATTTAAGTTGATCAAGAGATATTATTATACAGCAGGAGAAGAAAATTTAAGGAGTTATTGTTGGAAAACAGAGACGAAGAAGTTATTCTTGGGAAGATACAAAAGGAAGTTAAATTTACCAAGATACCAATTTAAAGAGTAAGTGCTCCTTTCATTATTTATCTTTCTTTAGTGTTATATCTCTATATTCTTATTATTTACTTTTTTTTTTCTGTTTTTAAATTGTTCATTTCCCTTCTAATTTCAATAGTTAAATTTACAAGTTTGATACATGTTGAGAAATTTTATTTATGAAAAATTGAATTTTATATCTTTAAATGTTTAATCCAATGTTTAAGTAAATAAAGAAAAGTAATATATTTTACACGAATTAAAAATATTAGCTAAATTTATTTAATATTTTAATTTCATAAAAGAAATATGAAATTGTTTAATCATACGTGATTTGATCCTAATGCCCACGCATTTTGTCACCGTCCAATGAAAACATCCTTAGATATAGTCTTACTGTAGTTCGCGAAGCAGAGGATCTAGGTCATGGGTGAGGGTTTAATTGTCGAACTTTAAACCACAAAAACCCCTCTTCCACACTCACTCCTACTCTTCCAACTCCAACCATGGAAGCAACGCGTTTCTCCCGTAATCGCTTCCACCCACACTCCTTCCAAACGAAACACAACGCTTCCAGAGGTAAGTTTCCCTCTGTCAACGCTGAAAAAAAAGAGAGAAGCTATTTATATAAAGCACTGTATGTAGCCTCTTCTTCAACGCTAATTATGCAGTCTGCTTTAAAACCTCTTCCACCTCGCAGAAAGAAGATACGTAAAATGCATCAACGGAATTGGTACTAGGGTTTCGATTTTCACAATCCCCGCATTCAGCACAAGGATTTCTCCTTCGCGGAACCTGTCTCTTTCTGCTAACTTCTCCGACCGGCTCCGGAGTGATTATGCACGCGTCGAGGCTCCGAAGAATGAGCTTCCGAACGAGGAGGTTGTTCCCGGGACTCACGGAGGGGAAGCGGCAGTTGCGTTGTCTCCGGGGGCTGATGACTCGGTGACCCTGCAATTGAAACCTGTAATGTTCAGAAACAGGTTTCTAGACTTTGTCCGGTTGGGTTCCGTGATAAACGGTGCGGCTGAATCGTTTTTCAAGAGCGAGATTAGGAGGAGGTTGTTCGTGACGGCGGTGCTGATTGTGATTAGTCGCGTTGGTTATTTTATTCCTCTTCCTGGGTTTGACAGAAGGTTGATACCGGAAGACTACTTGAGCTTTGTGTCAGGATCATCTGTTGGTAAGTTGCATTCTATTGCATCGTTTGCTGCTTTAGTTTGTTGCTCACACGTGGAGATTGAGTTTAACTTTGTAGTTCTTACAACATAAGACCCCTTTTTGATTTTCATTGGTAAATGGTGATTGGATTTGAAGTTTATGTGAATGTAAAGGGACTATAGTTGAATTTAAGAAAAGAAAATGAGGAGAAATGTTTGGGTTAATTTGCTAATGGCCCTAAAACTCAAATTTGACATATTTGATCTCAATTTGAGTGTTAGCTCAGGGTAGCTTGTGAGTGTGAAGTGATAAAGAAAATTGGACCATTTGGTGTTTTTTTTTTCGAAGGATGATAATTTAATTTTAAAATTGATTGTAGTTGTGCATGAAATATATATAAATATCCTAAGATAAGATATCTACATTTTGAATTTATCTCAATCCATGATAAGATATATGAAAGTCTTAAAATAAGATATGATATCTAATAGTTGAATTTAATTAAATCCTAAGATAATATATTAACAGTTGGATTAATGAATTGGGTCAACAGTCCAATATTTGCTAGAGCAATTTTTTGCTTGAATATTTTTCTGAGTTTATACATGTGAACGGTCATTCATGTAGCTTCTGGCAGATGAACTTGGTGACTTCTCTGCTGAGCTCAAACTGTCTATTTTCCAGCTTGGTATTAGTCCTCAGATAATAGCGTCCATTATTATGCAGGTATTTCCCCTTTGTTTTTTGAGTTTGTTAGACTTTGTTGCAAAAGTTTACTTTTTGTCACATTGAAGGTCAAAGGATGTTCAACTACCTTCAATTATATATGGTTTTATTTCTTTGATCTTTTGCCAAATTGCCAGTGTGCCTTTAAAGTTTGTGATATATATGGAACCAGTAGTGTTCCTACTTTAAAACAAAGTAGATGTTTGGAAAAGTTGCTCTCTGTACTTTAGATTTTGTAAGGAAATAAGTCTTTTGAAAGAAGGATTGGTTTTCTTATTACTTTTACTGTGAAGTACTTGATTGTAAAGTAAAGACACAAGAACACTGAGGTTCAAAACCAGATACCCCTTTTGTTTGTGTATTGTTGATTTTTTTTGGTGTTTTTGCCTTTTATGAAATGAGTTTGTACAAGATATTCTTGTGCAGGTACTCTGTCATGTTGTCCCCTCCCTAGTAAAGCTTCGAAAAGAAGGTCTGGATGGGCAGGAAAAGATTAAGAGTTATATGTGGGTCTCTTTATCCATCTTGAGCAGTGGACTAATTTCTAGCTACACATTGTTTTTCCATTTCCCGTTATCTGATATGTGATTTAAGGAATTTCAACTAATTAATTGTTCATTTGTTCCGAACATTTCAGATGGTGGATGTCATTCGGCTTTGCAATTTTGGAAGCTTTAATAGTTTCTTGCTACTCACTTCCATATTCAATTTATGCTGCCAGTTATAGGTAATCTGCATAGAATTTTTTGCCTCCAAGATTTTAATAATCCAACAAATAATTGAACTACCAATGTTTTTTCGCAAGTTGATATCATGACTCATGAGTATGGGTGGGTTACTTAGATGATTTTTCATATATTGTAATTCCAACTGATGTCTTTAGACGTAGATAATCTTAATCATTGACGGACACAGAAGTGCCATTGGCCTTCATAAGTTAGCATTATGAAATCACTTTTTTTTATAAGCACATTAAGAAATTTCTATTCTAAAACTTGTTTTATGCTTTATAATATGGTTTTCATTCTCTTGTTGTTATCATAATTCTACCGATTCATAGATATGGTGGAGCATATCTTCTTTGTTTACATTTTAGATAAATTTGTTTGTTAAAATATTTGCTACTTTTGCAGGGTCAAACATGTAATGGTGACATCAGTTTTATTGGTTTGTGGTGCAATGACTATTACATGGATATGTGATACTATATCAGAATCTGGATTTGGTATTTTTCTTACTGCAAAACTATTACTTTACCACCTTTGATTGGAGTTGTGGAAATTAAAATTTAAATGATAACCAGAGCATGTGGTGGGAAATGTTATGGATGAATATCAACTTTTTATTTGTAAGGACTATGCAAGTAATCAGTGGATGATCCTCAATTGACTTGTCTTATATATTAGTTAGGCATCGTATGTAATTTTGAACCATAAAAGATGACAATGAATGACATTTTACTGCTTTGATTTTGTCCGCTTTCCTATTCTACTTTGCAATTTCTTGGAAAGGTTCTATCTTCTATTTTGGAGTTGTGTTTCAAATTTCTTTTGCATGCATACTAGAATTATTCACATCATCAGACTGTTTTGCATCATTTTTCCAGGTGTAGATGGTAACCTGCAAGCATATGCTAATATAACTTTATTTTTAATAAAAAGATAGTTATTTGCTTTTTGCAACACCATATGCCATTCTTTTCATTGAATTTGTCATGCTACTCAGATAGTAATTTTGTAAGTATGTAATCTACTTTGCAATTGAGGGAAGATTCTTTCACTTGGAATACAATACCGCTTCTTTGAAAGCCTAGTATTTTGTTTTATATAATTGCTTGGAAGGAGAAAATTGTCTTTCCAAATTGTTGGCTTAGATCAGCATCTTTCACCCACTTCCTACTTTGAAGTTTTTATTTAATTATATTTACAAATGACATTTTTAAAGTCAGTTTTTATCCAAAACTTGTAGAACTGTTGGAAAGAACACAAGAATCATAATTAATTTGTCAATTTTGTTTTTGCTGATATTGTTGACTTCATTGTTATCTCTTCGCCAGACTAGAAAAGGGCCAGGATGTTGATTCTTACCTATGCTTAAAGTTATGTGATTTGAAAGACTCACCAGAAGTTGAATGTTTGTGTTATTGTTCAATCTGCTGCATCTAATAATACCTTCTTCAGGTCAAGGCTCGTCTCTAATCATATGTGTGGGAATACTTACGGGGTATATGGAGACATTATACAAAATGCTTACTCAGCTTTCAGGTACATGTCTGGATGTGAATGAAGGCTTTTGAAATTTTACCTCATGTCCCTGTGTTCTTCATTCTCAAGCTTATCTCGACGTATTAAAGTAACATGTTTGATATCAAGGAAGGGTTTTCCGACTCTACTAAAGTTATGACTAACAGCATTATTGGCAACAATTGTTTAAAGGGATTAGGCACTGTTATGTTTGAGAAATGTTTTTTATTTTCTTGTTTTTAACTTTAATTACTAAAACGTTTGTTACATTGGTTTTATTTTGTTTTGCATTTTCATGAGTTTGCACATGAAGCTTGAAAATAAGTTGTTTCCACTGTTTCTTACATAAATTTTTTGGAAAACTGTACACGAGAAGAAAATAAGGTGTCAGTCTTGCAATTAAAAGTTAAAAATGTTTTCTCAATGTAAATAATCCATTATTTTTTAAAAGCTTTCTCAGGAAGCAGAAAAAGATAAGCAATTATTTTTCTAAAATATGCTGAACCAAACACACTTTATTTTCTTGAAACGCATATTCATTTAATTTTATTTGAAGATAATGAATATATCCCCGACATGCTTATGCATGCCCAGCAATAAAACAAAAGGATGACCATAAGATAAGGAGCAGATAGTTTCAGGAGGATCCTTTACATTGCCAACTGATTTGATTAGCATATCAATGAGCAAGTTAGCAGTTGAAATATAGAATAACTTAAAGTTGCAATTAGTTTTGCTTTTACGAGCATTATATAGAATGAATATTACTGCTTTTAAAAAAATACCACAAGAATGTTATTCAAATTTAATAAGGTGAAAATAACTAAAGCAGTATTATTATATTTATATGATGGAATCATTTGTAATTTTAGTGATTTGTATTTATTAATATTGCAGTGAGTGCTGTGAGCTGGTGGCCATATGTGCTTGCAGTATTGGGTATCTTCACCGTTGTCACTATGTGGGCAGTTGTAGTAACAGAAGGTTGCAGGAAAGTAAAGCTGCAATACTACGGTTTTAAACTTGCTTCTGCTGCAAGGTAAATGACATTGTCTTTGTTCGGCCATTTGAACCTTGTTCTCTTTGAAAATCTGGATACTACTAGAGTTTTGTTCGGCCATTTGAACCTTGTTCTCTTTGAAAATCTGGATACTACTAGAGTTTTGATCTCATGTGTAAATCACAGTAATTGACATTTTCCATTATGGATTTTTTAGGAAAGTTGTTTGTGCCACTGGTTGAGAAAACAGTACATTTGACTGTCCTATGCTCTACCTCTGCCTTGAATATTAACTTATATTGGACTTAGCTTATATGTTTATTGGACTTTATTACCCTTATTATTTTTGTTCTCATCCAGATAATTTCTACTTTATATGTCTTGATGGAATTAAATGATAATTTTGAGTATACTGATGCTGTTGACAATTGATACTTTCATTCAATTTGAAACAGAGAGCAATCACCCATTACTGAAGTGGAGCCCTATATTCCTTTCAATATTAATCCAGCAGGGATGCAACCTATTCTTACCACCTCTTATCTCTTGGCACTTCCAAGTATTCTTTCAAGGTTTGTATACACTCTTTTTCAATATTCAATTGGTATTTAAGAATTGGCTGGTAAATTTGTCTCTAAATTTCTGATACGATGTTAATGCATTAGTTTTCATGCTCTTTTCTCTGTTTGCTAGGTAGCACATTTGCCTGGTTCTTGTCAACATGTGCTGTCTAGCAAGTCCTTTTTTATTTACTTCTAAATTGGTATTATTGGCAGTCTGCTAGGGTCACCTTTTTGGGAGCATGTCAAGGAAATATTGAACCCTGAAACTTCTGTCGGTGCTGAGCCCTGGGTTTACTATTCCATATATGCTTTTTTTGTCTTCCTGTTCAATATTTTTGACATTGTAAGTTTCTCTTTACTGTTACTATATTATTGTATATTCTATTTGACGTAAATAGTTTCTAATTTGTATTTTGAGTTTCATTTTGATATAAGCTGTTAGATTTACTTTACAAGAATCTGTGAAAAAATAGTGGATGAATAAATTTAAGGCTGAGTTATTTTTCAATTGATAATTTTGAATGGAACAAGAGAAACAGTGTCAAAGCTGTTCCATACTAATTTACACAATTATCTGATTCTGAGCTGCTCAGTCTGATTGTTTTCAACACCATTGAAATTCATATACTGTAAATCTGTTGAATTGTTGCTCATTAAAAGTTTTCCATCATACTACGTTAAAATATCGGAATGACTTGTGTATATTTTGTAAATGGTCTTACATGTGGACTGTGCACAGGCTAACATGCCGAAGGAAATTGCGGATTATTTAAATAAGATGGGTGCGAGAATACCAAACATAAAGCCTGGGAAGGCTACCATAGAATACCTCACCAAGGTTCAGGCATCCACACGATTTTGGGGTATGCTACTGGTTAATGGCTGCAATTTTAGAGTCATTTTTTATTTCTTTATCGAACCTAATATTTTCTACTTACTGTTAATTCATTACCTTGTGGAAAATTTGTAGGGGGGCTACTGTTAAGTGTTCTGGCCACTACATCAAGTGTTCTTGACCACTATCTGCGGCGTATCAATGCTGGGTTTGCTATTGGTTTTACATCAGTTCTAATCATTGTAAGTGCACGGAAGATTCTTGATATTGTACTCCGCATGCAAAATCATTGGTAATACCACATTATCAGGCAAGAAATTCGTGCCAGCTGAACTTCCCTGGCTCGACTTGCTTTTTATGTAACTCCAATATGGGAGCACAAAATTGGCATGTTAAGTTAGAACCGTGCATGTCACTCGTATATATTGCGTATAAGGGGATAATAATAATTTATCCTTTCTAATATTTTCATCATCCAAAAAAAAATTTGAATCATTTATATTGCGCATACGGGAACTTAGTCGAACACTATTCATTGTACAAGAAGATAATGGATTTGGTTCAAATGTCATACTTATATTACAGTATTGAAATTTAAAGTAGTATTTCTTCAAACGTAGTACATAAACCACTGAAAGCTTTATTCAACTTCCTAGTCTGTTGTACAGATTAACTGAATAGTCCTTGGTTTTGTTGATCCAGGTCGGTTCCATTATTGAACTCAGAAGATCATATCAAGCATATAATGTGATGCCAAGCTTAAGCAATGCCCTGAGACGATACGGTGTATAACTTATGGAAAAGCTATGCTCTCACTCGCCTGTGCCAATTTGATTTGAACCTCTGGGATAACATTCTCCAGTTGTATTTGGTGAGTAGTATAATTTTTCTGTGTAAAGATTTTCCAATTGTGATGCCGATGATAATTGAACAGGTTTCGAGAAAGCTTGGTTTTTCGGGGACATTACAGATTCCGAGTCTAGTTTGCCGTTTAAGAATATCGAGGCTGGAGTGTTATGTTATGCTGCGTGTCGATGCATGATAGTAGCTGATTCAAAGCCTCATCTTCTGGTTTCTATGGTGGAAATTTTACGGATTTTAGTTAGGTTATATAGTTGTAGTGGCAGATGAAATATGTACAGGAATTTATCGTGTTTTAGACGTGGTATATGTAATATAAAAACGAGGTGTTTGGATATAGTTTGATAGTGGGTTGGAGTGTTTCTTTCTCCCCCATAAATTATTTGAAGCACCTCTCATCTATTCAGGAATTGTTTTTTCAGAATGTATATTCTGAGTAGTACATGTCAGAATGGATGGGAAGTGTCCCAGATTTGGCAGTTTCTATCTGCACCCCCACTTTTTTCTTCCTGCACCCCCACACTCTTATGCAAAGACAAAATTACCTTTATTAATTTTTAAAATTCCAAAATTACCCTTAATCTAATAAAACCCTAAAAACTGGAAATGGGTGCCGTTTGTGCGTGTAGGTAGTGTCGTCTTGCTTGGATTGTTGATATCAGCGGCGCAACACTTTCAAAGGTCATTCTCTTTCCAAATCTTACACATCTCTTTTGTGATTTAGAGTGTTGTTCATAAAGATAAACAAAATTTCATGTATTTCGAATTTTCACATTTGTTTTTGTCATTCCAAATCTTACCCATCTTTTGTGATTTAGAGTGTTGTTCATAAAGATAAACAAAGTTTCATGTATTTCGAATTTTCACATTTGTTTTTGTCATGGATTCTTGTTTCCATAAACCTTTTTTCACATTCTGAATAACAGAATCTTGAATAACAGAATTTGGTAGAATTTTGAATTTGTGGATCCCGGTAGTGTTTAGGATTTAGTGTTTAGGATTTGTTGATCCGATAGTATTCTGGATTTGTGGATCCGGTAGTGTTTATACTTTATGATTTATGTAGCAAAAGCTTTAATTCGTAGATGGTTATTGAAGTAGGAAAACCATTAGACCTCTGTCTCCTATTCCTCTATTATTTTTACTTAGTTTAAATTGCATGGGCAAAAAGTTACACTTTCGAAACACCCCTCATTCGGAAAACACAATGTAATTAATTTCAGATTCATGAATCCAGAATATATTACTGGATCCATAAATCCGGAACACTACCGAATCCACAAATTCCAAATTCTACCGGATTCTGTGATTCGGAATGTGAAAAAAGCTTTACGGAAACAAGAATCCATGACAAAAACAAATGTGAAAATTCGAAACAAATGAAACTTTGCTTACCTCTATGAACAACACTTTAAATCACAAGAGAGATGTGTAAGATTTGAAAGGAGAATGAGCTTTGAAAGTGTTGCGTCGCTGCTATCAACAATCCAAGGAAAACGACGTTGCCTGCACGTAAAACGACATCCATTTCCAGTTTTTAGGGTTTTATTAGGTTAAGGATAATTTTGAAATTTTAAAAATTAATAAGGGTAAATTTTGTCTTAGTGTAAGAGTGTGGGGGAGCAGGAAGAAAAAAGTGGGGTTCAGGAAGCAGTTGCCCCCAGATTTTTATGGGGTACAGGAAGTTAAATTAGTGGTGGGTTGATATCCCAAAGGACGGGCCTAAATGGTGGGCACTGTTACAGTAACTATGTTGTAACAAGAGATTCCAACCTCTGCATTTTGAGATAAGTTTTCTCCAAATCCCCATTTTTGCTTTTGATACATTTCAACGGTTTCTTTTCCTTTTAATTACCGTTTGACATCTGGAACTGATACTTACGTGATTCTGGAACTACTGTCAGCAAAAAAGCAATTCTAGGATTTGGTAGTTTCAAAAGTATATTTCTGATTCGAATGATTTTATAATTCTAAAACTCCATGTTGTTTTTCCCTCCAAAAAGTTGGACCTTGAAAACTGTAATATACTTCTGGAAGATTAGCTGATATAAATACTTCTGGATGATTTAGTTTAAAAAAAAATAAAAAAAATTCAATTACGGAACTTGACAATTTTAAAATTGTAAAATCATATGGATGTGTATTTACACTCTTGGAACTTGAATGTCTTGACTTTAAGTCGGAAAATCGAAACGTATATCTCAGGCATAAGGAAAACGTTGTAGATTTAGGAAAAATTAATAGAGAATGAGAGTAAAAAATTAGCCGAAAATTTTGGCTTGTGACGTTTAGGGAACCTAAAATCGGAGATTGGAAAAATAGAGGATAGGAATGCATCTAAGAATGCAGATTACTGTGAGATGGTTTGACACTTAAGCAAAAGTTGTTTTTTTAACTTATGGATATTGGGGGACTGAGTAATGTTGATCCACGTAGATACTCGATGCTGGTTTCGCTCCTGGATGTTCTATTCTTCAAGTCTCCTTCTCTCTTCGTGTACCTCGGTCGGCCAGTAGGAGTACCTGCGATTGCACTCCGACGCTCAAGTCAGCCATGGTGCTTAGTGAGAATTCTCTGAGATATGAAAAACGTACATTTTTTTCCCTTTCTCAAGTCTCTTTAGTAGGTTGACTTGGGCTTTGGCCATGTGGGTCGAGTAATCGTTTGTTGTTCGCTAGGGACATACTTAGTGGTCCCTAGGTCGTGCCTGGTGGCTTCCTGAAAATCAGGGAAGTAATCTAGAGAACGTGCTTTGACTTAATCAACGGTTGTTGTAACTGCTCTTTTACTCCACGTGTGACAACGTTCTGTACTTAATTAAGTTATTTCAATGAGAACCTCTTGGTCGTCCGGTGCCGACCGGTACACTTGCCCCCAGGCTCGAGGATATGGATGGTCGAAGAGTCGTATGAGATGCATGGGATTTTCGAGGTAGTGCTTGATAGCTGGCACCATTAAATGCGTGGCAGAGATGTGACGCATGACAGAGTTGCCGTTTGGGGGCGCTGTCCCATCCAGATGAATTTAACGGTGAGGATTTTGAGCCGTTTCATGTGCCGAGTGTGTTGGACCGTTGGATTGGTTTTGATCTAACGGTGCTGGACGAATGCTGAGGTTTTTGTCTCTCACCTCCTAGCCTATAAATAGCGTTTCATTTGAACATTCGAAGGTTTCCAACTTCCTTCACTCTCTGAATCTCTTGCTATTTGCTCCGATTGCCCGGTGCCGAGTCTACTGCCAGTGTCTGTTTCGCCGTTTAAGGTTAGCCATGCCTTCTTCTGCAGAGTCTTCTAATGTTGTTGATTCGTCTTTGACTCGTACTGCATCTGGCAGTGCGAGCCATTCGTCGGACGACCCCAGTTATGATTGGGTCGATCCGTCCGTCCTCCAAATCCCTAGTAAAATAAAGTCCTCCGATGATTTAGACGAATTTCTTTCTGCCCATAAAAATTTTCTAACACCGGACTGCCCGATCGAGGCACTGGCTGTTGATATATGTGGTGTGACCGACCGTGTATGTCACGGTCGGGAGAATGCTCCTCATGATTTTTTCTTTGTATATAGTACTTTCTTTTCCCACTAGCACATAAGTTTCCCCTTCGACGATTTCACTATGAGTGTCCTTCGGATTCTCAATGTTGCACCGACCCAGTTGCACCCCAATTGTGGGCAATTTTACAAGCCTTTCGAGTTATTTGTCAAATATTTGGCCTTACGCCTACTCCTGAGTCTTTTTTATATTATTATACTACCTACCCGAGTACTCCTGTCGGTTGGTTATCGTTGTCCAGTCGTCCGGGAAATGTGCGTTTTGCCGCATTCACAACTTCTTATAAGAACTTTAAAGATTACTTCTTCAAAGTGTTTGTCGAGCCGGACGACCGAGATTTGTTTTATAACGCCAATGGGACCACAAAATTCCCTTTCCATTGGACTGAGAAACCTACTTCTCTTGACCATCGATTTTGGGAGTCCCTATCTCCCTTTGATAAAGAAATTTTGATGATTGTGAATCAACTACCGGGTAGACTTCCTACCCGGGAACTGATAGCCCTTTATGGATCGTCCAAACAATGGGCGGACCTAAATGGTGAGCACCTTATTCCTCTCGGTCGTTCAATTAATAACTTAATGTTTCTTACTTGTGCACGTACTTTGCAGATATTGTCTTGACTATGGATCCGAGCTTGAAGAAGTATATGAATACCCTGAAGAGGCAAGCTAACAAGAGTAAGATTTCTGCTCTTGCTGGGACCGTTCCCTTGCCGACCGAGCGGGAGATTGCTCCGGTCGAAGTTGCTATCGCTCCGGCTCAAGGTAAAAAGAGGGGACGACCTGCTAAGGTGCCCCGCACTGAAACTCGGTCTTCATCGGGTAGTCCCACTAGCATGTTGGGGTCGTCCGTAAGGGTGGCCCCTACTATGCAGTTTGACCTGCGACCAGAAGACGAGGTTGTCTTAGCGGTCGTTCCTACATTGGACTTGATTGAAGAAATGGTCGAGCTGCAGTGTCGCGCGACCGTGGTAAGCAGGGCCATCAGAGACGAATTAAAGAGAGTAAAGACCGTGTCGATCCCAAAGTTAAAATCTCAACTCAGTGAATCGTCTGTTTCACTGAAGGATGCTTTGAAGGCCATCGATGAGGCCCGAAAAGATGCTCGGTTGGCCAAGGAGGAGCAAGAGGCCCTGAAGGTAACCTTAAACCAAGTGATGGCCGAACGAGCCGATGCTATAGGGAACAAGAAAAGTTGGCTGGTGATAAAGAGTCCCTTAGCGCTCAAGTTGAACAACTTCAAGGATTCATGCTGAAGATCAACGAGGAGTCCTTCAGGCAAGGCGTTCGGCAGGTTGCCTTCTTTCATGGAGTGCCGACCGACGATGAGCGGTACGACTCTAATATGGATGTAATGGATGGTCGACTGATGCCGCTTGGAGGTGAGGAGGCCAAGGATAATGATGAGCTTGTAGATGATCAAACTGCGGAGATGCCACAGGGAGATGATATTGTACAACCGGATGAATCTGTACAGCCTGACGATACCATCGATATTGTTTGAAACAATCGTTACCTGGACTCGGGGTGTGGGCTAAGAACAATTTTATCACTTTATGTTGTTAACTACTTTAAACAATTTTATTTTCTATTATCAAATGCGATTTCGTACTTCTTCTAATATGCGATTCGGACCGAACGATCGGTTGGTTGGTATTTGATCAAGAATTTGGTAACTAACATGGTTAATGAATTGTTTAATTTGCGACTAGAATTGACAATTCTGATAGCGTTTAAGCTGTAATTTTGACCGACCATTCGGATTAATTGATTGATGATTTAATTTCTGACAAACGAACAGGTATATCTGACCAAAAGTTGATAAATAACGTTTAAGTTATAATTCAGATAACCTTAGTTATAATTCTGATCGAACGAACGGGTGATGAATAAATTATTAATTTTTGACCAAAAGTTGGTAAATAAGGTTTAAGTTATAATTCAGATAACCTTAGTTATAATTCTGACCGAACGAACGGGTAATTAATAATAAATTATTAATTTTTGACCAAAAGTTGGTAAATAACGTTAAAGTTATAATTCGTGCCGACCGCTCGGTTAATTTAATTAATAATGGGAGTATTAATTTCTGACCAAAGTTGGTAATTCTGATAACATTTAAGTTATAATTCTGGCCGACCGCTCGGTTAATTTAATTAATAATGGGAGTATTAATTTCTGACCAAAGTTGGTAATTCTAATAACGTTTAATGTTATAATTCTGGCCGACCGCTCGGTTAATTTAATTAATAATGGGAGTATTAATTTCTGACCAAAGTTGGTAATTCTTTCATGTAAAATGATTTAAAGTGCCTCGTTAAAACCTTCTCGGTCGAAAACCCCTTCTTAGGGATAAAACAACCGAGCGAGAAAAGAGTACACTGAGTTTATTTACCAACTGTAATAGAACTTGAGATGCGTGGCATTCCACGTTCTCGGTATAGATTTTCCTGATAAATATTTCAAGTAATATGCTCCTCCTGCTGCTGTATCGGCAATACGGAATGGCCCTTTCTAGTTGCTTGAAAACTTTCCACCGTCCTTCCGAGCGTCACTACGCATACGCCAAACTAAATCTTCTTTTTGATAGCTTCGTGGCTTCACCTTCGAGTTATATCTTCTTGCTAGCCCTCGGTCGGTAAATTGCCGACCGTTATCCGTGATAATGACTTGAGGTAGGCCGAACCTGCAGACAATGTTTTTCCATACAAAATTATGTACGTTGCGGGCGGTGATGGCCGTCAATGGTTCGGCTTCGATCCACTTGGTAAAGTAATCGATGCCAACCATCAGGAACTTGCATTGCCCTTTGTCGAGTGCGAAGGGTCCGATAATATCCATCCCCCATTTCACAAATGGCCAGGGAGATAGGACGTAGTGTAGATGTTCTGGTTTTTGGTGTGATAGGGTGCCGAACTCCTGACACTTTACACATTTTTGAACGTATTCGGTGCAATCTCCTTGTACGGTTGGCCAGTAGTATCCAGCTCTCAAAATTTTGGTGGACATAGTCCGTGCTCCTGAATGGGTTCCGCATATCCCTACATGTAGTTCGGTCATCACATAAGTGACTTGCTCTGGACTAAGACTCTTTAGGAGAGGACGAGAGTATCCTCTCCTATACAGGTATTGGCCAATGAAAATGTATCGGGCGGCCTGTAGTTTCATCATTTTCTCCAAGTGCGGATCACATATTCCTTCGGTCAAATATTGCTTAATGGGAGTCATCCAGTTAGGTTGAGTGTCGGTCGTCATGCATTCATCGGTACTAACACTAGGTTTAACAAGGGTTACATGTATGGTCGACCGATGGACTCCTTTCTTTTTCAGGGTGGCCAATCTTGACAGAGCGTCCGCTCGAGTGTTATTTTCTCTCCGTATGTGTTGAAATGAGATTTCTCTGCTAACAAGATTTTTCACAAAATGAAAATATTGTTGAAGCAATGTTTCTCTTACCTCATACTCCTCTGTGAGCTGTCCCATGACTAGACGGGAATCGCTTTTACAAATTATGTTTGTTATCTCTAACTCGATTACCATGTGTAAACTTGCGATTATTGCTTCATACTCGACCTGATTATTTGAAGTTTTAAATTCAAACTTCATGGCTTGCTCGATGACAATTTCTCTCGGTCCTTCGAGTACAACTCCCACTCCACACAAACGACTGTTTGAAGATCCGTCTACGTATAGCGTCCATCGGGGTGTTTTCTCTTCGGTCGGATAAGGAGTGAGTTCTGCTGCGAAGTCAGCAAGGGCTTGGAACTTAATGGCCCCCCTAGGTTGGTATTCGATATGGAATTCTGACAGTTCAACTGCCCAACCTATCATCCGTCCGGCCAGGTCAGGCTTGGTGAGGATCTTCATAATGGGATAGTTAGTCTTAACTATGACCCTGTGATTTTGGAAATACATTTGCATCCGCCGTGCAGTAATGACCAAAGCCAGTGCGACTTTTTCTACCATCTGGTACCGGATCTCCGCACCGTGTAGGACTCGGCTGACGAAGTATACCGGTCGTTCTTCTGCTTCAATTTCCTGCACCAAAACAGAACTTACTGCTTCGTTGGAGAAAGCAAGGTAGACTATAATGGGCTCGCGTGAGTTCGATTTCTGGATGACCGGTGGGGATGCCAGGAATGTCTTTAGCTGTTGGAAATTCTGTTCGTATTCGTTTGTCCACTCAAATTTAATCGTTTCTTCAAAAGTTTTATAATAGGTCTCGTTCGTTCGGCAAGCTAGGTATGAACCGGGACAGGGACGTAAGACAACCCATTAGCCGTTGGATCTCTTTAAGTCCGCTTGGACTTCTCATTTCTGTGATGACTTTACATTTTTCTGGATTGGCCTCTATGCCCCGATGGGTAAGCATGAAGCCTAGGAACTTGCCGCCTTCTACACCGAACGCACACTTTTCTGGATTTAAACGCATGCAATACTGACGCAAGGCTTGAAAAACTTCTTTCAAATTGGAAATGTGTTGTTCGCATGAATCCGACTTCATGACAATGTCGTCGACATATACTTCTACGTTTCGACCGATCATGTCGTGAAAAACATGGTCCATCAGTCACTGATATGTGGCCCCGACATTCTTGAGGACGAACGACATGACTTCGTAGAAGAAATTATCAGAATCTGTTCTAAATGCAGTATTTTCTCTGTCACGGTAGTACATATGTATTTGGTTGTATCCTGAATAAGCGTCAAGGAAACTTAGGATTTGATGGCCGGTCGCACCGTCATCCAGTCGGTCGATTGTAGGTAATGGATACGAGTCTTTCGGGCATGCTTTGTTAAGATCTGTGTAATCTACACACATTCTCCATTTACCATTCGCCTTTTTGACCATCACCACATTGGCCAACCACTTTGTGTAGTGGGCTTTCTGAATAAAATCAGCTTGAACTAGTTTGTCTGTTTCCTCCCGTGCGGTTTTGCATTGTTCTTCACCTAGTTTCCTTTTCTTTTGAGTGATCGGTCTAGCCTCTTTATAGACAGATAACCGATGGGTGATAACATCTGCCTTTACCCCTGGCATGTCTGCAGCGGTCCAAGCAAAAAGGTCAGCATTTTTTGTTAACGTCTTACCGATCGCTTGTCGGTCGTCCGGCTTGAGAGATATTTCTATATACGTTTTACGGTCTTTATCACGGAGGAATATGGGTTCAAGATCTTCCCCTGCCTCAATCCGAGGATCATCCAGGAGGGGATCTAGGTCGACTAGAGCAACTAAGTGTCTTCTAGATTCTCTTCCTCTAGAACGTCTTTCTGGCGATCGACCTCTCCGCTATGGAGTTCGGTCGGCCGACGCGGTGTATAACCTTCGGGTTGGTTCTACCTTCAAGCTAGCTACATAGCACTCTCGCGCTATCTTTTGATCTACATGTACGGTGGCTATGTCTCCATTGACCGAGGGGAATTTCATGGCTAAGTGAGGGGTTGAAACAATGGCTTTCAACCTATTGATAGATGGACGACCGA
>Ga0123341_1001658_pt1 | contig 17208 bp, 15 predicted proteins | sample Turbeapinknodule_FD_89959 | JGI IMG/M metagenome (GOLD analysis project Ga0123341, IMG submission 89959) | Root nodule microbial communities of legume samples collected from Mexico - Turtle bean Mexico pink nodule | ecosystem: Host-associated > Plants > Roots > Nodule | place: Mexico: Nepantla...
AGTATATGTAGCTGTAATGTAATTTTTCTAGAAAATCATGTAATGGTTACAAACTTTATATTTTTTCTTTTATATCTCCTTTTTAAAAATTAATATATGTTCAATGCATAATAAAAAAATTATTAAAAATATATCAAATTAAGAGCTTAAGGTGATAAGGTGTCTGTATCTGCTAGTTACAAATAATAGATTTATAAAAAAAAATAAAGATATTTTGATGTGTTGAAAAGAGGAATAAATACATTTTATATTTTAATTTTCAATTCATAACTTATTTACCAATGTTCTGTAAAAAAATATCAATAGTTTTAGAGGGGCATTAATGCTTATGAGATGAGACTGGTACTTTTAAAACAAAAGTCATGACTGAAAATGTAGAGAGATATTTTGTATTTGTATCATAATGAAAAGGAAATTGAATTAAAAGAGAAAAGAAAAAGCATGAATAAAAGAATGGAGGGTTTGGTGAGAGGCGTGAACGATGGGAGATGAGAATCAGAGAAGAATCTCATACTGTAGGATGTGGCCACGTGGTAGCAGCATCAGGGGTGACACCTAAAAGAGAGAAAAAAAACTCGAAGGAGAGAAGATTTGAGCGGGTGAGAGAGAGAGAGAGAGGGGTAAAGGACCATATGCGTGTCAGAAAAGGAACATGTTTGGTCCTAGCGTGGAGTGTTGTGATTGGTCCACGTGTAGAAGCACAAAGTACAGGACCACGTGTAGGAATCAGAGGGAAGGGACGATCCGATGAAGGGTTTGGATTGCATGTGGGTATTAAATGGTTCGACGTCATTCCAACTGTACGTGTCGGGTAATGCCCGTGACGGTGACGGGCAGCTGTGTGGCCCCACGTGCCTGCCCGGTTGCTCTCCCCCCTCTACAAAAACTTCTCACCCCAAACCAATCTCGATTGAACGTGCGTTTCGTTTATCATATCTTAGCACTGCAATAATAGCGTTCTGCACTTGCTTCTAATTTTCCCTCTTTTCCTCTCAAGAGTCTAAGAAGAATTCGCTGGTGAAAGCAATTACACGGTTTCGATTAGAGCTTTTGGATGGCAGGAATTTGTTGCGGCGTTGTTGGAGAGGCCGGAGAGACTGCTTCTCCGACCAAACCCACCTCGCGCCCTTTCTCTCGCCGAAGTTTGGACCAACTGCCTTTGAAATACATCGCCGGCGTGGCAATCCCGGCGCCGGAGAACCCTCGGAAGCGCCAGAAGTTAGATCAGCGTGCTTCTCCGCCGCGGGAGTGTCAAAACGCGGTTCAGAGTTCTGAATCGAAGCGAGTCGAGGCTGTCTCGCTTCCGAATAGTTCGAAGGTTCCTACGTTGGACTCGACAATTGTTGTGGTCGAGGAGGAGAGTCCGAGGTATGGGGTAACCTCGGTTTGTGGCCGGAGGAGGGACATGGAAGACGCTGTTTCAGTGCATCCTTCGTTCTGTCTTGAAAATCGCGATGAAGATCAGAAAGGGTTTCATTTCTTCGCTGTTTTTGACGGCCACGGATGCTCACACGTAAATAAACTAAACTTGTACAAATTAAACTATAAAACGTTATCTGTCTCGGATCTGGTTTGTTAACAAGTTACTGTGTTGTTCTGTACAGGTGGCGAGTATGTGCAAGGAGAGGTTACACGAGATAGTGAAGGAGGAGATTCAAAAAGCGAAAGAGAATTTGGAATGGGAATCGATGATGAAGAAGAGTTTTGCTCGAATGGACCAAGAGGTCCAAAGCTGGAGCAGAACCAACGAGACACGCACGTGCAGGTGCGAGCTTCAGACCCCGCGCTGCGACGCCGTTGGCTCCACCGCGGTCGTCGCCATAGTCACGCCGGAAAAGTTAATCGTGGCCAACTGCGGCGACTCGCGCGCCGTGCTCTGCCGTAACCGCGCACCCGTCCCACTCTCGGACGATCACAAGGTAATAATAATAATAATAATAATAATTTAGAGTTTATGGGTTTGGGATCTGAATTGATATGGGTGGCGCGTTCTTGACACGCGTGAATCCTTTAGGTTAGTGGAGGGGAAAGGGAAAAGTTTGGTTTTGTGTTGAGCACTTGAACTAACAATCAAACCTTTTCGGGTTTGGTATTCGTTTTGAACAGCCGGATCGACCCGACGAGTTGCTTCGGATCGAAGATGCTGGTGGGCGCGTGATATATTGGGACGGGCCTAGAGTGCTTGGGGTCTTGGCCATGTCAAGAGCCATAGGTACAAATTAAAAAACTTTTCTTTCTCTGCGGTTACATTGTATTTGAAAATACACGCGCTGCGCATTATAGCACAGTGGAGAGGGTTGGTTCTGAATTATTAACGAACCTTGTATTGTGTTGTGTTGTGCAGGGGACAACTATCTGAAGCCGTATGTAATTTCAGAACCGGAGGTAACGGTAACGGAGCGGAGTGAGGAGGATGAGTGTTTGATACTAGGGAGTGACGGGCTTTGGGACACGGTGCAAAACGACACCGCGTGTAAGGTGGCGCGGATGTGTCTGAACGGGCAGAAGGCGGCGTCTCCGGGGAGAGAGTTGGCGGTTGAGTGTTCCGACAAGGCGTGCTCCGACGCCTCCATTCTGCTGACTAAGTTGGCGTTGGTGAGGCACAGTTCCGACAATGTGAGCGTGGTGGTGGTTGATTTGAGGAGAGATGATCGTGAACAATAAAAGGAATTAATAATAATTAATTGAATGTTGTAATCAACCGCCCCAAACCTAAAATGCAAACCTTCATTCCTTTTGGATTTTTGTTGTAGACGACAAAAAGGGAAGAAGATGAAGGTGTTACGTGGCGCACATTCCGTGACTCCATGTGATTGTAATTACATAGTACTAAGTATTTTAAATCAAGGGGAGGGTCAAAATTGTAATTTTGGATAAATCATCACCAAATTATGGGAAATTTTAAAGTGGCTGCTATAGTTTTGAAATTGAAATTGAAATTGAAATTACTAGATTGCATCTATTTATTGTTTCTCTTTATTATATTTCATTTTACCAGTTGTCTGTTTAGGGGAGTTTCATTTCATGTTGGCGTGAAACAAAATCAATCAAAATTGCTTAAGAAATTCACTATCACATTAATAAAGGGAATGTTTAAAATTGTTTTCTTATACATCTTCAATGCAAATTCTAGGCTTAGAGTATTCTTGTACAAGACATTGTTCATTGTTCTTCACATTCTTCTTTTGCTTTTACAAGATAAACGAATTAACCCAATCCAAAATCAAGATCCAAGAAGCGATAAAACAATAAATTATTTAAATACCCAAAACATGCAAGAATTTATCAGATCTAGAAAATTAAATCAAAGAATATTAATTCCTGCAGAGAAAGTTGAATTTGAGCTTAAATAAATATACCAGAACTAATGTCTTTTGTAAGCCCTCTTAGCTTACCTAGTCTGGAAATGATGAGGATTTGTTTACAGTAAAGGACAAGAGAATAATCACACATGACATCCTGAAATGGTGGCTGTGACCTTCAAACTCAACCACTACCAGTGAAATTGAACGTTAAAGCACCATGAAAGGTGAGCACAAAATAAAATCAGACATGATTTGATAAGTAGATTGCCACCCAAAATGTTCTCAATTCTCATCATACCTATTTTAAAGCCACGATTTCATTAGTCAATCCCCACTTTCATGGTTCAATAATATGCCACCACTCCAGTTTTTGGACCTGCAATTTATAATTTATCTCATTCCTTCACTCCACTTTCTAGACATCATCTTCCTAAATATGCAAACATATACAGTTATTTTGTCCTTTCTTGACTTAGAACTTATTCAATAATTCACATTTATCATTTGGTTTTTGCCTGTTCAACAGTGTAATTCTAGCTTCATAATAACGTTTGGTGTGAGGATAAGGTTGAAACATGAAGCAGAAGGTAAGCTAAGGGTATGAATAAACCACATTCCCATTCCTCATTTGGCATATGCAGAATTGGATAAGATATCAGATGTAATAATATTATCCTATCCAAACCAAACCCTTGCACACAGAATCAAATACCAAGAGTGTCCCAACCAAGTGGCCAAAATGGAGAAAAAAGGGGTGGCAATATTTAATTTTATGAAAGAAATTTACAAGAGTTAGGCACCCTTTCAGAAGAGGAAAAGAAAAAACAGAAAAGAGATAGCACCCTTATGTTCTAATTCAATGGAAAGTGCACACGTTTCTCTAACATTGACCTGAAGAATCACTGGAATAAAAAAAAGAAAAGAGAAACCATTAGGACTCAGTTTAGATTAGTTTTTAACTTGTATGGGAAATTTTAATCATAAAACTCTATTGTTAAAGTTTTTTCAGGACAAAATATTAAGCTTTATTAGCTTAAAAGTTAGAAGAAAAAAAAATGAACGTGTACCACTCAATTTTAGTTTATAAAAGAGATTAATTCATTTATTTTATTTTATAAAAAACATTGTAAAAAAAGGTTATTCAAATGTGTTTTTATTCCACAAGTATGTGGCAACATATCTTAAAGTTTCCACGGCTCTTGTGTTGAGATTGACCTTGAATGTTCTACTTTCTATGATTGCTTAAATATACTATTCATAAGGAATAATGTTGTAAGAAATAATGCACTAGTGGGGGAATAATAGTTGAAAAACCCTTCATCCAAATTAATTAAGCAGCATTACAGAACAAAAATATTATAAACAACAATGCATTCCACCAAAACATTGTTTTTACTTTTCACTTGGAAGCATCAGATTCGGATTCGGATGTTAAGTGAATATGTTGGAAAAAATTACAACTAATTTTAGAAGAAATTGCTGGAATGAACTCTCAACTGTGTTCTCCATGTCGAACATGTTAGTTTAGTTTTTTGTTTTTTCTTTATTAGAAAGAAGACAAGAGTGTTCATTAAAAGTTATTTGCATGATATGGTTCAATCATAAATCATAAAATATTCAAGATAGGGTCCAGCCTGTTTCTAAAAATCAAGGATAATATAATTATTTGAAATCGCAAAAAGGGGTGGACCAATTCTATAAAAAAAGACTCTGTTTTCCTGGTTAAAATGCAATGACTCCATGGTTGAGGAAGGAATTTGTTTGATAAAATGACAAGGAAACTGTCCCTTGACATAAGGTATTATAAAAGAGTTGCATTCAATTTACTAATTATCCGTTTAACTTAGTTACATGTTTATGGGTTTAGTTGAGTGATTGAATTAGGTTGGATGATTTGCAATATTTGCTTGGTTAAAACTAATAAGTAAACTAAATTAATATATCATAGTCATAGAGGACCCTATCGTTACTAATTTTTCAGATATTTTATGCGAAGTTGTGATGCACAGTTTATTGACGGTGAAACTGTGGTGTGTGTATTATGTATATATATATATACTTGTGTGTCAAAGTCTAAAAATTAATTATGTATACAATAATAGATATTGCAATAAACCCTTTGTGCATTTCAACTTCTTCTTCATAATTTAAATTCAATGCACTTAATATAAACAAGTATTGAAACGGATTAAGTATGGATTAAACTATATAGTGAAGATCTAAATCAAATACTTTTGTATACCCGAATCTTGAAAGAGAAAATTTACTTTTTTTTGACAATTTTTGTAATAATCTCCTACCAAACATGAGAATGTATATATCTGCATTTTGAAATTCTTGAAAATTTTAAAGGAAATTCTGAAGAGAGGAAAAGTATTAGATATGATTATATTCCAATAGCAAGTTACCAGGCGTTTAAAACTTGTGTGGCTTTTGTTGATGAGATTGACCATGAATGTTCCACTTTTGGTGATTTCCTAAATATTCTATCCATAAGGAATAATAATGTTGTAAGGAATGAGGAAGTGGGAGAATAATAATAATAGTTGAAAAACCATTCGTCCAACATTGGACATAAATAAACAAGAAAACATTTGATGAACTTTGGTTGGACTTTTTTTTACTTGGGAGCATCAGATTCTGGAAGTTTGTCAAACACAAAGTGGAGACTCCATCTCAACCTCTGCTTGTTGTTGATTAATCATTGGTAAGTTTTCCTTTTTCTTCTCCAATTACAACTTACACAGTTGGAATCTGCTACCATACTGCAGCCAACGCATGGCCTATGTTTAACTCATAAATCATCTCTTCAAGTAGAATGGAAGGTTATGGGCCAGAACATTTAACTAGTGGCAATTGCTTCCTACACCGATCAATTGTGACGGGCACCCGACGTTTTTTTAAATCCTATTATGTTCTTGTCTCTTCACCTTTGAAAACCTTTGAAAATATTGAATGGTGAATGTGTTACTGATGAAAATATCTGGAAGACATGGAATGTGCTATGGATAAAAATATCCGGAAGGCATGAAATGTGCTACGGATGAAAATATTCAAAATGCATGAAATGTGTTACGAATGAAAATATTTGTAGCTCAAACCATCAATTCTGGATAAATATATCCGGTATCCAAAGTTGAATTCCAGATAAATATATTCGGTAGGCACAGATGAGTTCCAGATGAATATATCCGTAGGCATACATGAATTTCGAATAAATAGGAAAACTTACCAATGATTAATCAACAACAATTGTATGTTTACCATTGAGTGTCAGTTCAAAATGATCAGGTGTCACAGATGGAATCAATCAACAACATTGAGTTACAGAGCAGTTTAGTCTTTTCATGTTTACCATTGGGTGTCAGTTCAAAATGATCAGGTGTAGGAAGAATTAGCCTTAACTAGTACATTTCAAGCCCAGATCTGTCCAAAGAAAAAATGTCAATTTTGATAGGACAATTACTTCCTGCACTAAATCACTGCACCAAATTTAAGTATGAAAAGACGAAAATATCCTTAAATAAATAGGGTTATACATTACGGATCTTGTTTTCGAACATTTCCGGATTTTTTTTTCTGAAACGAATTTTATGGGGATTTTTTTATATCCAGAATGAGATTTTGAATTTTGAATGAAGGGTATTTTCAGAAATAAAAAATTATGTTGGGTGCAGGTGAAAAATGATTGGGTGTAGAAAGAACTTTGATAGACTATCCAGACAGGCCAATTATATGGCAGCCAAGACTGTTTCTTCCTGCACCTCCATATCTTCTTCTCTCACCTCCATATATTTTTAAAATTCCAAAAATGCCCCTCTATAATATTTCGGATTACATAATCCAGAAGTCATTTTTCAAATTTGTAATTAGCTTCCGGATTACATAATTCGGAAGTTTTTTTTCAAATGCATGATTACTTTTCGGATTACATAAACCGGAAGTCTTATTTAGCTTCCGAATTATGTAATCCAAAAGTCTTTTTTCAAATAAGTTTCTGGATTACATAATCCGGAAACTACTTTATGGGAGTGACACAAGAAGGATAAAAATGTATTTTCATGTTGTGTATGGAGGTGAGAGAAGAAGATATGGAGGTGCAGGAAGAAACAGCCCGCAGCCAATTACCATTCATGGACCCATTTAACAGCTAAGCAATTTAATCACTTGGCTACATCAGAATTTAAGAGGAAAAAGGTTTACACATTACTTATCAAGTTATCATCGACCATCTCCTCCTTCACCATAGGAAGTGATTCCATTTAAGCTCAGACCCAGAAAATCTTTCTCCATTTTTAGAGAAGAAGTCCCTTACCTAATTAATTCACAAACAAAGCTGAAGCAACCCTTCCTCCTTCCTTAGATTAAGGAAGGAGATCAGGATCAAAATAACAATAATAATAATAACAAATAAATAAAGATCGTTACAGGTGGAGAAAAGTAAATAAAGTAAAATAGATAGGACATTGTTACAAAATTCAATGGGATGGCAGTAAACAACAAAAAAAAGAAATTAAGCAGTGGCAGTAAAGGGGAACGGTACACAGGAACAGCTGTATAAATAAATAGTAGTTTCTCAAGTAGTCCAAAACTGATATTGTATACTGTAAGATGTATACTTCATTCTTTTCAGCAACTAGATAAGCATAAAGAAAACTCACTAAAAAATTCTGTCTATTCTATTTCCTCAACTTCAACAACATGATGGAAATTGAATAATGCTGAACCATCTAAAGACTTGTCAACATCACTCCTACACAACAATATGGCCTTCACGTAAAAGGAAAATGTCTTAACCTTGTGCACCAATTTCACCATCCAAGATTGCGTGCCTAGTTAAAACGATCTCTTTTACAAGATTTCTGTAAGTGAAAGGTCTAACAACCGCTCGCAAAAATAGCTCTGGAGGAATTCTGCTTCTCTTAATCCTTTTTCTCCATTTTCCAATCCCAATATACTTCCACTCTTCTGGACTCACCTTTGCTCGCTTGCCTCTCAAGGCAGTTTCATCTCCATCTTCTGAGGGTGCTGTTTCTTCTTCTACTTTGTGCATCACCGATTGCTTCTTATCTAGCTTCCTATTGGCTTCAAGAGCCTTCTTTGCCAGATTTTCCATTGCTTCTCCACTACTTAATGCTTTTTCAAACTCCTCGTTCCAATTAAAGTCAGTCTCATCCTCTTCCACGGCCTCAAAATTCCCGTCTTCACCTTCTTCCATGTCCATCACTAGATCTTGGTTTTCATAGGGATCAACATCATCATCATCATTCAGCTCCTCTTCCTCCTCCTCCTCGTCATCAACAGCATTAGCATCGTCATCGCTACCTTCATCCTCAATCCAATCTAGAATCTCAGTATCATCAGGATCATCAACAACAGCATCATCTTCATCAGGAGCATCACAACCCAGCTCCATCTCTTCCAACTTAGCCTTCCACTCTTTTGTATATGGATGTAACAATTCCACTGGATGGTTTTTCAACAGAAACTCCAAACATTTTGACTTTTTCTCATCACTCAATTTCTCAAATGCATTCACCACATCATCGACAAATGCCTTTTGATTCACCTTCACAATCTTACACAATCCGCCATAGTAAGTACACAACTCAACACTACCATCATCGTTCTCCAACTCAAAAAGAAAATCCTGTTCTGTTTGAGGGTTAAGTTGTGGAATTATTGGCTTGAAAAAGCTATCCTGAGGCTCAAACCTACACTGGAACACTGGCTTCTTCACGTATACAATATCAGGTCTCATCCATGCAGCACATTGCCCTATCGCTGACCTAGCCTTGTTCCCAAGTCTACCCATCAAATTCCACTTATCTAATCTCTGTTTACCCGCTTCAAGTACTACTTCACAAACTAGCGTCCATTGCTGCCACGGAAGCTCTGAAAGTCTCCACCTTGGGTGCCTTACAAATACCCAAAAATACCTTAATTTACTTTGATCCAGCTGCTTCACTTTTTCCCCATAATCTTCAGCCATTTCAGCTTGTTCAATCTTCTCCCACTCCTCATGGTCCTTCACTTCACTGATTAGTGTCACACACTCATCCGTGAACCGTCCCCGAACTGGATCGCCCACAACAACTCCACGCCAAGAGTAGGGTCCATAATGACCATACTTATACCAATCATAAGGATGACGCAAATTTGGGTCATCCTTATCCATGAACCGGACCATTCGATCATACCCGAGGCCAATCTGTTGGAGCTCATCCTCAGTGAAGTTATCAGGATAATTCCCACCACCATGAGGGTTTTTTATCCGGTAAAATAGCGACTCAGCATACTTCTTGGTTCTTGCCTTATTACTACGCCTCCACCGACTCCGTAACTCTGCAGCGCCTTCAATTCGACCACCAGAGGTGCCATCAGCACCATACTTCTTGCTACGACCAGCATAAGACCTCAGGTCCCTTCTCGTGCCAGGTGAATTCCGCCCCAAAATTGAGGATTCACTATTTGGTTTAGGGATTTGAGAAAATGAGACAACAGAAAAGCGTTTGTGTGATTGGAATTTTAGGTTTGGGGTTTTGTGGAAAGGCCTAAGAGGAGAAAATTGAAGGTAAGTTGAAGATGGGTTGAGTGTTGTGGGCAAGAATTCACTTCTAAAATGCCTGAGATCCATCTCAAAAGCCACCCACCACCACCACCAACTAAAACAATATCAAAACAAATTAGTGTTTCAAACTAGAATCATCCAACAACATCAACAATAATTCACTGTTTCAAAGTTCAAAAACGATAATCATTACGGAAGCCACACAAGTATAATTTTTTTGCAAAATTAACCAACAAATATAAAAGAAAGGAAGTAATGCAATCACAAAAAACAACAGGGTCGCATCCCTCACCCATTCACTTCAACTGCTATACGCAGACATATGGATAAAACTAAAAAAAAAATGTAAAAAGAAAATGAAAATAGAGGGTATAGAAGAAATGAAGTATTAGAAAAGGGAGTGTACCATAATATATAAGATGGTTTTTCTCTTTGTTGCCTGCGAGAAGAAGAAGAAGAAGAAGAAGAAGAAGAAGAAAGCGGCGAGCGTTGCTGCTAGGAACTGTGAATAGATAGATATTTTGAAAAGCTGTAGCTGCGTGCGCGGACAAGTAAAGAAGAGATTTTATCAATAAAAATATATTCTTATTTGAAAAATAATCTGTTTATTATTTTTTATTTTTAATATTGATATACATATAATTAAATAATCTTTATTCAGTCATTAATTGCGTAAATAATCCGAATTCAAAAGCTATTCACAAACACAAATTAAAAATTACTTTTATTTAAAAACACGTTATTTCAAGCTAAAAATGGCAAATAATGAACTATATACTAAATACAATATATATACATATATAAATAGTAGATTATATAATATTTGTATCAACTTATTATCTTGTATATATTTATAACAACTTTGACATGTAAAGTTTAAATATACTGTTAATTGAAATATTAAAACTAAATAATTATTTCTATATTTTAAAGAAAAATAACTACGTAAAGTAAAATTGATTAGTTAACAAATTATAGTCATTTCGATTTGAAAAGTTTTGAAAATTAAAATGAAAATTGTTTAGAAAGTTACATGTAATTTTAGTGAAAAAAATTGTATAACTTTCAACACCACTTATATTATGTCCTTGAATAGAACTCAAGTCTAGCTTACTCATCCGAGAAAGAAATAAAAGAGAGATACTAAATGTATAGGCTATGGTTCAAACATGTACTATGAAACAAATTACAATTGGTTACAGCAAACTGAATAATTATCCATGCTTATTTTCATAGAAAGTTTCTTAAAGTTAAAATACAATCAACGGATCTAGGAGTGGAATGGTGAGTGACAGAGAAAGACCATTTAAGTTAAAATTTGAGTGATGTTCGTCCTAAAAACTGATATACAAATAAATTGAATTTTATAAACATGTTACATGATGTGCACACTATACGTATTCAGCTGCTCTGACGATTGGATGTCAAGAATCAACAGACAAAAGCAAGTGATATTTACACTTGCCTCATCATCCTATTTGTCTAAAATCAGTGTGGCCCTATTCTGTTGATTTCCCCATTGCAGTTGCAGAAAGAGATATAAAAGAGTGGGATTTGCATTAACCGCGAAGGCGCTTATCACAAACCAAGACCCTATAACTTGCATGAGGACCCTCAGACGTGTCTCGCAATGTCACATGCCAGCCAATGGCATTACCAATCTCAATAAGCTCATCCATGATGGCAAGAGTATCACGGATGTATGCCCGTCCACCAGGTCTTAGTATCCGATCCATCTCAAACATAATTGATGACACATTGCATCTGATAAAAGACAAATGCAACAATAGTAAAGAATCCCGTCAAAAGCACTCAGAGATAACAACGTAAACTTGTACAAGTTTCTTTTATGCAATATGCATTGATGAAGTCATAATAGCTCTACATGAAGAATAAAAATACAAACATAACTTATTTCTAGATGGACAAATGTTCAGATGCAAATTACTAAGGAATAAGCAGAGTAGATTACTATGGCAGTGAAGAATAAGTAACACATCCAATATTCAAACTACTTTACTTTGCTCGAGAGAAATAGTATCTTGAGTAGCGAAGTGTAGTTACTACTCCTACGAACATCAGATTAAAACAAACGAAAGAACAGAAAAAGAGGTAAAAATGGTGAAGCCACCCTGAGTCAACCTGACATACTTCCAATACACAAACTTTTTTTTCATTTTATCAACACAATCGCAAAAAAGTAACCCAGAAAAGGATAGAACAGTTGAGAAGTAGACAAAAGGTACCTTTTCTTCTCAACAGAAAGCAGGTTCGCAGCATGCAGTAAATCATAAGTTCTTGGATAGGTGTCAAACGGTTCACACCTATATTACAAAAACATAAATAAAGAAATATTACAACTTTGTGCCAGGTTCACAAAATATCGGTACAAGATTTTTAGTACGTACAAGGATATTGGATTTGATTTTTTTGTTTTTTGTTTCTATTGAATTTGATTCATAATAGTATGCGTTTAAGAAAATGACTAATAATTTTAATAAAATACCAGTCATGCATAACTCCAATCAGCCCACGATCATATATAACAGGTAAGGTGTTTGAACCACTAACAGGAACAACATTCATAACCCAGCTATCAAGATTCTGATCAATCAATGCTGCTGCAAATCTGCAAAGTACACAAGTATATTGAACATACTAGTCAGAAAATCCTAAATTCATATTATAACAAGAAAGGAAATAGGATAAAGACAATACCCTCCAAAACCAGCTTTCATGTCCATAACATTTCTCAATTTCATCTTCTTCCAATGTAAGACACGTACATAGCTTGCTATAATCTCACCCCAGTATTTTGATTCAGCCTTAAAAAGCTCATTTCTGGATATGAAAGCATCAAATTTTATGCTTTGAAGCCTATCAGGTGGAGTATGCAATCGTGCAGGCCATCTGGAAACATTTGCTCCATATCCATTCTCAGGCAGTTGAGAGATGCAAGCTTTTAGATTAGCATACCTAAATTAATCAAGCAAATAATGAAATCATCAATATTGGGCTTTTGATAAAACACTCTGATGATTGATAAGTTATCACAAAGCAGACCCAAATTGTTCATTTTAAGAACTGTACAACTTGTCATTAGGTTTCTTCCTGACGGTTGGAACTGGGTTAAGGGTGTTTATATAGACTACAAGAGATTGCAAATACCACAAACAAACAAGTATAGTAAGTTTAGATAACATATTCCGCATCGTTGAATACCCATAATAGTTTATTATTCCTTCTTTTTTTCATTCTATTTTCTGTTTTATCCACAAAGATTATGTGCACTATTAAGTTTTCCATAATTTTGGTGCATGCTTAGGTAATTGCGTAAATTTTAAAATATGTATATAAAAAGGCTTCAGTGAATTGATGATCATGAAAGCTAGTGCCTAACTAAATTTTTTATTTTATTTCCATATAACCCAAAATAATAGTAGTTCTTAATTGGGAAGTTCTATCACGGAAGATGATAGTAAATTTGGCATTGATCACTTGGAGAAGACAAAAAAATTTCATACAATAATATGTAGATCAGGAAGGCAAGAGCACAATACCAAACATTGTCAGGGTCGTCACTTTGGTCACACAGGGCAGGTTGAGTCCCTGCCTCACGATTCAGATAGCAGCTATTGTCAGAAGGTTTCTGCCATATTGCAACATACCCATCTTTTTTCAAAAACTTCCAGCATAGACGAGTAGTAAGATTAAGCATCTCTGAGATAGCAAACAATTTGGTGGGTAAATTATGTCAGAAAATGATAATATTAATACAAGAAGTACAAAACTAAGCATTCTATAAAGACAAAAACTGGCTGAATAGTTTCAAGAAATTAAACTTATAAATAGAAATCAAGTTGAATGGTACTTTCCCATTGTTCTTCTAACACGTCCTCGTGTTTATAAACCGGTTGGGCAGCCCAGACAAAGTACCCTCCTGCCCTTAGCATCCTATTAACTTCAAGCAGTAAAATACCATCTTCACCACAAGTAAAAATATAGATGTTAGAGAAGAAAGAGAGCAACCGACATAGAGATTGGAGTAGCACCTTGCAAAAGCTCTCATTTTATATTCACAACAGTATTTTTTATAAGATCTAAGGCATTCAGAAAAGAGTCCTGCTCTCCCCCCTCCTAATTCAATCCCCTTTCAACTAACAAGGCAACCACTATATCAGGTTAAAATTGATATAAAATCCGCACACATGGTAACTGGTTATTAGTTTTCTTATTAAGAAAAATATAATAGGGAAGAAATCAAGACCCAACAAAAGAGATGGTAATAATAGACTAAAGGATCTTTGATGTGATTGTTATTTTAAGGAAGACAAATATAGATTTACTAGTCACAACACAACATATAAATACAGTCATTCATATCATAAAAGATAGAAACTCAAAAACCAACTGAGAAAATGAAAGGGAGTGGGAAGCTTTAAGAACCACTAGCTAAATACAACATGCACTCCCACTAATCAACTAGCTGTTAGAGATCATACCATCCCGAGTCCAGTTAATTCTACAGCGTGAACAATGTATCATGTCAAAAGCTTGACTTGGATATAACAATCGTTTAGTTGCAAACGCAGCCACCATTGCTGGCACACCACGCTCAAGAGCAAACTGGATCTGATTCTCATGAACATCCTTGGGAGCAACAGACATGGTTATGACATTTCGTGACAATAAGTATGCACCAAAACTAGCAACACCGCAGCCAACATCAAGAGCAACTCTTATATTCTGCCCAAACTTAATATCAGGAACCGTCTACAAAACCATGACATATAAACATCAGAATCATAAAAGAAGACACACCTACACTGTCCATAAAACAAAACCAAGGCAAACAATATTTATTTAATAACCTCAGAAATATGATCCAAGTATTGATCCGCTCCATGTATAAATTGTGTACCACCCCCAGGAAACCTAAATTTATCATTGCCTTTGGAAATCCAGTTTTGGCCTCCTTTATCTTCAACAAGACGAGTGTGAGGAACATTACTGTACCAAACCTACAAGAAAAAAACACATAACATTACATTAAGAAACCATTGTAAAAGCACCCCAGCCAAAAAGAAGGACAAGTAAACACTATTTAGACACAAAAATGTTTTGTACTAGCAACTTTTCTTCTAGAAAATAATAATCCTTTTTTTTTTTTCAAAAAAGTGTAAAAACAAGAGCACATTATATAGACTCAATAAGAAACATCTCTGTACAAACATCCAAAATTTATACATCATATTAATGAAATAGATGGCATCATAAAGTAGCCAACTGTTATTAAATGTAAGTATAACTTCATGTATAAATTAAGAAATTAATTACAGGCACTGACGTGTAGAAAGCTTTTACATTGCCATCCACTTAGAAAACACTCTGTTCATTTTTATAATAATTATTATGTTGATAAAGTGACAGAATGCATGGAAATTAAAATGCATCCATAACGCAATTTTTTTACTACATATTAGAATCGCTTTAACAATGATAATTTATAATTGATTGGCAGTTTACAAGGTTTAGGATGCCAGTGCATAATACTTAAACAAGTAAACTAAACTGAAAAAAGTAAACCACAACTATTAGCAGTAGTAAATATAAAGTGATCTTAAAAACGACTTACTAAATTAGTTCACAAATGACGAAATGCATGTTTGGTACAAAACCAATGTTTTTAGTACACTTACACATATTTAGTTTCATGTTGAAGGATTAATTTTGGATGCAGAATTGATTCTAGGTTCAAGCAACTTTAGATAGTCTTTACATTACATAAAGAATTCAATACAATTGAGTTTTAAAAGTCACTTCAAAATCAATTTTAATCAAAAACAATTTTGCTAATGATAATCCAAACACAGAAAGGAAGGAAGCAGTCACCTCGTCGCGGCTTCTAGGCCAAGGAATCGAGGGACGGTATCCTTTAGGCGGCGGAATCAAGCAATTGAATCGTTTGCCCTCTTCGGGACAGTGCCTCTCGAACCTTTCTCCTCTCTCCGTGGACTCGAGTTTCCGAATCGCATCCTCGTTGTCCAAACACGGTATATGCTCGGTCATGCTGCGCGGGCACATTCCAAACTTGCTCACAGCCACTCTTGGAGCTGAGTTGGAATCCTCGGCGACGAGGCTCACGTTTCCAGCCTCCTCCGGCACGCCGTCCTCGAAGTCCCCAACCTCGAACTCGTCGGACATGGTGCCATTGTCGTTGAGGATCCCGAAGCGCTTGAACGCTTCCTGAGGCTCAGGAGCGAGGGGAGGCACAGGAGCGGGGGGAGGCACGGAAGGCTTTGGAGGCGTGTGGGCGTCGATTATGGCGGAGACGTTGAAGAATCGTTTGAAGTTCGGGGATACGGTGACCCCGGCGGAGGCGGCGGTGGTGGCGGAGAAGAAGATGAGTTGGGGGGAGGAGCCGTCGGAGAAGTGCTTGCCGACGAAGAAGAATGTGACGGCGACGAAGATGAAGAAGATGATGATCTTGAGTGTGGTTCTGGGGAAATCGGCAACGGTGGCGGTGTAGGGTTTCATGATGGTTGGATTCGCGAATTGAAATGAATCGTTTCGATAAGGCTTAATTGAATGAAGTGTGTGATGCCGCTAATAAGTGCGCCACTGCAACGGAGCAACTCAAGCAAAGCACCGACGCACAAGTAAATGGCACGTCGATTTCTGTGTTTCGCCACGCCACTAATATTTTATTAATAAAAAATAATATTATATGGGGAAATTTGGAGAAAATTGTTCATAATATCAAATAATATAAGTTATAATTTCTAGGAATGGTTAAATTTTGTTTGTTTGATAAAAATATCGCTAGAAATATTCAGATAAATAGTAATATGTTATTTTTATAAAAAAAATATATTTTGTTATCTCATTCATCTATTCAATATGTTACACCATAATGGTTTGCATTGAAAGCTTATATTGAAAGTGTGGGTGTTTTGGTAACAGTGAGAAATATATGAATAATAAATACGAACACCATAATAATGGTTTGCATTGAAAGCTTATAGATTCTGCAACCTTTGCTTTCGTGTGAAGATTGTTAATTTGTTAGGTATTGAAGGCAATGAATAAGTTCTCATGGTTTGTGTAATTTTCAGAAGAAGAAAAACCAGATATAACTTTTAGAATGTTCTTAGTTAAATTCTTCTTTTAAATTGAAATCGAGTTTTTAAGATGGTGAATCTAATTCTTGGAAGTTATTTTATTATTTCATTAAATCATTTGATACAGTAAATGATTAAAATATTTCACGAGAATATCACGTTGCATTGAATTCAAGGAAATTTATATAAATATTTTCAGAAATTCTTGTAA
>Ga0123341_1001659_pt1 | contig 17202 bp, 17 predicted proteins | sample Turbeapinknodule_FD_89959 | JGI IMG/M metagenome (GOLD analysis project Ga0123341, IMG submission 89959) | Root nodule microbial communities of legume samples collected from Mexico - Turtle bean Mexico pink nodule | ecosystem: Host-associated > Plants > Roots > Nodule | place: Mexico: Nepantla...
ACCAATGTTTTAACTACCAATTATTTAGTTTCTAAATTTGGTAGAAAAATCTTGGTTGCTAGTTAAATACCAATTTAAAAACTATTTAACAATAATAGAAACTAATTTAGAAACTAATTTTTTTTTTGAAATTTGGATCAATAGGGACATGTGCTAGATTCCATTGTATGCCATATTCTCTTAGTGCGTGGAACTTTCACCATGTTTTTATTTTCTAAAACTTGATTTACAACATTTTCAAGGCGATTTAAGTAGTTGAAATCATGCAAAGCAAAAAGAAGCATTGAATAAATTTTATAACAAAACTACTTAATATAAGTTTATCATTTTTGCCCATAATAGAACTATTGTTCTATATAAAAAAAAATTAAAAATAATATAATATTATTATTGCAGATAAAAAAAAAATATTACTATTATTACACACTGCTGAAAACACTTTTTTTCTAATTTTTTAAAGTCAATCTTTGAATAATCAACATCTTTAACCCAAATTTCCTCTATGCAACTCAACTTTGAGTGAGAGGGGAGCAGTGAACAATGAAAAAACCTTTTTTTTTATCAAACATTATATCAACTTCAAAAAAATAATAATTAATGATAAGAAGATTGAGAAATAGCTAGAAAATTTTCAACTGACACATGTCATAGGTAACCCTTTTATTAAGATAAATAGATCATTTGCTGATAAAAAAAAAGATAAACAGATCATGCTATTCACATATTTTTTTTTTATAGTATTCTTTTTACATGAATTATTATGATGTCACTGTAGAATATGTACCAAAATCGAAAGGGATGCCAAATTAGTAAAGAGGATACAAAATTAGAAAAGAATGAAACGGGAAAAAAGGTGAAGAAGTTCTAAAAAAGTATTTTGCTTAACTTGGTTTTCGGGGAATCTAGTGGTTAATGCAGAGATAAGGAAGTTTGAAATTTGTAGGAAACAAGTGGAGTGGTAAATTCCATGAAGAACCGAAGTGTATGCTCTAATCAATTTGACCAAGTCTCTCAAATTCCCTTCAAAACTCTATATAAACACATCAACTCCACCATTCTCTTCTATCTCTCTCTTTTCAACCCTTTACACTTTCTTCCATCAGTATCATTTATTCCTCATCAAGGTACTTCTTTTCTTACTCTCAAACCTTTTATATCTATCTGCATTGCATGTTACCATTCCTTTTGTACTTTTTCCATGCACCCTTTTTCTGTGACTTTTTTCATCTCATATTTCCTTGTTCTATACCTTCAAGATGGCTGAGAATGGCGAAGAAGCTCAAGAAAATCGTCCAGTTCCCCGTCTGAATGAAAGGATTCTTTCTTCTTTGTCAAGGAGATCAGTGGCTGCCCATCCTTGGCATGATCTTGAAATTGGTACTGTTGCTGACATATTATTATACATTGCTTCTTCATATATATTTTATATTGCCAATTTGCCTTCAATTTACACCGATAAGATTTAAAACATGTTTCAAAACTAAAGTTTCATAAATATGCAGGACCCGAGGCTCCTCAGATTTTCAACTGTGTAAGTTCTCATCTTCTGCTTTCTTTGGATGAATGTTTGTTCTGTGTTACTGCGAAAATAAGGTCCAAAAATAAAGCTAATAGTCTTACGGGGAGTCTACTACTCAACCATTGCACTGGTGCAATACAGTACTAGGTTACTGATCTCAAATTTTTCTAACTTTGTTGGGTCTCCAAGAACTTATTCTCTTGAACCATATATACCTACATTCCTTTCCCGACTTGCAATTTTCTAGTGAAATAGTGTTTATGCTTGCTGAATAGTGTTAGTTGCCTCCAACAGGTTGTGGAGATCACTAAAGGAAGCAAGGTCAAGTATGAACTTGACAAAAAGACTGGATTAATTAAGGTACAAACTAATTGCATGGTTATTGGAGTGGAATTTGAAACAGATTTCACACAGAGCTTACTGCCAGATTATTTTATCTCTGTGCTTTAGATTTTTCTTCTTATTGTCCGAATAATGCTCAGGTTGATCGGATTTTGTATTCATCTGTTGTTTATCCTCATAACTACGGTTTTATCCCCCGCACACTGTGTGAAGACAATGACCCAATGGATGTCTTGGTCCTCATGCAGGTAAACCATTATCATTTTCAAATCAATATGTTTTATACAGCAAGCAATCATTTAACCTGCTCTCTACATTATTATTTTACTATTTACTTAACTGCATTTAGAGAAATCCTAAACATAGGCACTTAACATAGTTAGCTTACTGAATGAACTACAATGGTTGAAGGACAGGAACCAGTTCTTCCTGGTTGTTTCCTGCGAGCCAGGGCCATTGGAATCATGCCCATGATTGACCAGGTATTGCTTTCTAAGCCAATAAAACCATTCCCACTTCTTTTACCCCATTTTCCATTACGCAATAACAAATGTGTTTTTGACACAGGGAGAGAAAGATGATAAAATTATTGCAGTGTGCGCTGATGACCCAGAATATAAGCACTTTACCGACTATAAAGAACTTGCACCTCATCGCATCTCTGAGATCCGACGCTTCTTTGAAGACTGTATCCAATTCATTACAATCTTCTAAGTTTAGTTTTTATCTTTTCTTCATAATTTGAGTTTTGTTTCTTAACACATTGCTAAGACAAAAAGAATGAGCACAAGGAAGTAGCAGTTAATGACTTTCTACCTGCAAGCGTTGCTGTTGATGCCATCCAGTACTCAATGTAAGTGTGTATATGTATCCAATCGAATTAAACAAAATTCTGTCACTCTACTAACATCATTCCCTTCTGTCGTGCTTTTGTTTATGCAACTAATACTGCTCTATAGTACAAGAATTTCGATTATTTTACGTCACATTTTGCTACACCTATTAAAATATGCCCTTTTATTTGACATGAAATAAGTGTAGAAACATAAAAATAAAGTAAGGTGACGAGAAAAAAAAAGTACAAATCTGGAATCTCTTACATATTTTTACGCTGCTAACCTTGCTTCTAATTTGGTGCAGGGATCTCTATGCAGAGTATATTCTGCACACCTTGAGGCGATAGACAACTGTTATTCTATGTTCTCCATCAACAATCAGAATAAGCCATAATATATTGTTATTTTAATATATCTTAATCAAACCTATCTATACTTTATAGTTTTTGTATATAGCCGGATAATATACAACCTATTTTGGTGTATCAACCGTGCTTAATGTATGTAACTCCTCATGTATAATAATCGAAATTGAAGTGTTTTAACTATGTTTACCAGTTTCCAAGCTATAATTTGGCAGTGTTTTTCGTCAATGTTGACTCAAGTCGTATTGTGACCTTCATTATAGACTAAAATTCTCGAGTAAAAGTGGCAAGAGCAATATCGCTGTAGAATTTAATAATTTGCATGAGCTGTTTCTAGACTACATACAAGCTACAAAATAGTATGCTTAACCTTTAATAGCAGTGTCAACAAGGCACCTAATGCTGGCTGTCAAGTCTCGTATTCTAGTCCTCAACTTGTTTTATGTACCACTATCCTCTGTCACAAGATACTGTGAATTTCGTAACATATATAATAATTATTTAGAGGAATCACATAATTGGTTATATATATAATAAATTAGAAAATAGTAACATCCCTTGTTTCTTATTTATTCAACCATTGATTGAGACATGTCTTGAACCAGTTGATAATGCTGGGTTCAATACCTGATGCACAGGAATGGTTTAAATATTTGGCTAGATAGAATGGGAATAAAAATCACTCCATCTATCACGAGTATAATTTGTTTAGCAGTTCTAAGAGAAGAACGGCTGCTGAGTCTTTGGCCTTCTTGACACTTGGCATTGGCTCTCCAATACATTCATCGGTCCATCCTCTATCAGTAGTATTGACTCTCACCGCAAATGTAAATCTCTTTGCATGTGCTGGACCACCCTCATTCACACACCTACAAGTTTCAGTATTAAAAAAAGTTATAGATGCTCAGATACAGTGACCATCCATTTGCAATACTAAATAGGTAACTTCATAATGCCATACCTGTAGAATGGCATAGGCCAATTCCTTCGTAAACAGATATCATTTAATGTTTGCCTAGTAAATGTCTGGTTTCCATTCTTTTTCCCGTTTTCATCATCCTTCTCCTGAGTTTTCCCCACCTCCTTTTCTTTCAAAGCAGCAAGGGCATTTCTGGCAGCTAATTTTTGTGCCATTTTTTTCTGTGGATTTTGAGCAGCTCCTACTTGCACCCCATCAATGAATACTTCAACAGTGGCCAAATTGCCAATACGACTTGCTTTATACTCTAAGCCTTCAGCTTGCTGTTGGCATCGCTCCTGCAGCTCTCGCACAGGATGCATTGGCAGAGTCTCTGGGGTAACCATAGGATGCAGAAGAGGCTGAAAAACCTGGCAAAATTGAGAGACCCGTAATATTCTTCATTAGTTTCTCTTTTTTCCTTCCATTTTGTAAATGAACACTGGAAGGAATGGTCTGTATGCTTAAAAGCTAGGTACTAACCTTCCAAACAACAGAAGTATCCCTTCCACTGTCAAGAAAAATGGCACCTGCAATAGATTCGACAATGTCACCAAGGACCTTGGGAGCTTTGCAGTCTCCCAGACCAAAGGAGTTAAAACCTGGCTTTAACAATTCATCTTGAACTTCCTTCACAAATTCTTTAATCTGTAGACAACCAACAAAATCATCACCTCGCTTAAAGAAATTAGGAATATTGCAGGTAGGTCATATGATTCATCTCAAGGTAATAGTAAAAAGTCATTAGAAGGAAACAAGACCTGTTTCTCTAGGGCACTGGACCCATGTCGGAGATGCACATGAAGGTTGTGTTTAACTGCAACACGTGCAAAATTTTCATTATTTACAGCAGCAGCCCGAAGGTCAGTCAGACGTCCCGGTGGCAGATTTGTGTAAGTGAAAAACAAGTGCCTGGTGATAAGATGATCCAAGACAGCATCACCCACGAACTCCAACCGCTGATAACAGGATACTCCTGAAGATGGTCTGGAGGCATGTGTTATGGATTCTATCAACAGCCCCTTGTCTTTGAAGTTTATATTTAAAGCACCCTCTAAAGTATCAAAATTAACACTCCTAAGTATGCTGTCTGGAACATTAAATGGCTTTCTAGCACACTCCAGCGTATCGGGATCAAACTCTATTTGAATGCCAATCCATTTCATAAGGTGATTAGCAGCATTTTTACCACCTTCTACATAATATACCCCAATTAGTGCCTCCACAACATCTGCAAGTGTCTTACTGGACAGAACTCTGTAAGAACTTGAATCACTCTCAAGCTCGCCATCTTCCATCTCATCATCATATCCATCTGTGTGACAATCCATCTTCTCAGTTTTAGAAATGGACCGCTCCTGGTCAAACAAAGAGGACTCCCCATCCTTGGTATCTTCATCAAAGACAGGCAGCACCCCAGGAGCTGCCCATCTGGATGGAGCAAAGCGATCTGCCTGAATATATGATTGAAGCCCTTTACTTAAGGCATACTGATATAATACCATGTTACTGACCATTTGTTGTCTCATCCTAGTAAGTTGACCTTCATGTTTCTGTGGGTATTTTAAGAAAAGAAATCGACTAACAACCCATTTCAGGTAAGCGTCTCCAAGAAGCTCTGCCCTTTCATAGCAGAATGTCTCCTGGCAAGAGGCAGCGGTCAAGGCTTCTAAGATCTGTTCACAAAGAAGGCATGGGTTAACTGAAGAAACTAGAACTAAAAGCCAAATACCTGGAGCAGACAAGATACCTTTGAAGTCTGGACAGGATAACTTATCATATTCTTCAGCTGAACTGCAAGTAGCATACTTTCAACCCTCCTCATTATTGAAGGCAACCTCTGGGCACCACGAACAAGTGATCCAGGCAGTGGGTGTACAAGGCATAGCTCAGGCGGAAGGAAAACATAATAAGTTTTATCATGTGTCTCTTCAGATTCCCCCTCATGTGCTATACAATGAATTGACAGTTCCCATTAAACATAAGTCCACGAATTTTGCAAAAGCACAATAATTCCAGGATAGAAATTATGAGAACAAACCTTCACTGTGCTCAAATCGAGGGGAAAGAAGATTCTTGCAGTATGATACACCACGCCCTCTTATTAGAGGTTGCTGCTTGTAAACCAAATCAACTCCATACCTACACCAAAGCAATAAAAAAGACCAGTAGCCATTCGCACCCTCAATTGTGCAAGAAGACACAAAAAGCTTCTCTAATCTGGAAGGAAGAAGAAGTTATTGTCACTTTCCAAGGAACATTGTTGATAAAGTCCGCAATATTTAGAGGTGACAACAGGCGATTCCTTCACAGATTAAGATTAGCCCCTTGTTCTTCCTGCACAATATTAGAGGTGCAATGTGGCCAACAAGTTATTGGTAAGAATTTTCAAAACACAAAGAAACAAGAGTACAGAAAATGGGATAGGGAGTCTTGACTGCATCAGGAAAGAATTTTTTTTAAACAAATGGGAAAAAACTACGAGACAACAATATTCGTAACATATCATACTTTTGCTTGTAGTAATCAGCATATGAGCTGTACTCCAGAGGACCAAGATAACCTTCTTTCCTAGGGAACGAGTTTTCAGCTGACATGTCATAGCATATTGAATCAACATAAAACCTCTTCCCCGAATGAGCAGCAGTTACAATTTTCCCTACCAGGTCCTCTGCCTTAGTACTGGTATCTGCCATCATCAATTTTCCATTGGTAGTCATATTAATTTGCTTTTGTGTTTGCATGGAATCTCTACTTGGAACCAATCCTGAAGCTTTCACCACATCAAACTGGGCCACAGCTCCTCGGATTCCATAGGTGGGATGTGATTTTTGCCCAAAAGCCATGCCATGACGCAATTTCCCAAATCCATATTCCCTTCTGTCTCCACCTAATGTTCTCTCATTAGTACCAAGGTAAACATCTGGTCGAGCTTTCTGGAGGGGATTCTTCCATGCATCGGCTCCAATTATTGTCTCAACCAGACACCAGTCAATTTGGTTCATAGGATCTACAGACTTATCGCCAAACATTGGGACAAACAAATATGCTTTTGCAGGATCCCAAGGAGTGGTAGATGGTTCAACATCCACATCCAAGACAATGCTCATCAGTCTTACGTGAAAGCTTTTCAGGGATGCCAGCTGCATGTCATTCAAAAATAGGTTTCTCTGTCGTATAAGAAACTATTTTCAAAAAAAAATATATGAACATTTAAAACAAGTATAGACACTGATTAATTTTTCAACCTGACTCTCAGTGATATTTATCAACCCCATAAAGACAAGAGATGCCTTTGTAGTCACGGTTCGAGCGATAAATAGATCCATTGACATCGATAACACCTACAAAATGAATATGTTAGAAAGGGAGTAAATGAGTTACAATGCAAAAAAATGGAACTAGAAGCAGTAGCACAAATAGAAATGACTACCTCTGCATCCAGCTCATTGCCAAAAAGTATTGCAAAATTTGAAACTTGAATCAAGAACGGATCCTTTGAATGGCCAATATTTTCGCACTTTACAGCATACATGTAAAGATGAAGCAATTTGGAGTTGTTGCAAGCATCTTTTCCAGATAAGATCCATTCTCCCTGAAAATTCAAATAGCATTAAGCAATAATGAGGTCAAGACAATAAACATATCCTGTAACTAAAGACTAAAATAGCATGCATGTTGCAGCACAGATACAGATTTGGTGAATTTTCATTTTTGTAGAAGGTATAGCCCTGCTCTTTTCCTGAATGGGAAGTGTTGAGAAGAGAGAAAACAAGAAGACAGATAATGACTTATGTGTGTTTGGAACACAACAGAGTTATTCAATTTATAGAGGAAGTATTTAGATTGCACTTGTTCTCCACTTAACTTCTTTGTTTTAATAATAACCATCTTCAAAGCCTTCAAGATCATTGCACTGGATTGAAGGTATAACTGACAAGCCTTCTTTACAAAATGAAGAATGATAAATGCTGTACTGGTCAACTATATAATAAACCCTTACAAAAGATTACTTAGACTACATAACTTGCAGAAAGAACCAACATTCAGCATCATATCACTGAATTAAAGGTATTACACACAAGTTTTCTATTGAATATTCCACATCAACTAGAGATTTAGCCAAATTATAGTATATAAATGGGGTACAAACCTCACTTACAAACCGGTTTTGTAAAGTTGAGTTAGGTTTAAAATTCACTTTCTAAGATGGTATCAAAGTCTATCCTAACGAGCTTTGTTGGGTTTATCGTATCATCTACAAGTATTTAGTCTTGTACTTGAGATGTTCAGTCCTCGATGTGAGGAAGTATCTTGGAAATTACTTCAACAAGAGATAAGGTAAAATTAAAGTATATAAGTGTGTACAAATCTGACCTTACAAATGATTGCTGATAAAAAAAATGAATATGATAAATGGTGTACTGGTCAACTATACAAAACCCTTACAAAAAAATTGCTTAGACTGCATAACTTGCAGAAAGAACCAACCTTTAGTATGTCAGCCACACCTTCAGGATAGAACTCCCTATGTCTAGCAGTCCCTGGAAGTGGATCTCCTTCATCAGTTTGCTCATCCTTTTCTCTTTCTCCCCCACTTCCTTTATCAGGCAATAGCATGTCAGTGAATGCTCCCATCTCATGCAGTTTCTTGCAAGCAGCCAGACAAACAGCCTGCAAAACACCAGATTAACAAATGGTTCTTGATAAAGCTGAATAGTATTACAATTTAATATTCATAGAGAAATCGAAAGAGAAGATCTATTTTATTATTACTGAAATATTCAGTAGAGTACACATTTATAGACACTCTAAGAGTGCTTAGCAGGCAAAGACTACTGTGCTGACTCAGCACTTAAGTGACAGTTAACAAAACAAAGACTATCGTACTATTGTAAACAACACTAACACACAACCAACAAGCAGAATCAATCAAATTCATGATAAAAGATGGCGTGCCTGTTGTGCCAGACGCATAGAACTGCATATTGGGCCCTCGAGATTTTCAAATGGTGCATTACAAGGCAGTTGAAGCTTGCAAGAATATTCTGTGGGACATCCTGTTTTTTCATGCCTCTCCATAATAAACTCAGGACGAAGAATTGAATATCTGGACAAAGGATAAAAACATCCAAGTCATTACTTGAAAAATAAAAGGCTGGTAAAGCAAACTACCAATCTCAAGCAAAAATGCAGCACCTGTCACTCGGTAGCTGAGAGCAGTAGAAGTGGATAAGACCTACAGCAGAATTAAGACTCACAACTGCACCAGTTGACTTCACCTGGTAAACTGTTCCAGGCCTGGTGTCAACAGAAATCAATCTTGAAGTGTCCTTCAGATGACTAAGGTCTGTTCTCTCTATTGCTTCTTTACGCAAAGTCTCCTCACTGTTCCTGGCATTCCTTAGGAATGCTTCATGTGACAAATTGCCCCTATATACAAGACAAATCACAAGTAGTGAAGAGGGGAAGAGTTCAATGCCTTGGCATCCATCCACTCAAATATAAAACACCATGTATGTTTGGTAAAATTATGAACATTATGATGATTAATGACAGAACCAATAAAAATCCAGTGTCAATTTTTCAGTATGCCTATCAGATAAAGAAAAACAGAAACTTCCACAAAGAATAATTCACTATTGATTGAAAAAACTAAAACAAAATTTTCAAATAAATCACTGACACTAAATAAAGAATAAGTTCATGTTGTATAGCATAGCCAATTAGCGCAAGAGCCTCGGCACATGTGGCAAAATGATTCTGAAAAGGAAACTGACAACAGCTAAAATTGTCACAACCAGTACCTCTCCACCATCAGGATGTAATCAGATCCAGGTTTTCTGGCACGTCCCCTGGATTGAATGTATGCCAAAACAGTCTTTGCAAGGTCAAAGCGAATAACAACGTTGCATTGCCGGATATCAAGTCCTTCTTCAGCAACACTAGTGGCAACTAACAATGTGACCTACAAATGAGTGCATTGGTGAGATTGAGAGAATAGAAAAGATTATTTCTGGACATGTGAAACTGATAGCTGAACCATGCTAACAAAATACAAATATTACCCGCCCATCACGGAATTTGGAAATTGTATCTTGCATTTGGTGGGTCCGCATTTCCTGACTGTTATTGTGACCAATCAAGCTTGCACACTTAACAAAACTAAGAGATGGAAGCTCTGCAAAGACCTGCCAGATTGGCACACAATGAACCAATAGGATCTTCATTATGCAACTGAATCAACCAAAAGAAACTATAGCAGTAATGTTTGTCTATCAACCTTGGGCAGAACTAATGCAGACACAACACGCTCAACAAAGATGATTGCACGGAAGTCTTCTGTATGCAGATACTTAAGAAGTATTTTGATTAGTGCCTGCACCTTGGGGGTCACCTTGCCATCAGCCACAGCAGCTCCTATAATAACATCCACGTGCTCTCCGCCAGAGACAACTAAACAAAAATGTGTCAGCTTAAATAAAATATCAAACTACATTCCATCTCAATCATTGATATTTTATGACCGCTCTTTCACATGTGAAATATTTAGATATATGGTGAATTATGACCGCTCTTTCACATGAGAAATATATTTCATAAATTTCATAGTAATCCAATTTCTTATATACTCTAAGATGTTGCCAAATTAAAGAATAACAAATATAGCTTATCTGGATAATTACAAATTTAAGCAGATGAAATTTTGAACCATTACAAAGTTTCGTATCAACAACCCAGCTCACCATGACTGTCTGGAAGTTCCCCTTCTTCCATCTCTTCATGTTCAGACACACTTTGAGCTGCACCATTCTCTGAGTCATCAATATCAGCGTTTTTGTCAGAAACTGCACCCTCTGACAGTTGGCATTTCAGAAGAGAAACAACTTTACTCAGATAAGATTCCTGAAACTTGACATCAAGTTGGTAGTTGGCCCTTTCATCATTTTGCAAAGCTGCTAAAAAGGATTGCGCAACCTGCAAAAAGAAAGACACTTTATAAAGATGGCCAAGAAACTCAAGATTCCTCATTCTCCAAGAAGTAGTCTGTACCTTGTATGCACACCATTGTCCCAGTTCACCAAGTGCATAATTAACAGCTCTCAACTTCTGAATTAGGTTTGCAGCTCCATCGCTTTCAGTTCTTTCAGAAACTCCATATACTTGGCGCAGCTCTTCCTTAGCTCCAGCATCTCTGGCTCCCATAAACTGCCATTTGCTTCTTCTTGAACTAGATTTGGCAGCTTCTTCAACTTCAACCTCCATCTGCTTTATCTGCTCATGTAGATAACATAAACTGGCAGCTTTATCATACTCGACCACAACTTCAGAGGGCATTGGCACATGTTTCTCCAGCTCCTTACGATCTTTAATGGTGCAAACTATAGAATCTAACTTACTTTCAAGATTGCGAATTTTTATTGCACAATCTACTTGGCTGGAGACACCTGAATATATCACAAGCATGAAGAACTCAATGAATGAACAATGCATGTAATAAAAGAATACTAAGTTGTTGAACAGGGTTTCAAACCCCAAGCAAAATGTTTAGGAAAAGATATGGTCACATCTAGATTATCCTCTAAGTGTCTTTTCCCTATTTCCTCATTATCTCTTAAGATTAGTTACCAAATATCCTTATCATATCATAATTTGCTTCCTTAATTAGTTAGGTTTGGTTAAAGGTTAGAATTGTTAGTTTTAAGAACCCATCAAACACATGAATACGCTGCAATATTATGCATCTCAGTTGATATAAAATTAGTGTTTCATTCTCTTGTATTCTTTCTCCCTCTTATACCTAAAATCCCATAATTTCAAGACAAATCATAGCTTTAAAAACTTAGTAACAAAGCACCAGATCCTAAGCTCAGTTGAGAAATTGAATAGCTACCCTTCAAGTTAACAGGAGAAGCAGTCATTCCAAATACAGATGGCCTGTTCTCTTTGGGAGTTGTATGGTAGAACTCGGACATCACCAGTGAATATGGGTGTTTCTTCACGGCATGGTGGCACTCATCCAGAATCAAGAGATTGATTGCTTCCATTTTTATTATGCTATGCCTCAAAATGTTCAAAAGAATTTGAGCGGTCATGACTAAAACCTACAGAAAGAAAAGCAAATTGAGTAATTGCAGTATAAACACACAGCTGGCCAAAGAAGAACAGTGGAAATATAAATAGGGCAAGAGAGGGAAAACTTGAGAATCTTATAGAAAAAAATCTGCCAACAACTTTTATCAAATTGAGGATAAAAGCTGCAGAAACAAATACCAGCACAACTTCAAAATCACATGGAGTCATTTCTTTTAGTACGATTTACTGGCAGTAAGTCATGCACTGCTTCTTAATATTAAAAAATAATACAAAGAAAGTACAAAAAAGGGTAATTAAAATATCTCAATTTAATTTCTCCAAAAGCAATCTTCTCGTGAATTAAGTAGCAGCAATTTCTATATGTTTGGCTCATTCGGGGAAGATTGGGTTAGATGCAACTTAAAAACTTCATATTTTCAATATAAGTCTTAGTTTGGTATTCCCGAAACCACCTTTTAGTCCTTGGTTTTCCATGAAATGAGAACACTATCTTGAGGTGTACCTTTTGTGACAAGGAGATAAAACCCAGTGTGCATTTATATAAGCAACATTATCCCTATGTCCCCAATTCCCATACACAAACCTTTCCTAAGTATCCTTTGATAAACCTCAAAACTCTAGCAACTGCATACCAATGGCACAACAAGGTGCATTAAGGAACTGGTTCACCAAACCATCCGCAAAAGAAATATCCGGTCTGGTTACAATGAAATAGTTCAGCTTTTGTACTATTCACCAATAGTTGCTTAGCAGATGGCAATTGCACAATTTGACTAAGTAACCTTAATTTCTAGTATGTATCTTAATTGACCCTGAACTGCCAAAACCAACATCAAAGAGATTGTTTGGTGTCATTTAGTTATAAGTTCTTCATAACTCCAAACAAATACAAATACCACAAAATCTCTGTCAGATTAAACATTAGAGTATTGAGATAAACATCTTAGAACAAAAAGAAAAATAAAAGCTCAAGTGAAAAATCATCAAAAAGTGATCTCACCATCCCCACACATTCTGAAATCTGAATTATAATACCCCAAGGAAACTAGAAAAGCATTCCATTTCAGTGATACCATCTTAAATGAATTCAACATGTAAAAGTTCGTTCAATGAGCAACACCCCAATTATAATTACAAAGCATATATAATTTATGAAAACAAAAGTAGGCTAAAACTGATACATACTAGTATACTAATTAAACTAAAATTTATTCTAACCTAAAAATTAAGACCATAGGCTTTTAACATCTACTTTCTAAACCTGAAAAGATGTGTACAATTTTTCCAGCTGTGTTGTAAATGGCAGATAGTGGAATATGACGGAAGACCAAAATTATACAATAGAAACACACTAGTGTGGCTATGCCACAGCAATAGCAAGCCTCCCTTCAAAAGTTGGCAAAAATTATCCATGCCATTGTGTCATAGCACCACCATTTAACAACAATGTTTTCCCATCCATATCCTATTGCAGGTTAGGAACCCAAAAATCTATATAGCTAGATGTGACCAATCATTTACTGCAAAGACTGCATGTGCTACAATTTTGATATCCGAACAAGAATTTCAATATGAAGTACACATATGCATTGGGTATAAATGAACAACTTTATTTCAACAATAATAAATACAAACCTTAACACTAAACCAGTAGCCAACTCTAGATGTGAGCAAAATATAGAGAAAGATGGAGAAGAAAACAGAATCTGAATTCAAAAAATGCAATACTGTAGATAATAACAAAAACAGAATCACACTAGACTAACACAAACAAAAACAAGGTGATAGCAAGCATAGATCAGCATATCTTCAATAGAAAATTTAAATCATACATGTTTGGTATCGAATTCACGCTGCCACCTTCGAGCATCCCAGAAATCCTGTCCCATTTCTCCACAGTAGTGGCCTACTTGATAACCAGTACGCTCACGGATTACTTCAGCTTGCTGTAATTAGACAAAGAACTGAAATTATTACAGCTTACTTATACAAATAATTAGAACTACAAGAACTTCCACGATTGTGAATGGACACCACCTGCATAGCACTACTTAAATCTCATTGTTGTCTCCAACCAAAAGCATTCAATAATAAATAATTTGTGAAAAACTATTCTACCTGGTAAACTAGTGGAACTTTTGGAACTAAGAATACTGCAAGCATTTTCTTATTTTGCTTCTGCAAACTCTCTTGTATACTTTTAATGAGAAGAACAGCAATTAAGGTTTTCCCTGCTCCGGTTTCAAGGAAAGCTATAGTATTTTTCCTCTTTGCCTGGTCAAGAACATCTAATTGATACTGTCTAGCTTTTTCCTCAGGAACCCTCTCCTTAGCCTCCTCAGATTTCTTATCAAGCTTTCCATTGTTCTCTTTCACATCAATAGCCATTTTTTCTTCTCGATTACGGTCAGGTTCCCAAGCGCCTGGGCGAAACACCATGTCATTGTTACCTAACTTATCCCTCTCCCAGTAACCCCTAGGTTCTTTATCTCTCCAATCTCTATCTCTAACATCCCTCCTGCCAACAGCACCATGATGCTCCCTTTTCCTTCCACCACCATCCCTATCCCTCCTATCAACCTCATCCCTATCCCATGGCCTCTTTCTGTTATTATTAAAACACCTCTCCCTCTCCTTGCCTTGATAATTACCTCTGCCATAATGAGGCCTCTCATTCTTGCAGCCACCAATCCGAGCCCTTTTGCTGCACCTTTCTTCACTATCAACCTCATGGCCACCATTCAGAACCCCTCTTTCTTGAGAATGATTAACCAAAATTCCCCCTTCATTCCCATTAGACACCTTACTCGACCCATTATTCCGAACAGTAGCAGAATGGTCAAAAGCAGCATCAGTGGGGGCAGGAACAGGAGCATGGTGATTTCCCCCATCCGCCAAAGTGGCATTGGAAGGAAACCAGACTTCTGCTGCTCCTTCTGCTGTGCCATTAGAGTTGGAAGCAGGCTCACCATGATTGAGAGGGAGACCAGCACCGTTTTTTATGCTGTCCAAAATCTTGTCAATGCCACCGAAGAAGTCCTGATTGGAAGGGTTGTCTGGTTGCTCTGAAACTATGGAAGAGACATCAAAATCAATGAAATCACACGATATGTCTTCACACGCATCAAGCCAGTAAGAGGGGTCCTCCCCTGCCGGAACCCTACTCCCATCCTCCATAACAGGGTTTGCTAAAAAAGAAGTCTTGGTCAGAAAATAAATAACAAGAAGAGGAATAGCAGAAAAGGAATGAATGAAAAAGAATAGTGAAAAGTGAGAAAGGCACCTAAAACCAAAAACACTGTAGGTAGTGTGATTCTACTAGATTCCGCTGTGTATCAACGCTTATTCTCCTTCCTTTGATTTCTTGGATTCTGGCTAACATAACTAAACTGTGCTGAGTCCAAAGGCAGAGATGTGTGCTCTTTTCATCCACTCTTGATTCTGAGAGTTGTTTTCCTCTGAATTTTGCTTCTTCTTCTTCTTGCCCTGCTGCTGCTGCTTTTTTTAATTTACTCAGAAAAAGCACAGCCACAGAGACAGAAGAAACAGAGCAAAATCCCAGACAGAAGAATCGGAGAACACAAACACTCCCCACCCAAACCACACACCAGAGATAGATGCCGCCGTGTGACAACCTAGTCTAAGTCAAAAAACATACAAATTATATTAAATATTAAACTCCTTTTTTCATTAATTAAGGTTAGATATTTCTCTCACACTCATTACCCTTATTTACTACCTATTTCTTTTATTCACAACTCAATTCAATTTAATCTCATTTTTTTAGGTTAAATAATTTAATATAATCAAATCAAATTTTTAGAATAGATAAAAGAAAAGTTTTATTCAACCTATAAACAGTAAAATATATATATATATATATGATACTGTTAATAATAATATTTTTTAATTAAAAAAAAATATTAATTTATTTGTTAATGTATCACCAATATAGACAAAGCTCTCTGCCTTGTTTATCTTGTATTTCCTCAATTTAGAATTTACATTGTCTTCTATATTCAACAAATTCTAACCAATGATTAAACTGATTTTTCATGAATATTGGTTGAGGATTTTCTGAAAAAATGATTAATTTAAATAACATAAATAGTTTAAACTTAAATAAATAAAAAAAGACCATAAACAGCTACAGATTGTTGTCTCATTAAATAAAATCAATTACATTGATCACAAGACATGTTACTTAACCCGCTTAAATTTGTTTAAAATACAAATAAATAACTAATATGAGATGAAAAAATTTGATTATAGTTCATTTTAGAAAAAAAAAAAAGGTTTAATGAAAATGTATTTTTAAATGTAAAAAAATAAGTAATTGATAACGTATTTTTTTTAAATAAAAGGAATGAAATTTATTTATTATGAGAAAATGAAACAAATGAGAATTATCCTCAAAATTAGTAGTTGAGATTCTTCTTACAATATATCCTTATCTACAAAATCATATGTATTTTTGTTAATCTCCTAAATTTCATTTGGTCTTTAAAGAAGAACAAATTCTATTCTTTGTCTTTATAAAAACTAAACTCTATTTTTTTTATTTATAAAAGAGTCAAAAAATAGTTTAGTAATTAATTATCAATTACTAAAGGGATTTTTTTAAGATTGAGTAACTATATTTGTGATTCTAAACTACTTTTATAGATATGATTATATGATTCTAGTATTGTTCACTGACAGAAAAATATTTATAATCTAAACTACTTTGATATTTCAAAAAAATAATTATCAATGTATTAAATTACTAAATGTATGTACTTTTCATCACCACGGATTGATATAACTATTAGTAATTTGTTTGGGTTTATAATATGATAATAGTGATAATAAAAGTAGAAGTAATGATAATTGGTATGATAAGCATGGAATAAGTAACAAGATAATAATAATAATATTATTATTAGCAGTAGTATTATTTAATGGTTAAGATGAAAATAAGATGATAATTAGAAATAATACAATAGTGATAGTGATAATAGTATCAAATCTTTTATAAATATTAAGAAAATAATGATGAATATTATAACAATCTTGATGGGATAATGATATTAGTTTCTACAGTAA
>Ga0123341_1001660_pt1 | contig 17200 bp, 5 predicted proteins | sample Turbeapinknodule_FD_89959 | JGI IMG/M metagenome (GOLD analysis project Ga0123341, IMG submission 89959) | Root nodule microbial communities of legume samples collected from Mexico - Turtle bean Mexico pink nodule | ecosystem: Host-associated > Plants > Roots > Nodule | place: Mexico: Nepantla...
CGGCATTGCTTGACTTATAGAGTCTAATCTAGATATTTTTTTGCCTTTTACTAATCTTTGTGTGTTAATTATATTACCTGATTTACTTTTATGTCTTTTATTATATAATATAATCATTAATATAGATTATTCTTTTTATAACGTTATTATTTTAATTTTTATTACCATAAACAAAGTGAATAAGAGGTACCTCTGGCTCTACACAATTTCAAATATTTCTTTCTTATAATTTGTAATCATTCTGAAAAATTTAAATAAATAATAAATACAATAAAAGTAATCATAAGTAAATGATATTATACTAATTTACTGTAAATATACTAACTAAGATAAAATGTAGTTGTAGTCTATATTAGTATGACTTCACTTTCTTTTGATATTTTACAAGACTCTTTTTTGCTAGACGTGGTTTTAGTAAATTTTCTACATTTTTATAAATAGCTTTGATAAATAGGTTGGAAAAAAAATTTGGCGTGAAAGTTTGAGACTATGAAGAGTTTGAATAGTATTCAAAATCATGAGTGGAAAATTGATGAGATGTTGATTTTGTAGCATGTTATGGTAACTAATACGTATGATGGTGCAAAGAATTCCACAACGTTTTGGCCCCAAAGACGGTGCCGACGTGGAGTCAAGTTTTGAATATTTGAATGCAACCATTTCTGCGTTGTTTCCTATGCTCTCACAAACACGTCTCATGGATAGTAATGTTTATTCAAAGAATTGCAAGCAAGTGTGCTTCATAACTCCATCGTTACCGCAATTTGGAGTAACCATTAAGAACATTGTAAGCACTCTAAATCATGCATAACTAGTTAGATTGTTTAGTACATTCTCTTCTAATTATTTTCGAACGATTTTTTTGTTTATTTCTAAATTTAGATTTTATGTACAGAGGTCGTTTTAAGTACAGATGAACTGTATAATGATTAGACTATTATAAAATTTTCTAATTTTAATAAAAGTTTTATTTCAATCATTTGTTTTTTGTGTTTTTTTTTTATTGTTGAGAATCCAACAATTTACATTTTGAGAATAAGGAATCACTAAGTGAAAAATATAATCACCAAGTTTCACATTCAGAAGTTGTCTGTGGATAACAACTTTGAATTATAGAGAATTAAGATGGAGACAATCTTGATACTATAAGGATGTATTGATGCTCTAAAGGGTGAGGTGAATATATCTGTATCTATCTCTCAAAAAAAAAAAAAAGACTTATATGATTAACAAAACTAGAAACACCATAATCATGTGTCTGGTGCTAAGGCACTGAAGGATGTTGATAAGGAGAAAACTAATGTCTCGATGTGAATAAAACATGAGTCATTGTATATAATTATGTCTTTGGCATATGTATATTTGAATGACACAATGGTAAAGTGGTTAGTAAATTTTAATAAAATTTTGAATAACATGTCTTTACATTTAAACTCATAATGAAAATAAAAAAATACTTTATGCACATTAGTAATCCTTTTAATATTAATTTATTTAAATTTGATTTGATTTTAAAATGCAATTAATGGAATAGTGAGAGAATAAAGAAAAGTATAATTCAAATATCCTTATTAAGAATTTGGGAAAAAACGTAAATTGTTTGTTACATGTTTATTATTTGATTATATTTTTTTAATAAGATTTTCAATAATTATGATTTTTAGTGTTTTCGATAAATTTATTTAATAAACAGACAAAAAAAAGATTTTAGTTTTTTTTAAGGGAACAATTTAGAATTATATATCTGCAACTTTTACTATTGTTAATAAACAAAGAGAATTAATCTGTATTTTTTAAATATCAAATGCATATCATTATCATACATTTTATCTGCATATATATATATATATATATATATATATATAAAGTCATTTTTTTCTACTGAAAAAGTATTTTTTTACTTTATAATCATCTCTTGATTAAATAAATTTAAACACACTAAATTTAATATTAAAATAATAATAATATATAAGATAAATTATAAGTACTAATACCAATATATATAACTAATTTTTTTATTTAATCTAATAAATTAATATAAAAAAATACTGCCCCTGCATATTTAAAAATATTAGTCTTATTTAAACAGTGTCCTACATATAATTAAGATATAATTAAGAGTAGTTAATGAATAGTTACTTACATTAAAAATAATATTTAAAAACGTAAAATCTAAAATTAATTGATGATTGAGTATAAAAAGAAGAAGATTTAAAAAAAAGGAAAAAGGATAATTTGATCATTTAAAAAACAAAGCAGCAACAAAAGTTGGGAGAATTTAGAAATCATAAGAAGGAAGTTGTAATGACATAAACACGAAGACGGTATATCTGGGAACACTCCTTCTTCTTCTCATTCTCTTCTCCATTCAATTCCACTTCCTTAACATTACAAATCAAAGACAATCTTCTTCTTCTTCTTTTTTTCTTCATTCTCGTTTTTAACACTTCATCCTTCTCTACCACCACCACTCTCCAAGGCAACAACACTCCGCAAAGCCCCCAACACTCAAGCCTTCAACAACCCTCACCTATTGGTGCACGAAGCGGAACTTTACTCCCTACGATTGAAGTCCTACGGTGAGAGTTGAGAACAAATCCAATTAGTTCTTTTTCATTCTTTTATATATTGGTGTGATTGAAATCCTAAAAACTAACCTCAAAGATATAGAACAATTCATAAAAACTTCAATGCAATCGATGAAAAACACTTATTATCACAAACACATCCACAACCACCAACTCCTATCACAAAAAATGACATTAAAACATTCACAAACATTTATGCAATTATCACCGAACAAAAGAAACAGACAAAGAAAATCATATCGAAATCACAAAAAAAAAGAAATTAAGAGTACTAATTTAAACAAATTTATATTAAATTGTTAGAGTTTCGACCTAAAACTTGACATTTAGGTCAAATTAACATATAATCCGATGTAAATATTAAATTTTATGCTGAAATTTTAACAGTCTAACATAAATAAGTTCCAATTTTTTACAAAAATACGTGATGTGAAAGACTAATTATGGAATAAGATTTGAAATTTTAATAAAAAATTATATTAGTGAGTTTGTTATGAAAAAGAGTTTTATAAAAATAAATTAATATTGTATTTTATTAGTAAGGAGAAAATTGATTATGAGTCACCACATTCGCCAATGATATTTTTAGGTTCATGGTTACACTAGTGACAAATTTTTGCATATTATAGAACACAATGTACTTGAAGGAGTGTCTTTCTATTTCTATGAATTCGGATAAGTTTTTAGTTAACACTTTCGTAATGTGTTAGATAAGATGAGTGTATTAGATGAAAAAAAATTTAGTCCAACCATCACAAAAAAATTTAAGTCACATGTCATATACTCACCCAATATTTAAGGTAATATTATGTTAATATTTTACCTTCATGTATTTTGTCCAAGCTAGAAAGAAAAATTATTGTCTTTTTGTGTAACGATTTAGGATTATTTAGAAAGTATTGATAAAATTCATATTAAAGTTAAGATGCCGACATCAAATATTCTTTAGTTTCATGATAAAAATAAATTAGCCAAGACGATAATATTTTTATCTCATAAGTTTGTAAAAATGTTCTAGAAAAGACTTACACTTAACAAATATGATAGTTAATCAAATTGGAAGAGATTACCAAAAAAAATAAACTATGCCAACCATTATGATATTAATTATAAAATGTTTTACTTATTTAAAACCTTGATGAAAATATCATCTTTCAATTCATGTCTCCATCAACCGTAAAATAAAATAGTTGTGGAGTTTTCATATAATTTTACATGGTTTAGTGTTGTAAAACGTCAACATGTAACAATTCTGATGTACTAAATACTCGTGGAATGAAGGACAATTTTTAAATTTCCGAAATTGATTGGGTGTAGATTCAAAATTTGGTTGCAGGAAGTAATTGCCTACATTTTAGCATGATGTATTTGGGCTGGGCTGTTGGGCTTGTTATGGCCCAACAGTTTTTAAAGCAAATAATTGGCAAAGGTCAAACATAGAAGAAAAGGGTAGCAATGTCATTAAAAGCAAACGGTCATGATTGACAGTGACACCTTTTGAATTGTGCCCCACTGTGTTGCGCAATTACAATTACCTTAATCTTTTTTATCTTCCATGTTTGTGCCAGATGCACTTTTCCTTGTTCTCAAAGTCTTCCTTTCTTCATTCCCATCTCACAAACAAACAAACAAAGAAACACATTCACACCACAGAGCAAGGGGGCACTCACTCTACTCTCCCGTCAATGGCGGATTCAACCCCTTACACCAAACCCCATTTCCCACTTTCACGGATCCAGCCAAAACCCACCAACCAAGGTAAGTCCTGCTCAGGTTTCATCATCAAAGCTCTCTTCTTGGCACTGTTTATCATTGTTCTCCCACTTTTTCCCTCTCAAGCCCCTGACTTTGTGAGCCAAACCATACTCAACAAGTTCTGGGAGCTTCTCCACCTTCTCTTCATTGGCATTGCTGTCACTTATGGTTTGTTTAGTAGAAGAAATTCAGAACTTGACACACACGTAGAAATAGAAACTACTCACTCTAGTGCTGACGATAATGCCACTGTACCTAGTTATGTGTCCAAAGTGTTTCCTGTTTCCACTATTTTTGATGATGGGTATGAAAATGGAAATGCTAATGAAAATCCATGTGGGGTTGATGAGAAGAGGATGAACATGATGATGCATTGTTGGAATCCTCAGAACTTTGATGGGGGGGCAGGGGTTGTATGCCCCAATGGGGGTGGTGCTGTTGGTGTTTTTGATGAGCAGTACAAAACCCATTTGCCAATTTCTGAAGATAGTTTTGGTTATTCTTCTGTTGGATGTGATGGGAATGGAACCAATGTAGTTCAAGCTTGGAATTCTGAGTACTATCATAGTGAGCCAGTGGTGGTTGTGGCCCAACCAAACTACAAAACTGGTGAGTGTGGTGAGGTTGTTGATTATAAACCTCTAGGGCTACCGATTCGCAGTTTAAGATCGGTTGCAAGAGATGTAGATAGTCCTAAATATGCCAATGAAAGTGACTCCAGTTCAGGTTCAAGGGGTTCTTCCAGGGCCTCAGATAAGAGCGGAGATAAGGAATTTGGAGATCTGGGACCTTCCAATTTGGAGAAACAATTTAATGATGCTGCTGCTGCTGCTGGTGCATCAGCTTCCCCAATTCCATGGCGTTCAAGGAATAGGAGGATGGATAGAGGAAAAATATATGGCAATGTTACCCTTCCTGCACATTTTAGGCCTCTTTCGGTTGATGAAACTAAATTTGAAGCACCATCTTTCTCTTCCCACAATGAAACTAAGTTTGAAGCACCATCTTTCTCTTCCCACAATGAAACTAAATTTGAAGCACCATCTTTCTCTTCCCGCAATATGTATTCTTCCTTGGATTCAATTTCATCAAATAATGTGAACGTTCAAGAGGAAGAAATGAGGCAACTGGAAGCCTCCTATGTGTCTGCCTCAGAAAAGATGAATTTTCAACAGGAAAATGTAGGGCAAATGAAAACTTCCTTTGTGTCTGTTTCAGAAATTATGAATTTCCTAGACGAAGATATGGGTACAACGAAGGCTTCCTATGATCCTACTTCTGAAAATACAAGTTTTCAGAAGACAGATTTGCGAAAGAAGATTTTCCAAGGATCTTCATCAAGAAATAGAAGGATGGGAATTAAAGGAAAATATGGTGCTGCTTCTTTTCCTTCACATTTTAGGCCAATGTCTGTTGATGAAACTCAAATTGACTCACTTGGTTCAAAATCTTTGCAGTCTGTGAGACCCTTCTCTTCCCACACAAGAATTTATTCTTCCTTGGATTCAATTTCATCAGACATGGACTTCCAGGAGGAAGATATGGGGCAGAAGACTTCCCATATGCATACTACAGAAAATATGAATTTTGAGGAGGAAGACATGGGACAAAAGAAGATGTCCTATATGCAAGCTTCAGAAAATGTGAATTTCCAAGAGGAAGATATGGAACAAAAGCCGACTTCCTACGTGCCTGTTTCAGAAAATATGAATTTCCAAGAGGTGGACATGGGAAAGAAGAATTTCCAGATGTTTTCTAGAAATGGCATGGTGGAATCTAAAGGAAAATATGTTGCTGATTCCGGTCCTTCACATTTAAGGCCAATGTCCGTTGATGAAGCTCAACTTGAATTGCTCAGCTCAAGGTCTTTGCAGTCTATGGGATCTTTCTCATCACAGTCAAGTTTATGTTCTTCTCTGGATTCTGTTTCATCAGAGAATATGAACTTGGTGAAGGAAGATTTGGGGGAAAAGAAGAGCTCACATGGATCTTCTTCTAGTTCACCATCATCTCTGACTAGAAGGAATGGTGAAGCTTCATCGCAAGCATTTCAAGCACAAGGGTATACTAATGGTTCATCACTCCCGGATGACATAAAGAGCAGTTTGAATGACTTGAGAGGTTTAAATGAGATTGTAGGTGAGGATCCCCCTAGCAATAAAGAGTCGCGGATGCATCCTTTGCAATCGGACTCAGAAAAACCTGCAAGCCTAGCGAAAGCTCCATCAAGAGGAAAATCAGTTAGAACAAGAAGAACCAGCGGACTGATTTCAGGGACAATGAGAATAGGAGAAACATCTAGCAAGCAAACTGATGAAAAGGTTGAGAAGAATGTTAACAATGTTGAGTCAGTATTGAAAAAGGATAAAATGAAAAGTGGAGAACCAGATCTTCCATTGAAAGGAGTCAATAAGAAAACTCTGGATTCTTATTGTCCTAAGCCTGAGATTAAATTATCCAATCATCGAACGAGAGACAAGCTAGAACAAACCAAGAATTTGTCTAAGCAAGACTCAGATATTGAGCTTGAGAATACTTGGATGAGCTCAGATGAAAGTGGGGTACCTGAGTTTGTCAATGATTCAGATCTGGATTCTGAAGTAGATAAGAAAGCCAGTGAATTTATAGCTAAGTTCAAAGCTCAAATCAGGCTTCAGAAAATGGGATCTATTGATAGAGCAAAAGAGCAAAAGATCATTGGAAACAAGATTAGGTGATTTGTAAACTATTGTGATCCAATTGTTTCTAACCCGATGAACATGAGTTCATCAGAGATCTTATAGTATTATGCATCATTCAGCTTCCTTCATTTTAGGAAATTTTATTTTCTTGTGTTTTCATATAACTGCTGAAGTTGAAATTCTGTTATTTTGCATCAGCAGGTCTTCCACTTATTTATTTTCACATACAACAAAATATCTATGGATATTGCTTCTGGTGCCACTGTGCCTTTCTCATGTTAAACTTCACCATTTTACTTTTTGTGTTAGTTACTCATGTAGCGTGCGCATACATTGTTTCTTTGGAGCAATTGCTTCATCTAACTGGTTTTGATACTGTAGTTGTCCCTCTTGAACTAATGATTTGCCTAGAAGCTTCTGCTTTTAGAAGCATTGATCTTTGAGCTGATATCATAGTTTCCATGATCAAGTGCTATAATAGGTTAGTGCATTCTTTATACATCATCTGCAAATATAGAGATGGTCTTATGTCAGTGACCGTGTTAGAGCTATACTCTATCTTAAGCATTCACTTAACATCTTAAGCTTTAGGAGACATATCTCGATATATCTTAGTCTCTTTGCTTGAAGACTAATAAAAATCATGTTGTAATTTAGAATAGCATAAAATGCCCTTAATTTTGGTCAAAATTTATCTTGGATCCTATATTTTAAAGAATGACTTTGGTTGTGTTTCTTATAATGGATGATTTTCATCCCTCTTTATGGACCTTAAAATAATAGGGTGAGGGATTAAATTCACCATTTATTTTAAATACAAAGATGAAATAGTTGTTCTTAAAGGGTAGGGACTAGACTAATTTTGACAACAAATTGAGGGGCCTAAAACACATTTTTACCCTTTAGAATATTTACTTAACATGGATATAGATTTGTATTTTCACTGTAGAAGGAAGATGGAGATGAAAACGATTATGTGCATGGCTTATATAAAATACAAAGTGTCAGCAGCATCTATTTAAGAGTTAACCTTTGGAATCCATTAGTATTTACAAGCAGTTTTGCTTTTTTTTAGTTTGTTTTAAACTGATGGATTAGACAAATAACCATGTGTGACTTTAATAAGGTTTATCTGTCATCATGGAATAAAGAGCAAGATGAGGCAAAGGTAGAAGACCCCTCTTTTCCATTTATACCAAATAGGCACTTAGAAGATTAGCATATTGTGTTGTTGCTTAGGTGTAAAAGCCAAGATTCGCCAATAGTTATTTATAAAAGGGAATAATGCATGTTAGTCTCCTAATAAAATAAATCGTTAAAGTTTAACATTATAGAACTAAAATACCTTTAAATTTGATGTATCAGTTGGAATTTGTTTAATTTATATGCCTATTTTTTTTTCAAGTTTTAGTAGTAAGCTTTTAATTATAAATTATAATTTAAAATAAGTTTAATGTAAATACATTTTTTATAAAATATTAGAACTGAAAATTAAAATCACTGTTAGACAAATTATGGATTCATATCCTATTATAATAAGGATTCATATTCTCTTATTACATACTGATTCATATGATATTATATCATATGGATTCATGTAGTATTATTCTACATGACTAATCCCATGCTTCATCTAAACCATACAAAATCATACAATCCAGATTAACATCTGAATTACTCATTCTTAATAGATTTTTTAACAGCCTTATCCAAAACTACTATATTTCTTTATCTTCCAGAAAAGATTTCTAAATTTAGCTTTCAAAAATGTTTATTGATTCATTTTCAAGTGACAATGCAACATAAGATTAAGGGAAAATGTTACCTCTAAGACTGTGATTCATTGGTCAAGAACAACAAAACTTAGTGACAAAATGACAGCGCTTTAAATGCATAGACAAAAATGAAGATGCATTCACATGTGAATAGTGGAGTATGGGTGTCGTTTTTAAAGATATTTTAGTTATTTTACTCAGTAGGTGCATGCGGAAATCAAGGAATTACATATTGGCACAATATTATATGCTGGTTTTTCTTTTCTTGTTAACTAGCAAACAAAAGATACAAGATACAATCTTAATAAAGCATGCCTATGTTAGCAATTTTTATTCTGAAACATATTAATTAAAATGTAACACTTAACCAGATTAAAAACAATTAAAAGTTAGCTACATTCTTTAAATGTGTTAATTAAGATTTGATTTTTAATTGTGTATAGAAAAAAAAATCTATAAAAAAGACAGCCTACTTTGATGATTGCATGCTGTAAAGGAAACTCACCTTCAACTGCCAACTCAAAAAATAGCCTAGAACACAAACAAATTTAATATTAAATTCAATTATTACCATTTTTTTAACGAGGTGGCCGGAAAGATGGTAGGTCTGAACATATTAAAAGTAAACCTTTCTTCCACCACCCGTAACTCAAACTATCCCTTTTCTTACAAAAAATTTAGGTGTAACTCTTAAAATACTCTTTATTATGTGTTTTGACTCACATTCTAAAAATGACACTGTAGTTAAGGAACAAGTGTTTCGAAAGAGCAGTGTTTATATATATAAAATGCTTCAAAATAAATATCAATGTTGTAGAATACATTTATGTTTATCAAAATATTTCATAATACTCTCTACTTGCTCTATGGTATATGTTCAAGATCCCACATCAACTAGAAATTACTAGAGATTGAGACATTTCATAGTATATATATGAGTGCAAATCTTACCTCATAATTTGATTTTATGAGGTTGAGTTAGGCTTAAAGTTACTTGTTAATATTGTTTCAAAGTCATTTCGATCATATCCTAACGATTGTTAGTTAAGCTTATTAGGCCATCCGCTATCAGATTGTTATCGAACCACTAATAATATATAATTTCATGCACAAGTTGACAACCTTGGTGTGAGAGATGTGTGTAACAAATTGCACATTGACTAGAAATTATAACATTTCATAGTATATATATAAGTGTAAACCTCGCCTTATAAGCTTATAAGCCGATTTTATGAATGTTCCAAGAATTCAATATTTTTAATACGTAAACTTGTAAGAACGGCACCGGAAAAGAAACAAAAAAAAATGCACATGTAAGATTCATTTAAGAATACAGAATGAGTTTTGAAGGGTTTAGAGGGAAACACCTTCCCCGTCGAAAGTATCAACTTAAAATTAGCACAAGATGGTTTTTTTTTTCTATGAAGTCGTACAAAAAAGATACATCATCATACATGCTACCTGACCATATCATATACAATCTAGTAGTAAGTATGAGCAGATATTAGCTACTTGTACAAAATGGACATTCCTAACACAAGGTACAATAGTTGATTTACTACAACATACATTTTAATGACATTGTATAATATTGAACTGATAACTCATCGAGCTTCTTCTTCCTGAGGCGCCTCAATATAGATATTGTCTTCTGCACTGGGATTCGCATGATGCTGGCCATATATTGCATAAACACCAATCATGACGATAGAAAGAATCACAAATCTCATCCACGCTTCTTGATGTAACTGCCAAAAGAAGTTCATCGTTATGTGTCAGTTTTAATGTACAAATAATCAGCTAAAAAACTTTTTAAAGAATGTAATAGTTTGGCCATATTTTAAAAAAAGGAGAGATAATGGGCGTACTTGGGCAAATAAGAACATGTTGAAAAAGATGCAAATATTTGGCAGAATGGGAACCCCTGGGCAGGAAAACCCTGGTGTATCTGCGTAAACCTATAAAGCAAAATGACAGAAAAATGGAATTAGTGAAAGAAATTAACATCAAAATGCAGCAAGCTCGTCAATTTCACAAATTTCAACATGATCTGTGATGAAGTCCGGGAAGCAGAGTTGTTAACCTTCAAATTGCCTTTCCGTTTGGTGTATTTGGCACATACAACCATCAATGTGTTCTTCATTTTGTGGTATGATCCAGGAAAAGAAGGCAACAAACAATTTCAGATTATTCTCTCCATCTCCTTTATTGACGAGACTCAATTAAAAACTCAGTGACTTTGATTACTATTTATACCTTGTCCAATAACCAAATCGAATGTTTTACATGTTCATTCATATGCAACAACCTTCAATAAACGAATTATGCAACCAAAGCATTTCGACCGAGCCCAAGGCAACATGCATCTAAGCAGTATTTAGATAAATTTCTCAACAAATACTTGTATGAAAAGAAAATAAAGTGAACCCGTAAGTTAAAATTGGCTAACATAAACTAATTAAAAAAGCTTCCTCGTTTTATCTTCTTCAAAAGTTGATTTTGACTTTATACAAAACTTAAATCATTTAAACTAATTTTTTTCTCTTAATATTATTGGAGAAATTTATCTAAACAAGGCTTTAATAAAATATAAAATAACCCTCACCTGGCGAAAAACAAGAGCAACAGAAGCACCAGCTGCGATGACTATAGTGAGAATCAGAAAAATAAATGAAGCATCATATCGGTAGAAGACCCCAGTAGCAAATCCACAAAGAGCAACGGCAATGAGGCAAATTACACCTTCCCGCTCAGCAGAAGATGACACTTGACTACTTGTCTTATCCTTCCAGCGAAGTACAACAACACATGCTGAGACAACTGAATATCCAGTCTGAAATAAATTAATATATCATGTAAGGGACATTAACTAAGAATTTTCAACCATCAATCAACCATAAATAATACATTTTGTCAGGGCACATCATGCCATATTATTTCCTGAATGGAAAATATTATGCACACTATCTGAACACATATTAAAACATGGTAAGATTAGATTAATGTATCCAACACCCACAGAACAAGAAATGTCCCACCTTTCCTAAGTCCACACATACTTCATGCCAATCAAAGAACACGTACATACTATATGTTAATACAAAATAAGCTAGATATTTTGTTGGCCACTCCACTACCAACAGATTAGAAGTCAACTCTTACCAGTGTACCGACGGAAAGAATGTGAGAGAGCACATGCACATTTAACAGCCCAGCCAAAACACTGGCAACCAAGCCAACCCAGATCTGAGAATGAATAGGGGTGTGGCGTGTTGAGTGAACCTTTGCAAATATTGAGGGTAGTAAGCCATCTCTGCCAAGCCCAAGATATAGCCGAGACTGCTCATCACAAAACCCCATTATGTACATTAGCACGTGTCAGGCACAACAATCATGCCATAATTCAGAAGGGATTTACCTGAACATAGAGACCAACAAGGAGTGTTGTTGTAAGTCCGGCAACAGCACCAACACTAATCAGAACAGAAATAAATTTTAATCCCTTAGATGTAAAAGCGTCAGCCAAAGGAGCATCTTCTCCTAGAAGATTGTACGGAACCATTCCAGTAATCACCAAGCATACTCCAATGTACAATGCAATACATACTAAGAGGCTTCCTATTATGCCAATTGGCAAATCCCGCTGAAATGTCATAAACAGAAAAGATAAATACAAAAAATCATGGTGAGCTAATTCCTCAGAATAGAAAGAGGAGAAAAACTAATAAGTGAAAGTGTGAATATAAATTAGCCTGAGTAAACATATTATTGTGAGATAATCTATTACTCGGCTAAACAGATTTACAAGATAAATAACCTGAAGTTAATTAAAAACTACACCTCTGATTAGATAAACTTCTTCGCAAATAGTTGTAAGAAAAAATGCAGAATGAATTAAACTTTTTCAATAAGTTAAAATAAACTTACATATTTCAACTATTATAGAAGTTTTATCGACTAACGTCTCCAAAAGTGATGTGCATAAACTAATATTAACTAATTCATTGTACCTTCTTATTTTCTTCTCCTATAAATGTTTATACAAGACATGATACTAACTACAACTAAATTTAAATAGTCACTATTTTCTTCCTACATAATTAATGGCAAGTTCCCACGTGAGTGATACAAAGGGAAACATGACCTATGGGGAGATGAATTCATATGAGACCAACAGAGGAAGGCAGGTTAGGAGGAAATCTATTTTGCATTCTGTTTATCTTCCACTTAGACATTCTATTGTTATATTTTGTCACTAATGTAGTAATTCATCTAATATATAAACCATGAATAGTAATGCATAAAGGAGATAAGAGAATTATCATGTTATTTGTTTTCATTTTGGAGGAATCCTAGACCTCGTATCCAAGGAATTTACTGTACTCATTATCAAACAAACTATGGCATTGAACAATACATAAATTCAAAATAGTCTCTATTTTACTTCCAATAAAACTATCATTATCAACAGATACATCAGATAAGAGATACAGCATCTGGAAAATTCATAAACCATGGGAGCAATATCAATTTACACACCTGAGGCCTCTTAGATTCTTCAGCAGAATTGGCAACTGCATCAAAACCAACGTATGCAAAGAAGACTACTGTAGCTCCTGTAAATATAGCTTTTAAACCATTTGGAGCAAAGGGAGACCAGTTGGAAACATCAACCTCAAATACTCCAGCAAAAATGACAATTATAACAATGATTATCTGCAACAAACAGTAAAACAACCTGTGATTCTGTATCAGATAAACCATAATAAACACGTACATAATAATACTGTATTTTGAAAACTTGAGATGGAAAGGAACCTTGGTCACTGTCATGATACAGTTCACAACTGACGATTCGCGGACACCTTGACATAGAACAAAAGTGATAAGCATTAGCAGAGTAGGAGCCAAGATATTGATGGATAACACATCTCCAATGCTTTCCCCATGACCAATCCATTTTGGAATGTTATCCTTGAAAACAGGGAAGAGTTCTAGAATATTTATCAGATAATTTGCTAGGCTTCTTGCTATACTAGCTGCTCCAATGTGATAGTCAAGCATCAATTGACTAAAAACAAGAAAAGCCGTAAGTTCATTAAAAGCTGTGTATGTATATAGATAAGCTCCTCCAACAACAGCGGGAAATCGAGAAGCTAGTTCAGCATAACAGAGTGCATTTATAACACAAGATGCTCCCGCAAGTATAAAACTTATCGTTACTCCTGCATCATAGAAACAAACCTCAATAAACCACTAAGTTTGGAATAATAGTAACTGGAAAATAACCCGAGCATATTAAGCATCACAGCAGATAGTATTTGAGTTCAATTTTCATATATTTGTAAGGACTATCACACTACCAGTCAAATAGAAATCCCCATAAACGACTTTTAAACTAATTATTGCAAAAATCAACAATCTTACAATGCATGCTATTATGATTGAATAATAGTGTAAGAATCCTTAAAAGTATCAGATTATACCAGCACTTTCTAATTAAATTAACAGTATTTTACATGCCAGCAATCACTAATTCAAACTTTTGAAACAGTGATATCTCTATTCCATTTCAATAAAAATCTGTGTCTCTTCTTAATCTGATATTAAGTTTATATGATGGGCCATATCTTGTAATATTTAAAATTTGTGGAATCCTTGTGTGAGTGTAGTACTGCATTCATGTCCATGTCATATAATGTGCTCGCTACATCATGTTCAACACTCTCCAACTCCCATTACCCAGGTACTAGCACCTCCGAGTCTAACAACAAACTAGCAAATAAAAGAACAAAACTTTAAAATGTAGATACAATTACTGCATTGATGCTTGCTTTTGGAGATTTATTTCGGTAATTTATGTTATTTTTCCTACACAAAGCACTAGCTAGGTGAAACTTGAATTTTAATTGGAGAATTATACCTAAGTTTTGTCCAAAATTAAATAAAAAGAAAACGCAACAAGTAGTAAGGAAACCTTTAGTGGTTGACCTTTAAAAAAATTCTTAAACATGAGATCTATTATTTACAAGATCTGCACTAGAGGAATAGACATCTCCACTATGGAGAATGAGTTCTCCTATAAGAATTCTCAATATCTCCAATGATAAAAAAGTTCATATTTTAAATCCTTTCTTACTAAAAAAATTTATGACAAGACTTAGAGAAAGTTGCTTAAGATCGTTAGGTGAGATCTAAATTAGAGTAAAAAACTAAGTGGAATTTTAAGAAATCTAATATCCTAATATGGAGGGAGCTTCAAAAAAAGTAGTTCAAATAAGATCTTGCAATAAAAAGCTTTAAAAAGTGTTTTCGGTCCTAAAATTCACAAAATCATTACTTACTAGAGCAACTTAAGAGTAATACTGTTAGTAATTTTTTTCAGTATTTCAGTGACTAAAATAACTACTATTAATTTGACAACCTCCTTTATGCCCTTAATTAATAATTCACTAAACTAAAGTAACTCGAAACATTAATTAATCTCCTCAGAAAATGAAAATACACTTTAATTAACTAAATAAACTTCAAGAACGCTTTAGAAGCTAAAAATGTAGAGGTGTACCGGGTCCGGCGTCGCGGGCGACGGTACCGGTGACGACGAAGATGCCTGCACCGATGGATGCGCCGATTCCGAGGAGTACGAGGTCGATGACGCCGAGGCGGCGGGAGAGGCCGAATTCGGAGCTGTCGCGGGAGGCCTTCTCCCCCGCCGTGACGAGGCGCTTCGATCGAAGCGCCGACGACCAGAATTGCGACCAACCGGAGGAGGACGAAGAAGAAGAATGAGGAGACCCAATTCTCATGGCGAAAACAAGGTCAAACTAGAAGAAACGAAAGAAACAGAGTGTCACAGAGATTTTGGATTGGGGGATAGAGAAAGAGAGACAAATTGAATTGAAAATTTGCATACAGAAGTACATTCAAATAAGAGAAACAAAATTATGACAACAAAATAATAATATTATTATTTTATTGTTAAGAATAAATATAAATATAAAAGAAAGAGAAACGTGGATATTTCTTCTTATTTAATAATTAAGTTTTTTGGTATATGATCTACAAATTTTATATAACACATGGGTCAATTTGAATATGGCCTCATTTCAGTCCAGTTACAGTACATCATTTTACATTTAAATTATAGTTTCTATTATGATCTTTTAAAATCGTGATATAATATTTAAAAATTATTCAACAAATATAAATTTAAAGCCATTGTCAGCTGCTTGCTTCTGTGGTAAAATTAAAATTCAGTATTGTGTTTGTAAAGATAATTTTTTCAAATTTTAGGAAATCTAAGTATCGGGAGATGTGACCTAAAGAGCTATTAAAGTCTTTTTCTCCTTCCTTCGGTCGGTCAGGTTATTGGGTGATGAACTGAGGTTCTTCTCGTCCTCTTGCTTCTCCTTCTGCATTCGGTCTCGGGTGAACACCTGATGATGGGGTACCTGCGAAGGCACTCTGACGCTCAAGTCAGTAAAGCGGGTGATGGTATTCTATTAAGTAAACAGTAATAAATGACGTATCTTTCTCCTTGGAATGTGTGATATGTATACTATTTTAATGGGCTTACCTTATTGAGCCTGATTACCTTAGGGTTGTATTACCTAATCCTTAATGACGAATTAACTTCACTGACTTTGGTTTGAGCGTTAACTATAGTATGGGTGCCGACCGTGATTATTCCACTTGTCTCGCCCAGGCTTCCCTGGTCTCGGTCGTCTCTTGCGAGTTTCCCTGGTCTCGGCCAAGTCTCTCAAGTCTCAACCAAGTTTCCCTGGTCTTGGTCAGGTAGACCATGTTTTGATCGTCTCGGCCAAGTCTCTAAGATCTTGCCCAGGTGGACCATGTCTCGGGCAGCCAGGTGGGTCTCGGTCAGAGGACTAGGGGTCAGTCTCGTCCATACCGGTACATTATATTTAAATTACTTTTATTTCAAAGTGTTTAATTTCTAAATATTTTATTTAAAGTTTTAATAGAGTAATCCAGATAAAAAAAAATTATCACAAAATAACATTAACTATGTTAATGGAGCCAAAATCCCTACACATCAATAAAGAATTACTAATATAAACTTCAATTATAAAAGATGTGGTTGATATCCACTAAAAATTAGTTTCACCAATATTGGTCTATAAAACTTTAATAAATATTGAGAAATAGTTTTCACCTGCATCATTGGCTAAATAATCTCAACAATGTCACAAAAAGAAAAGAAAAAGACATTGTCTAAAAAATAGTGTTATTTGCATCAATACAAAAATTAATAACTTGGTCAATATAAATGTTAGTTGAGGAACACTCCTCACTATGTTTTAATTAACTTTAGTTGAAAAGCAAACTCAAGTAACATTAAGTGAAAATAATATAATTTGATGTAAACTTTTATATCTAAATA
>Ga0123341_1001661_pt1 | contig 17197 bp, 11 predicted proteins | sample Turbeapinknodule_FD_89959 | JGI IMG/M metagenome (GOLD analysis project Ga0123341, IMG submission 89959) | Root nodule microbial communities of legume samples collected from Mexico - Turtle bean Mexico pink nodule | ecosystem: Host-associated > Plants > Roots > Nodule | place: Mexico: Nepantla...
GTGTCAATGTGAGTAATAAAGTGAGAAAAATCTCAAAAAGCTGCGTACCAAAAAAATCGCATAAAATATAAAACTTATGCAAACGAACCAAAGACAATGAGTCCTTCTGGAAAACCATTTAATATAATCAAATAATGTAAATTACAATCGCACTGTATTCCACCACCAGCACTCACCAAAACTAAGATTCATTGGCAGGGGAAAAAGAAGACAAAAAATATAGGACAAAGGCGGGGAAAGAAACACAATGAAAACCCACCGAAAAAATTTAATGCACGCAATATACAAAATACACAGCAATGAATAGAAAGGCATTCAAAACCAACGAATTTTCATCTGAATGAATCGCTAGACTTGAGTTGTATCAATTGTTTTTCCTGTCCTTGCCTGTGATATTCGATTTGCATAAATGGTGACCAACTTCAACTGTGTGCTATTAAGCCCTTCCAAATATGGCAAAAATGCTTTCCCAAGCATGATATAAATATCCACTAGACAGAAAACAACGGTCTGTACCATCCACCATTAACATTAAATGAGAATAATGAAAGAGACCAGTATGAAAATGGAGAAACAAGAGAGCAAAAGCATACGGACAAGTTCTAGTAATCCTCCAATTCAAACAAACTTATCTTGCAGACAAAGTCATATTAATCTAATTTGTTCCTCTCAGGTAGAAGTGTACTTTGGAGAATAAAATACATGTATAGCCATTGATTAGAAAATAGTTGCTGCGATTTTAAAAACTTAATAATTAATCACATGCTCAATTGTTGATTTTAAAAACTTCATACATTTGCATATATTTTATCACATACTCAACTGTTGATTTACGAATCAATGGAATATAATATAACTGCACTTTATCGTCTAAAGTACATCCCTTCAAGGGAGAAGAGTTATTAAAACCATGTTAATCACCTCTTTTGTACAGTATTACTGTTAGAATAATTTATCTTGGTTATATAACTTGTTTACATAGGTTAAGAAGTCTGCCCTAAAAGGCTGCTTTGCTTATTAGCATTAATTACCTAGATATAGTTTTTCCTTGTACCGCTTGGTATTCCTAATGTAATTTTCTTTTATAAATAACAAAGATCAACCAAAAGATAACCAATCTCTTAAGCTCCTTTTATCATATTTTCAATCTTAAGTTGACATCAAAGCGGTTCAATCCCCTCTGCCAATTTTGTGGTTGTCCACTGCGGTCCGCCATCCACCATCATCCTCTGAAGTTGTTGTCTCTCCCTAGTCATTGTTTTGTTACAAAGAACATCTAGTGTTACATGTTCCCTTCATTGATTCATTGATTTCCTCTCCTAAAATTCCCAACCTAAAAGCAGGTTTTAGCCATTCTCCTCCTACCAACTCCACACCCTTTACCACCTTCACCACCTCTCATTACTTACCAATGGCAAATACAAGGAGTTGATCAGTGTACATGGTGATTCTACCTCGTGCCCTTCTCCATCACCTACCCAAACCATAGCTCCAAGTAATAAAGATTTCCACTGGATTCTTTTTCGAAAAATTACTTGATCTACATGCAATCCTCATTATATTTACAATTTTTTGAGCCATCATCAATTGTCCCCTTGATATGTATCTTTTCTCTATCTTTTGTTCACAATCCAAGAAACAAATGAAACACTTGTTCATCCTAAATGGCGACAAACCATGATTATTGAAATGCAAGCTCTTGTAAATAGTGGCATGTGAGAGTTAGTTCCTCTTCCACCCAAAAAGGCAATTCAACAGGTCTAGACCGTCAAAGTAGGGCCCAATGGTCAAATAGATTGTCTTAGGTCTAAACAGCTAGTAAAGGAGTATACTCAAAAATACGAACTTCATTATGGTAATACCTTTTTCTCTTTGGTCAAGAATACTATTTTTTTACTCTTCCTAGCTATGCCAACCATTTGCCATAGGCCTCCCATCAATCAAATATAAAAAATGTTTATCTCCATGTTGACTTAAAGGAAATCTATATGGAGCAACCTTTTGGCTTTGTTAGTCAAGGGAGGGAGTTAGTTTGTAAAGTGCACCAATTTCTCTATGGGATCAAACAATCCAACAAACTTGGTTTAGGAAATTTAGTCACATTGTGAAAATTCGCAGAATAAAGTGTAGTGAGGCAAATCATTCAATTTCTTGTCACATTTCCCCTAGTAAATGTGTATGTGTTTGCTTCATCATGTATGTTAATGACATAGTTATTACAAGAAATGATAGTGCCAAAATCTCCCAGCTGGAAAGACATTTATGCAGCTATTTTCAAACTGAAGACTTCATATGGCTAAAATATGTTTTGGGTACTAAAGTAGCTTGATCAAAGGAAGGTATCGTCTAGATATCTTGAACGATACATGACTAATTGAGTGTAGGTCAATTAATAGCCCTGTGGACCCTAATCAAAAGTTAATGACAACATAAGAAGTTACTTTTAGATCCATAGATACATAGAAGACTTGTTGAGAAGCTCATTTACCCATGATTACTAGACCTGGCATATTTTTTTTGTTGGGGTTGTTTGTCAATTTATGCAAGCCCCTCATGTAGATCACTAGAATATTGTAATTCATATTCTCAAGTACTTGAGAAGGCTCCAAGACAAGGATTGTTGTATGAAAACATAGGAAATACCCAAATTTCCAAGTAACATGATGTTGATTGGGCAGGGTCCTCTATAGATAAGAGTTTCCACTATTGGGTATTTGTATCTATAGAAGGCAAAAAAATATTTGCTAAAAGAGCAAGAAACAAAAATGTGGTTGCTCAATTTAGGCTTGAAGCTCAGTATAAGGCAATGCCTTCACTCACATACAAACTTGTGTTGATCAAACAAGTTTTCCAAGAATTGAAATTTTGTGAGATTCATCAAATGAAGTTGTTTAGTGATAATCAAATAGCACATCACGTTATCTCTAATTTTGTGTCCCAAGAAAAAATCAAACATAGAGAAATTGACTGCCATTTTGTTTGAGAGAAATTATTGCCGAAAGAAATTAGTGAATTTATCAGCTCCAGAGATGAAGTTGTAGATTTTCGGCAAAGTATTTTAGGGGACCACAAATTGAGTTCATATGTTCCAAACTTGCTGAATACAATCTATATGCTCCAACTCAAGGAGTAGAGTTAGAAGAAGTTAGTTATTTTCTTCTACAATACTCTGTAAAGCTGTTTGTTTTTGCTACAGCTTATCAATCATATAGGGTCCAAGGGTGTAGGTTTTCTTATCAACCTTTTGTATTTCAGACTTGGATGGTTTTTTATATTTAATAGATCAGGTGAGAAGACATCTCAAGCTTGATTCATCTCTTAATTCTAGAATGTTTTGGTGTTTGCTATAGGTAGCCTTTCTGTAATTTTGTGATTATTCTCTCCTAGTAATAGGTTATTCACACTCTTCATTTATCCACCATTGCAGGGATATTTGGATTTTGAATTAGGTAAGGGGCACAGCCGATTTGTGTGTCAATGCATGAGAAGTAAAATGGATTACGGCATTCTGCCACTTGAATGTGGGCAAATAGATTACAATAACAAAATAGGAGAACCTTTATTAGTTCAAGCCAAGGATATATTAATAACACCTTTTAGTGCCTACAAATATGCATACCCAAGATATTTGGGTACATAATTTAACTATTTTTGTTCCCGCAATATACTTGGTTAAGCTCCACCACTGGCCACGCTCAAGTATAACAGGGAAGATGATTGTGTTTAGTGTGATGAGCACACCAAAACTTAGCATGGCCACACAAAGTGATAAGTAATCAATATTAAGGTGTTTAAGCTTGCATATTGCCAAGCCAGATATAAGCATGGCCATGGCAACAAATATTTAAAAATTATAAATAGCTAGATTCAATCAAAACAATAAATTTTTACTCCTGTGAAGATAGGGTTTAGAGAATTGAAACTTGAGAAATCAAGTCTTGATTCTCAATCTCTAATGAAGTTCATTTCACCATCTCCTCTCAATTTCACCTCTTTCTTCATGTGTAATTAGTTCTAAAGGTCAGGGGCTGATGACTCTGAATCTATATTTCTTGTAATTTGGATTCTTTTGCATCTTGATTCCAGTTCTTTTCTTTCAATTCATGTGATTGCTTCCACTCTAATTCTTCTATTCTATGGCTTTTGATCACCTATATAGATACATTCTATATTCACTCAATTTTGAAATTGGTTAGCGGATTGGAACTGGGAGTACATCATCAGTCATTTATATACTAGTAATTTTTTCAACACCAAATATTCATTAAATATATTGAAAAGAAGGACCATTAATTCATGATGCAAACAGAATATCTTAAGCACCTTGCGAACATCAGCACTCTGGTTTCCAAAAGCTTCAAACAAAGCAGGCAGAAAAGAGGGTAACTGAGCCATCAGTTCCTCTTGAGAAAGACGCCCCACAAGCTGAAAAAGGCATAATATGAAGTTAAGTATGATTATGTTCATGAAAAAAATTTAATTCTTGCACAAAAATGGAAACTTCGTAAGTAGTACACCTACAAAATTAAATTCAATATGTGCTGGTGATATGATATATTCATTTTCTACCATCACTAACTAATATCATATTAAGCTTTTCCTGAGAATGAAAATGACAGACTAGGATATAGTCAATATAAAGTATGACATCACAACTGCCATTCATCAAGGAAAGAATTAGGGTATTGTGTATTCGGGACAATGTCAATTTAAGTTCAGAATTAAAAGAAATGACTTGTTTGCTGGAGTAAACAAGAGGTACCTAAGCTATATACATAATTTAAAGTAATCAAACAAGTAGGATACTTCCAGGATATGGCTTTAAAAGCAATAGCATAATGATATTGGATGAGCACAAAGGGGATTATTTCCCTCTTCTGAAGAACCGTTGCGTCACAGAACACTACCAGAACAGAACAAGGCTTTCTAAAAAATGTGTATATTAGAAAGTAGAGTTCATTAAAAATGAGGTTTTCCAGAAAAAAAAAACCATCACTTCAAGCAAAACTGAAAATTGATTCTTCAAGACAATACCTTCGTTAAGCAATTTATGCTAGTGACAAGAGTTTTCTCATCCTCAGTAACCAGTAGAGGAACAATAACCTGAAACATTTTCAATTGTCACATCAGCTTTAACTTTTATGTTAATAACAAATCCTTGATCCCTCCTCCAACTAAACATTTTACAAGCAGTAAGGATGAACAAAGAGTAGAAAAATCACTACATACACTTAAACATCTAAACGGATCATTCTGAGATAAAACACTGGTGAGACATTGCTCTGCTTTGTTTGAGACCTGAAGAAGGGATGAAATTGCAGAGATTGAAAAGAAAGGAATTATATAAAAACACAAAAAGGACAAAGTTGCCTACCTTGGGAACAATATCCTTTGCAACATTAAGCAGTTTTTCAACAACCAGCTCAACAGAAGTCTCCATGGCATCTTTCTGGAAACGGTATACACAGCAATAAAACAATCACTTATTATCCAATGAAAAGAATATGAAGAGACATACATGCAGTTGCAAGTACTCGTATACACACACAGAGAGATATATGTATATATATATATATATATATATATATATATATATATAAGTGAGGGCATAATCCAACAAAAGATGGCACACAATGGAGTAAGAACCTGGTTTTTAAGCATTTCAACTATCAGAGACAGAGCAATCTCTCTGATTGAGGAATCTGAATCATCCAGCACTTCAAGCACAACTGTCAAAATCTGATTGAAGTACTGCAATTACACCATTTAACTATATAAATATACAGACGCTCAGTAATGTTCAATAAATTAGTGATTTCCTTTTTTCATAATCACAACTTCTCTAACTATTGATCTAATAGCCAATAGCAATTAAAGAATCAGAAGAACTCACTATTATACAACTGATTTTTTTCAGAGAAAAATGTCACATAATATTTTAGAATATATAGAAAAATAGCATTGTAGAATACTAATATTTGTCACCAAATAAATAAAATGGTATGACAACTGTAAGAAACAATATTAATTTTTTTATGAAGTTCAACAATTAAATCTTTCAAATCAAGTACAATTGACAATCATATAATTTAGGGATAGGAAGGAGACAGATACTCCTCGAATTAAAAGTACCAGAGTCCAAACGGAATGATCATTAGCTATAGACACTTCAACTAGCTGTTGAAGTGCAGTCTGCTTGCTCAAAATAGGGCTTCCATCACCCTCACTGCATATCTACACAAAATCAATACTATATTTTAGTGAAAAGAAATCTAAGATATAACTCCTTAATAAATTTAAAGAATGAGTATTATAACATTAACCAAATAGTGATGTCTCTCTAAATAGGCTGACTGAACCAGAAAAATTTAAACAAGGGTGCAAATACTAAGATATAACTCTCTTAATAAATTTAAAGAATGATTATTATAACATTAAAATAGGCTAGCTGAACCAGAAAATTTTAAACGGGTGCTAAATACACTGGCCACCACTTGTTCTTACACCATGACATAGCTTGACAGCTTGACACAAGCTCTTGCCTGTTATCTGTTAGTTTTGGATTTGCTCCACCACCTTAGACAGCTTTTAACCCATTACCAAAGTGATTGTTTTCTCAAAATATATGGTACTGTGCACACTTACCTGGAGTGTGATATCATTAACTCAGCATAATGCCAGATTTTAGGGTTTGCATCTTTTTCTGTTTTGCAAGAGATTTTGTTGACTTTTAGGCTGATAAAGTTTTGCTTTATATATTTTTCTGATGTATCTCGCAGCTCTTAGATCATAATTTATCCTCCCCCATAATTAACTACGCTTTTCATTCTAATGAATTACTTTTTTCGAAAAACAATTTCAGTACCAATCCATTTACAAGTTGCATAACTCACCATATGAAGAATCTGAGGAATACTGGGTCCAGTGTCAGTCATGTAGTTTACTTTCACACCTTCAACTGACTGATGATTATGGTTCAATTCAGAGGGATATTCTTTGTCAAGTCCAAAGTCTTCAGCAATATTTAAATATTCTGATGACATCAGACCATTAATATCCAGATCAGATGATAGACCTTCAAAATTCATGCTACTGTCCACATGTCCAACTTGGCTAGTTTGAAAGCCAAAGTTTTGACTCATTGAATTGACTGTATAAGCAAGATCTTTAGTTTTTAAACCAATAATACCACTATTAGAATCAGTATGTTCCTCAGATTCATCAGAAGCTGCATGGCCAAGATTGGCTTTAATCAGAGAGGAATCTTGGGAACTCCACTTCCTGCCACCATCACTATCCAGTGAACCAGCTGAATACCTTCCAATGTAATGAGCTTTCCTAGACAAACCAGTATATCCCTCTTCAGAGGATGCTCCCACTACATCAGATGAATCATAAGAAGACTTGGAACGTCGCTCTTTCTTGTTCTGCAGATAATTCATTAAGTCTACTTCAATCCGAGGGGTGCGCTGTTTAAGGGCTCGTCTCAAAGAATTTTGTTCGTCAACTGACAAACTAAGAATAAAATTCAAAACTGCGGATGAATCAAAGTGAGAGTACACCGATATAATGCATGTAATAGCTGCTTCTTTAAGTTTTGTATTTTTATCATGAACCAACGGAACTAACTTGGAAAGCCATAATTTTAGAATGCCAGTATTTGCAGCACCTTCTGGATTCATTGAATGCTTGTTAAAGGAACTTACTGCAAACTCAATAACAGCCAATTTTGCCTTTGGAGACCTTTGCTCATCTAGTGCACGTAGCAATGCAGGCAAGAGAGAGTCTATGCTGTATGTTTTGCTAACAACTTCCAAATTCATTGAGCAGGCTTGCCTAACTAGCTCTTTGGGGTCAATTAACCGAGAAAACACATGGGGTAACATCCGTTCCATGTAGCCCTCGAAGGGCTTTCGACATGCCAGAATAATATCTGCAAGTGTGGAGAGAGCAGCCTGTGCAACTTTATGATGGGGACCATCCAAGTGCTGAAAAAACAACTTCATTACCTTCTCAAAATTCTGGACTACCTCTTGAATTCCCTTTTGACCTTGCTGCAACAAGGAGTGAAGATAATTAAAGGCAGCAACCCTAGCAGACCAGTCAGAACCTGAACTAAGCCCTTCACTCAGAGCTTCATGAAGAGATGCTGGTCCATCTGCATAAATTGACATCTCTCCAAGAGATAATTGGCTATCATCCAAACTCCTCCTGCTGCCAGCAGAGACACGTCCAGCTACATTCTTTCTCAATAGTGGCCTCTGGAAATTAGGCACATAACTATTCTGTGAGTCCCTAAAGTTGGCATCCCTGTAATGGGTATCCATATACTGCCTATCTATGTTGGGGTTCATATATCGTCTAGTGTCCCTGATGTCACTATTTTCATCAACAGAACTTCTTTCTTGTAATTTATCAGAAGCTCTTTTACTTGAGTATGATGAATATGCTGATAAAGGCTCAATACCAACATTAGTACTATATGATAACCTGCCAGAGTCTTTGGAAGCTTGAATTTGGGTAATTATGTCAGACAAACCCAAACCACCATTGCGGTTGCTACCTTTATTGGCACCAGAAGCAGTTGACTCCGTCATTAAAGTGTTAGTCAGATGATTAGATGCCGAGACAGCAGCGGGGAATGGTGGATCACGAGATGAGGGAGGGTCAACTCCTGCACTAGGGGCAATAAGAGATAAATTTAGCTGCTCACAAAGTTTAAAAACCATACCATACCATACCACTAACTATCATCAATTGTTGAATGGCAACTCCATACAAATGAAGTGCAAAGAAGTATATTTATTAAACAAGTAAACTTATTTCGTACCTAGATCCAAACTCGAAGACCGGAGAACAGATGAACCATGCTTATCAGACAAATCCAAACCCCTAAGCATGCTTTCAATAGCAGTGACCTTCTGTTTGCTTGCATGCAGCACACTTTCCAAACTGCGTTCAGTACCTTTACCAAGTGACTTGGCTTGTGAAAGAACGCCAGAGGCAATAGAAGTCCCTGATGATAAACTTGAACTTCTATCCATTGCAACAATAGCAGAAGTTCCATAACCAGTTAGACTAGAGGGAGCTGAAGCTTGACTAGCCATTGATACCAATGCACCTCTATCACGAACAGAAGGTGATGCATGTCTCCTATGCATTCCTCCATCTTCTTCATTTATTAACTGCAAGTTATGTCCACTTTAATAAAACAAAAATTTATCAACAAAATAAAGGACAGATAACACCTTTGAATAAACATATACCCTTTGAATAGCAGGGTCAAAGGATGAAAACAGGCGGCGGGAACGTTCTGGCCAAGTCTTTGCAAACATTCTGTAACACATCCTTGCAGTTGACCGCACCTGTCAAGTTTAATACTGTAATTATTTTTATGCACACACAACTTGGCACCAAAATGAAATATGTTAAGTCAACAAATGTGCTGACAACAGAGTAATGTAGTAATCATGTCATTTTGGACACCTTTCCTTCCAAAGTTAAAATTATTAGAATTTGCATAGAAAATGATAAATAAATAGATATAGGCAAACCAGGTTCCAAGTCACTGATTCCAAGTCCATAAGAAACAAGACAACTGAAGATGGTGTATCAATTCAACTCAATCCCTCTTGAGAATACATCTTTGTACAGATATGTTGGTCAATTGATTATTTAACATTACATTTGCAAGAAACAAAATATAAAGAACTTGCATTGCAACAATTAACAGCAAATCATAATAGGTTTGCTTCTCCATATGTTTATTGTGCAAAGTTTCAGAATTTTTATAGGGCAAATCCAACCAACAAATTCTTAATAGCTAAGGAAAAAAGAGCACCAGTGAAAAGCTAGTCCAAGTAGAAATATGTACAGTTAATATTGATCAAAAACATCAAAAAACCCTAGAATTATGGGGTTACCTCACTCATTGCATCTGAAACACAACACCTTATCATATCCTCATATAAATCAGCCGATCGTTGTATTTCTGCTGCATCAGGCCAATGTTCTAGAATCAAAAGAGCATAATCACAACACCTACAATACAAATGATATTAATTAAAAACCAAAATGTTCACACATCTATCCCAGATAGTAGATAATCCATACCTTGCACGAAGTACAGCATTGCGATCATTTTTTGCACAATCAGCTATCCGAGGAAGCACACGAGCAACTTTGCAGTTGCGCAACATCTGGAAAGTAGAGGATAAAAGTCACAACAGCATACACAAAGTCATATGTGCAGAAAATTAATGAGCATACCAAATTACCGTTTTTATGCAGTTATCTGCAGATTCTGCAATTACAAGCACAGTAATCACAACTAGCTTCAAAAGGACCTGTTATCAGATAAAGTATTAAGATTTTAGAAATATGTAAAACATTATCATCATAGACATAATATTGAACTTACTGGTATGAATAGTTCAGCACATGCTTCAAAATCACCCAAGAGGTCCTTTGACAAAAAGCATAATAGATGGCAAACCTAGAACAAAGTAAATAGCAAACAGAAGGTATCCATGTGTTAGTAATAAAATTATAAAAGAGATTGAGCATCAATAATCATGCTTACTTCCAACAAAGCATTTTTATCTAAACTACACTACCCATTCAAACATAAGGAGTGGAAAACTAAGAACTTTCAAGCCAATATTCTGGGTTAAGTGTGGACAATGCAGAATCCCAACTACCTTGTCCGTAACTTAAATTTTTTTATCAGTACAAGAATCAAATTTTTGACACCTTGCCCACAAAAGATCTGACACCATATGCAAACTAAAAACATATTATGCCCAACTCAGTAGGGTAGCTCAAGCATCATAAGGGATAGGAGTGTTCAAATGACTTTAATAGAATTAAATTTTATAAAAACTGAACTAAAAAATAATTCAAACAAACTAAACTGTTTTTTGGCTTGCTTAACTACATTCTACATTTTTTTAACTGAACTATTTTTTTTTTCTTAAGAAATTGAAGTAATTTAATCATCTGAATTGCACTTATATTACACACAAGAGAAGACAGAATTTATCACTCCATTTCCTTCGAGTCAAATCCATACATGAATTCATTTACTAATGATGTATATAAATATATGGAAGGAAACAAATTATTACTGAAAGGTAAAGTTTTCACCATATGAGCATAGAAGATACTGCCATTTTTTCCTGACAGTGCAATGTAGTTATTAATCTATTGGAATGCATTCTTAATGTTGAAACAACTATTAACAAACAATTTATTACTTCAAGAAAAGGTAGTGAATGATTACATGAATATTTTTTCACCTTTCGTGGTAATTTAAGTAGCGCACTGAACTATTCTTTTAGCAGTTTATTTTAGCAATTAAGTTTCTAGAAATTGAACTGAAAAAGTTCAGTTTAGTTTATAATAAACATAGACCAGTTTTTTTATAGTTTAGTTCAATTCAATTAAATTTTCTTTAGTTCAATTTAGTTCTTTTGAACATCCTAAGGGGTCTTTGCATATGTACCAGCAGATATGAAATCTTAACATCCTTCCTGAAAATAAAAACTGCATTTCACTTTAAGAAAGATGGATAACAATAACCAATGAAAATGTCAGTGAACCTGCTTCACAATGCTAGACCTTCGATCTGACAATTGTGTGCTTAAAGGCCCAACAAGCTGCTTCAGGAGTCCAAAGAAACATGGATAATCAGTAGCACCTGGTATGCAAAATATTCAAGAGATATGATCACACATGCCACAGACAAACAAAATAAGTTGCATTGCATTTTAACATCTCAGTGAAAATTACAATACAACAACGGCCTAGGTAATAGTAAAAAAACATTTTAAACAATAAAGCAAAGCAGAGACTTCAAATAAATAATTAAAATTTAACAATGCCAACTCTAAACTCTTACTAATTTAAAGTGCAACAACCGTTTAAGCCCCCCTTTCTTTGTGTAAATAAATATAATCTCAAAAAATTACACCTCTAAGCCGTTCATAATTCTATACTTTATGGCTCCCATTCATAGAGCTATACTTTATGTCCCCAAACCACAACTTTCCGTCCATATTTAAATTAGAATTGGCATGTAGAGTCTAGCTCAGCACCATAAAACTCATTCGGAAAGTGAGGATGTCCAAAGCTCAGCACCATAAACTTTATTTAGGTAATAATAGTATCCATTGTGGGATCTAAATTAGCTGAGAGTCAATGTCCCAACGGCTGCACACTACAAGTGTTTCACTAAATTTTTCCGATCAACACTTTAATTTCCATTATTTGATGCAATAGTTCAGTTTATCACAAACTCATTGAATCCACCGCTACAAGTAAAATCTATGACCAATTCCCGAAAGATCACCATAAACACCCTTCACAATGACATCATGGTAAAGATATACCTACAACAAATGTGATTTCCCTTTGAAACAAAAATAGCAAAAAGGTTTTAAGATTAGATTGAGTATATAAAATTAAGTGTGTTTGTGTGACATATATATATATATATATTATTTACTCCTGAAAAAAAACTGGAATACACCAACCTCCCAAAACAAGACCTTCAATTCTTTGCATGGCAGCAATACGAATTGACCAGTCCTTTTCTGGTACAAGGGTAGCTGCAATCTTATCAATTTCTCTTAGTAACTCCTTCTCTGAATACACCTTGATGGGGTCTATGACTTTCTCTGTAACATCACCTTCTCCTGTCATATTTAATACAAAAAAAGTGAGCATTATGTTAGAATATATGAAAAATATCCAATAGTATGTTGATTATAAGAATAATTTAGAGTATATTAGACTATCTCTTAGGATTAGTTATAATAGTTCCTCAATATCTTATGATATGTTTTCCTATTTAACTAATTTAGCTAGTACTGTAATCTAGTATTAGTGTGAGGGTTAGTACTTTATGCTTCGATCGTGTTCAAGAGTATTTTTCAAAGGTGTTTCCCTGTTTCCTCTCTCAATAACTATAATTTCCACACATTTAATAAAGTACAGAAAAATATAAAATATATGACTAATAAGAAAATTGTACGTGTAGATAGCATACCTGACTGATTAGACACAGAACAATAACAATATATATTGTTGAAAAAATTTCAACATTCAAACAAATGAATTCGTATGTTGCTTATCTCTTTGAATCATATAAATCAATTTTCCTGGATCAATTTTATTTCCACTACCAAACTCAAAGAACTTTTCATTTCCATTTCAATATCATGTAAATCTTCCATTGAAGAAGTTGAAAAATAAAAGCCCTTTGATTATCAAAAGCAGTCAGATCCGAGAATCACCATGTAATCTAAGGTGGAATCCCATTGAGCATGCAGGCTAAACTTGTGAAATACCCCCAAAACATGCAACCTAAAATATCCTAAATTTGGACCATAATCACCACATATTGTTGATTCGAATAGCATCTTTATAATCAAAATTTGAAACTTTAGCAATTCCAGCATGATAGAAATGTTCTGTTTGAAAATATCACAAAGTATATCAAATTTCTTATGCAAAACATAAATCTGTTAGTCTTTCTTGATCTCAAACGACAAAGTTTAAACATATGATCAAGTACTAAGCTGATCATAACAAACGAGAAATAAAGAACAATTGAAGAGCAAATTATAAGGCATATAGGCTATAACAAAGCAATTATGCAGGAGAGAAGAAAAATTCATAGATAAGGTATGAGCCATACTACAAAATATACATTGATTTTAAATTAGAAAAGAAAGATTTTGCAATCTAAAAATTATAATATGCTAACCTCCAAAAAGAGAGCTCTCCCTTGATGAACTTTTAGCCTTTGGACTACTTTTTTTGGGATTAACACCCACTGGCTTAATTTCCCCAGCAGTATAACCACTAGAAATACCATCTGAAGATTGAACTTTTGGTTGAATTCCCTCTAGTCTAGCATTAATAGCTTTCACCTGATATCATTGTAAGTCCAAGGAAGAAGAAAATTAAAATCTCATGCCAATTGATATGAAAATGTTAAAAAAAAAGGTCCTTCAATATCAAAATTATAGATGTAAAACAGATATTCATGAGTGCAACATATTAAATAATGCAACTTAATGTTACCAGAGATGAAGGAAGATTGTGACGCTGAAGTTCATCACGAAATTGGGACCCAGCTTGTGCATACATCTCCTGTAAGAAAAGAGAGAGAGAATATTAAAGGAATGTACTGAGATTCTTCTTAAACTTTAAAGCCCTAACCACTATGCTTAAGTATACTATATTATTATTCAAGCAGCCTTTGCCTAATTTATAATGACATCAATATCAATCAAGTATTCAATTAAACATTAGAAAAAACTAATCCAGTTATACATAATTGTTCATAATTGGAATAAAACAGAACTCCAAACTCTTGAAGAACAAGGTTGCATCTATTCTTAAATTTAGAGCCATGTCAAGTTGGCAAGATGCAGGAGTTGAAAAGTATGAAAGGCATCCAAGCACTTGGAAAACCCCCCTTCCTAAAAAGCTAGTTATCATGATGAAGAATCAGGCCACTTAAGCACTCCACCAAACATTCAATATTACTTGTAGGACCTAGACACTCAATAATATCCAAGTCCCTGTTGTAGTAGCACACTGAGAGCCGACACTAATATATAACATGTAAGCAAAATAAAATGACAACAAGACATATTTACCTCAATGCACAAAATAGCAGCTTCCCTGACAGCAGCATTCAGATCATTAAGCAACTGAAGAATCTGACATTGGTCAGTTTTGAAAAGGAGTTAGTATCACATTCAAGAAATATCGAATGACTAAAGGACATATACTATTTTGTTAGTGAAATTCAATGAACATACAGGAGGAAGAATAGCACGTTGAAGAGGAAGCTCAGTCGCTGAAAATAGACCAATAGCAGAAGTGACAGTTCGCGCAAATTCCTCTCGGATTCTCCAGCTTTTGCACGTCCAAGCAAAGGACCCTGCTCTTTCAACAATTATTGTGGGAGATGAAACCTGAAAATAATAATAATAAAAAATCTCAAAATAAAAGGAAATTTAACCAAACACGGAATTTAAATCTGCAACAAAATCAGCCCATGGGAACAGTAAAATTTCTTCACATTTGGATGGAAATAAATAAATACCAAAAATTCACATCGAATCATTGTAAATGCACTGAAGCTTTTTCTCCTAGGGTAAACACAGAATTGTATTTCAATTTCCAAAACAAACACTCAAGGAACAATAAGGGCACACAGTTAAATAGATTCCAACATGAAATTTACATGGATTAGCCATGCAAGACTCCACTTGTTTGGCAATATATCATAATAACGAAATTGCAACACTGACATTTTGCAATGAGCCGAGCACTATGTTCAATGCATAGCAATCATCTACTCTAATAGCTTCCAGCTTAACTTGTTAATTATTATAGACCTGTCCTAATTCATAGGTTATTTTAAAAAGTAGGTTTGTCGATAGCATTTAATATTGTTGAGTGTTAAATTAATATTGTGCCCAACGAATTTCAATGTTTATAAACATTTTAAGCTCATTTTAAGCTGATTCATTTTAAGCTCATTTCAACACGCTATTTTAATCTTATCAAAATAAACTCTTTCTAGTTTATATAGATAAGCTTTAGAGGACTCAAAATTATGATATAAACTCTCATGTGATAATTGAATAAACTTACAGCCTGTCTACTCAAGCATGGCCTATATCAATGTTTACTGACAATGGCTACTATCATATAATTGAAATTCACTCACATGTAACTGTTAGCACCACAACATAACCTATGTTATAAATCTCATGTTCAGGATCTTTCATTCATCGAACAACCTACTAGGATAACATAAGGAAGCTATGACACTGTGGCATTGGACTCCAATGACACTAAAACAAAACGCTATGACCGCAACAAAAACTTGAGAGATCCTCCAGTTAAGCGCAAAATTCTGATCAAAGTCTAGTGATATATTTAAAAATAGGAAGTCAAGTAAGAGTCAATAAACTAGTACTAACCTCAAATCCAAGCAATCAATGATCCCCATTTCATTTCTTTTGCCAGAAATGAATAAGAGTGAAACGTTCATGCACAATTGATAAGATTTAAATACCACGAGCTTCCCTGCGTACACTCAAAGTCTTATTCCCCGATCTCACTTTTTCAACCGACAACCAACTTTATTGATTAATTATTATTCACACTCATCTCTACTCACTCATAGCACTCACTTTTCACTTTCCATATAACAGATTCGGAGATTCTCTACTTTGCAAAAACCTCAGTTACCTAAATCTCTTCCTTCCGAGGTTTCGCAATCACGAATCACTAACAGATACACATACATAAATAACAATTCCAGGAATAGAAGGTATTTACCTCCATGAGAGTGAGCAATAGGCGTCTGGCGGCGTCGCGGACAGGCTGTTTGGCGTCGCCTAACCGTTCGACGACGGCGGGAACGAGCGCATTGAAGTGGAGCTTGAAGTGGTCGCCAGCGCGAACGGCAGCGGAGTCGAGCGCCTGAAGCGCGCCCTGCGACACCTTGAAGCTGCTGTCCTTCAAGAGATCCAGGCAGCATTCGACGAGCGAGGCGACTTCGGCGGAACTGAGGCTCCTCCTAGAAGCTTCGAGAACCTCGTGGAGGCGCTCCACGCCGGCCATCCTCTCCTTGGCGTCCTTGGCGCGTGCGAGCTCAAGCGCTTCCTCCATCGCGCAGCGTTCGGATCTTTCGCGGCCGCGTTCAGATCTGGAACAACCGTTCCCGGATTCAGCACCGCATGGAGAGCAGTAACGGCGCCGAGAAGCTGCGAAATGCAAATGAATGAAAATGCAGTGTAAATAAAGCGAATGTGTGATTTAATAGTGAGAGTGTGATGGTGGATTTGGCGGAGGAGTGGAATTGAGGGAAGAGCTTGCGGTAGGAGAGAGAAAGAGGGTGAAGGGGAGGAGTGGGGACTTGAATTGACGGAGAAGGAGGAGGTGGTGGAAGATGATGAAAATGATTTGAAAACTATGTTTATGGGTTTCTTCTCCTTCCAAAATTAACCATTCCATTTCTTCTAATTTACCATCTATACCATTGTTCACCGCTTTTTCCTTTTTTTACTATTTTTATATTAAGGTAAATCTAAAATTTAAAACAAAAACCAACTAAATCGTGTTTTACTAATCTCGTCTATATTAATTATGTTTTTTTATTTTTTTA
>Ga0123341_1001663_pt1 | contig 17193 bp, 10 predicted proteins | sample Turbeapinknodule_FD_89959 | JGI IMG/M metagenome (GOLD analysis project Ga0123341, IMG submission 89959) | Root nodule microbial communities of legume samples collected from Mexico - Turtle bean Mexico pink nodule | ecosystem: Host-associated > Plants > Roots > Nodule | place: Mexico: Nepantla...
ATCATATTATTAAAAAAAAATTAGATAAATGTAAAATTATTATAGAAAAAAATAAAAATATCAAATATATATCCTATAAATAAGTTAAAAAAATTAAAGATTAAATAAAAGTTAAAATAAATTTTTAGATTCTTAATAAATAAAAGATGTTTTAGTAATTTAAATAAGAACAACTATGAGAAAGAAAATGAATATTGGGAGGAATCAAGAGAAATATATACATACTCCTTAATTTATAATTCCTAATGAGTAGCATTTCTTCTTTATCATTATATGATTTAGTATTCATTTGGTAGACAAAAACCACTTTCATTTTATTCAGCATCTTTTTGGATCTTGAAGAGATCGAAAAAGAGATTACTAAGTCTTAATATTGTGAACACTTATGATAAATTTCGTTATCTATTAGTTAGTAGGAGTAGTAATCAATTTGGTATGGAGTTACATTGAGCCTATCAAGAAAGCATCTCCAATTCAAAATCATCTTAAATAATAGTTGACTTTTTTTATATATATTATTCGTTTTATTTATTTTTATCTCTTGGTTGGAAATTCAATGTCAATAATACCTAAGGTTGTGATCTCACTCTTTTGAAACAATGAATTGTGTGATTTATTGAAGGTTAGTGTTATGTAATAATCGAGATTTAAGTCTTATTATAAGAAAAACTACTAAATTTGGTTTACATAATATTTTTTCATTCATGAACCATAGCTATTTTGTCTACCCTGACATAGTCATCGCTAGTGATTGACCCTTATTGATCGTAACTTTGTCAAGCTCACTAAAAGAAAACATAACATAGTCCCTTACAAGATGTGTGGAATCTAAACATCCTTGATAATTTTTCTCCCTTAAATAAAACAAACTCATGTTTGTTATTAAACGTTGATCACAAAAATAATTTTATGATGATTCATCTGCACTCCATATGTGGGTGGTGAAATTATCATGTAACCCTTAATTAAAAAACCATGTAGCACCACCCACTTCTCTTCTCCGCTTTGTTCATGCACTACAAATCCAATCATCCAAAATTCAGTTGTAGAAATATACACCATAAGATAATGGTGGTCAATACCTTCTTCTGACGGTGACATCAATGAAGGATAAAGAAAGCGAGATCGACATGCAACTGAATTTGATGTGAGGGAAAATGGTGGTGTAGCGGTGGCAGAAGGAGTGACAACGAAGAATTCAAAGATTTTTGTTGGATTGTTGAAGATGTCGTGGTAGAGGAGGTAATGGAAGGCTGTGTGTAGAGGATGTGCTTGAGGTATTTTAGGTGATACGTATGGTGTATGTAAGACCCATCAATGCACCCTCCTCCAACAAAACCTGATCACGACATGTTGTAGTTGATGAGTTAGGGTACATTTCTACCAAATCAAATTTTCAAATAGAGTAAGTTTATTTTTACTGGTGATCTCTGAGTTTCACTGGTGATCTAAGTCACATAAACTAAGATATCTGGTGGTGAGAAGCTGATGGGGGGAGTTCATGCACACCGTGACATATGAGATGCACGACTTGGGTTGTATTGAACTTACCCTAATCCTTTTTCTTGAATTCACTGGTAATCTTTGGGTGTTAGTCTCTGATAGGACTTACTTAATACGGGTCTTCCGGAAGACCTCAATTGTTATTATGTTTGTTGAATATCTTGGATGTGTAGATCCATGTGAGATCTATGTGATTTTTTAATGTTGGGACTTGAAGAAGATTGAATAATTGAGAAATTGATCAATGTAATTTGGTTTTCTCTTTTGATTTAATTGTGTATATTATAAAATTTTATTTTTACTAGCTTAACCTTACTTTTCTTGTTGTGTTGTTAACTGCGATGACTGTACAATGTACACGAGCAGATGATCATACAGGTGTCGGAGAGTCTGGAAGGCCTTAGAGTTTTGTTTTGAACTATGAATTGTAAATATTTGTATTTTTATAAGTTCTAATCATGTATTAGAAATGTTTTGAAAAACTCTAAGCTTGTATATAAATAGGTAGAACTTGTATTGTAATAGTTAGATGTATTTTTTGGTGTTACATTTAATGGTATTAGAGTGGTTCATCCTTAGGATGACTTGTGGGTAATGAGTTTATTATGTCATTCTTGAGTGTAGATTTTTGTTTGAGTATAGCTTCAACAATGACATGCCATTCTAAGCAGCTCACATACAAAAATGACATGTCATTCTAAGCGGTTCACACACAACAATGACTTGTCATGTCATTCTTTCATCTAATATTGTATTTCGGATCCGAAATACAAATTTTATATTGTATTTTAAATTGTACTAAAATACAAAATTTATATTGAATTCTAGGTTGTGTAATCCAAAACACAAAATTTTGTATTATAGATTTTACAATTCAAAATACAAATTTTATATTATATTTCAGATTGTGTATCTCAGAATATAAAATTTAATAGAAATTTTGTATTTAGAATACAATAAATTTTTGTATTTCAAATTACACAATTGAAAATAAAAATTTTGTAGTCTAGATTACACAATCCAAAATACAAATTTTTGCACTCTAGATTGTATAATCTAAAATAAAATAAAAAATATTAACTTTTGAATTTTGTAATAAGAAAGTCTCCAAAATTTACGTTTCGAAATTTAAAAAAAAAACATCAATAATAAAACATGAAGTAATTTTGGTATTTTAAAAAGTATGAGCTACATAAACAAAATATAAAATATAGAGTTGAAAAAAAAATGCCATAAATCTGAAGTATAACCAAAATCTTATTAAGTTATTACTTTTAAACAATAAAATCAAATATAATAATTATGTAACTTGATTTATATCCGATTATATATCTAAGAGAGAGGGAAATAACTATAAATTGGGGACTCTAAACCTAAGAAAGGACCATGTTTTAGCTGAAAATGTCTCTCCAAGCTAAAATAAAACGTCAAAGAAAATGAAAATATTTATTTATGAGAAGGTTATAAAAAAATTCAAATATATCTTATTTTAAAGAAAATTATATCTTCTTACAAATTTTATACTATGTTAAAGGGTGTACTTTATATTTCCATAAAAACAAAAGAAGTTATTTTTTAATCTTTATATTTTATTTTTACTTTAATTAATTTAAAATTTTAAAAATATTGTAACGTCTCATCTGTACTAATTTATAGTAATTGATATATAATAATATAAAACATCCATACACTACCATACCACTATATACTATACTTTATATAACCCTCGAACATTACATTATGTTTCTAAATGAATATATCCAAAACGTTTGGCAGAATTAAAAACTTATAACTATTTGTGCTGACACCTTTTGTATCAAATATAATTATAATCAAAATCGTTCATATAAACACATGTAAGATGAACTAATTATAAAAATTAATCACACAACCAAATATATATACCATATACATATATCAATCACATCATATTATTAATATAGTATAAATATCCGATAAATTACAATTGAATCACTTTTAACTGAGATTTAGGAATCACACTTTAATAAACAATATAATTTGTCCTATTCAATGTCTTTTTGAAAAAATCTAATTAAACATATATCACTAAATACTAACATCTAACCCATAGGAAATACTATTGACAAAAAAATCAAGATCAGTTTCTTTAGCAAAGTTGTTACTTGCATTCATTATAAAAAGCGTGATAAATAACTTATTTTAACTTCTCATCATCCCAAGTCTTATTTATGTGATTAGATCATTAATAAAAGATAAGGTATCTCTTATTTCTTAATTACTTGTGTTCTTAATAATAAGACCCTTGGAGTCTAATACCATTTTAGGTATCCTCACCACATCCATAAAAGAGCAATAGATCCATAAAGGATCACACTCATGAAGGATAACATATCATGCAAACATCACAATATTTCAACTTGTTAAAATAAATGGATCATATTCTTCTGAAAGCACATGAAAATTTAAATATGTTGAAAACTTGTTTTTAACATATTGAAACAAACCTTCAAAACTACTAAAGGTTTTTTTAATTTGATAAAATAATCTATTAAAATATTCATTACTGCCATATTGAACTTCAGATAAGGATATTTCCATGGATTAAAAAATATTTTAATCAGTTAAAATTATCTTCTTACCAAGATAAGTTCTAAATAGTTTAAATCAAATTTCTTTTAAGTGAATAAGAATCAAACAACTTGGAAAGAAAATTTTACATACAAATCAAAGACTAAACACACTAATATGCATCTAAGTCTTTAATCTTTCTTTGTAAAGCTTCATTTATTGGATGCATCAAATACATCACCACCAGGAACTCCAACATTATTCTTTATGAGGATGTTACATTTATGCTATTAGAGCTCTTCTTCCATAGGATGACCTGAGGGCAATGGGTTTGTTATGTTTCTTTTGTGTCTAAGTGTTTGCTTAAGTTTGATATAAAAGATAGTTAGAAATTTATAGTTGGTTTCTAACCCAAGTCCTTATGCGCTTATGTTCACCTAATTCGACAAGTGTACCAAGACAAAGGTAATAATTTGTCTCAAAAGACAAATATCGAACCCACAAGAAACAGTTCTATTGAAATCTTAATGTGTAGCATTCATTAGATATTTAAATGTGTGCAGTAAATTGATTCAAGGTATTTGAGTATTGTTTAAATAAAATTTTCATGTAATTTAAATAAAAACGGAGTAAATGATTATGAAAAGTTGATTGATTGAATCAGGATTGAAGTTAGTCTTTCTCACTCGTTAGAATTTTGGTAAATAAAAACATACAACATTTTTACTGTTTTGGATACTCTTTTGCATTGTTTTGGACTATATGCACATTCTTTACCTCATTTTTCTTTGTTGTTTTGTAGATTAATTTGTTCATAATTCCCTACACATATGGATCTATATGCACATTCTCTGCCCCATTTTTCTAAGTGACTACACATTGTTTCTGCCTTTAGAATATTGATCATTGCTTCCTATTTTATTTAGGATAAAATTGATGTGCTAATGCTGGAAAATCCAGACATTGCATCACATATATCTCCAAATGATCCAGTTGGTGTCATTTTTGGAAAGGAACATCTAGGGAGGGTTAGAGGACTTTCATATGGAGCTTGTTCTACTCTTGCTTTCAAGAAATCCACAACAAGATTAAGCAATATGAATCATGGTTCTTCTAGTGGTGGGTCTTCAACAAATGTTGAAGAAAGGTAGACCAGATGATAACTGAACTTGCAACTGTAAGGAGTCAAATGAATACTCTGCTAGCCTACATTGCTTCTAGACCAGACGTGTCGAAACATTTTGCTGCAATGGAAAAAAATTTAGTACAAGCATCTATTAATGAGGTATAAATAAGTAACTCAAAATTTTATTATAATATTGTTTTCATTTATTTTTTAAAAATTGTCAATTAACTCTAAACATACTTTTAACTTATTCTACGCACCTAATTTTGGAAGTGGTGCTCCATCACCAAACTAGAATATTATAAGATCAAATGGAAGCAGTAAGACAAATTAGGATTAGGAGTTTAGTTGTAATATGTTCAGAAAGTGAAACAATTTATATTTTGACAATTTAATTTACTTGTTGTTTGGATTAGTTTGACATTATCAACTTTGTTCTCAATGAATGAATAAAGTCATTTTTTTATTATTATATTTATCAATTTTAATTATATTATGAAGTATAATTATATTATGAAATTAGTTTATGTTACAATTTGATTATATTATAAAATTTAACTGTGTACTAAAATTTAATTATAATATAAAATTAAATAATATTATGAAATCAAATTATAAAACATAATTGAATAAATTATTACAAATATTAAAAATAAAATAAAATATTTTATACTCGCATTATGCCAATTGTAATGGTTATTATAAATGTCATATTATACCGTATTAAGTGACATTTAAAATTATCGTTATTTACACTGAAATTGGTTTACCCAGTTTCAAAATTACGACATTTATAACTGACATATATTAAGCGCTTAAAATCGCCACTTTATACAATGTATTATATGGTGTCTGCTACAACGGTTCTCAATTGACCTTCACATTAAATTTTGTGGCGACAAGATCTGTGACGAAAATGTGGCCATACGCGTAAAATGTGGCAGTTATAAACACCAGGTTATACGAAAATAACCTCCACCACATGCCCCTTTTTTTGTAGTGGGAGTTAACATTGGTCTCACAAAGATTGTTGGTATTTCTTACCCTCAAATGTGGATTGTACAAATTTTATGATGTCCAAGTGGATCCATTACATTTCAATCCCTATGTTCCTCTTTGTTTGCTGATCCCACACTCTTTTAAAAGGTGTTATTGTGTACTTTCTACTAGAGAGGTAGAATAATCCTAACTATAAGTGGCAACTTTCCCTCCACCAACACCAACACCACACGACATGGGTCATATGACAACTATAATTACAACAACTCACGTGGTTATCATCATAATCATAGACACATTGTTGGAATTTTTTTTCCATGTGCTCATTGGTCTCCCCAGACCATTCCAATGTCATGCGCAAGAGGAGTATGTTGCTCATTGATAAGTATCATAATTCAGTAATATTTCATACAAAAATATAGGCATTTATAGACTTTAATTGATAAAATAATTATAATCCAACATTTAATTTAGGGATTTTAACCTTTTTACATATTTTTGGATTATGAGATGAATAAGAAAGGTTTATTCCCAATTTTGCGTTATTTTCATGAATTTAAGGAGAGATGAAGCATATAAATATATTATGAATAAAGATGTCATTGAGCATAAGCCCAATTAGGTTGAATAGAAGGCATGAGGCATAACCCAAAACATCATTGAAATCATTGGGATCATTGGGAGGAACCAAAGGAAGAAAACCCTAAAGGAGGCAACCATCAAGGAGAAACACTCTAGATCTTCTTTTCTTGTTATTTGTACTTGTAATAGCCACCATGAGTGGTTAATTCTTTTCTTTGGGATTGAGAGTAATCTATTCAAACTCTTATGTATTGAGGTTATATTTATCTATTATATTCAGTTCTTGATTGATGATTGGTATTATCATTTTATTCTCAAAGCTTGAAACTATTCATGATTTTGATCCTTAAATTTGACTGGAAAGTACTGTTGAGTATCTGACCTAAATTATAATGCTTAACATATTTGAATGTTATGAATATATTTTAAATGTTAATTTCTTTATAATATTTGTTCGTAATGATAAAGAGTTTTTATAAATATTCGAGAAATCGATAGGAGAGTCTCTTAATATTTTTTTATGCAAGGAATCAATATGAATGATTTTTATATGTGCTTCAATATCAATCAAGGTTGAATATAATAATCTTTTGAAAAAAAATACAGAAGAGTGAGAAGAATGAACATCAATCCCAATTTTCCCAACTGACTCGTAGCAATTTTTTACTTTGCTTTATTTAAATTCTTGCAAATTCACCATACACACAACTTTTCAACAACCTTTTATATATTATCTTATATTTAGTGAATATTATACTTGAGAGTTTAATTGTTCCTTGTGAGTTCGATATACATTCTTAGAAACAAATTATTACTTCTAACACAGTACACTTGGAGCGAAATAGTCATCAGTCATGTTGCATGAGTAGTAGATTTTAGGGACCAAGCTGCATATAGAAGTCATCAAATTGTAGTTAATCCTCAAACTCTAACATAGAGTTTACCTCCAATAGTAACAACGATGACTTGCAATCAAGGATAGTGAATAGTGTTGTCATTATTTATATTAGTTTATTTGTTTAGGTTTATTTAAATTACTACACTTTTAAATATAATATTGAAATTTAATGACTTTGTATGAATATTTTTCTATATTTCTTTTACTCGTGTCTTTTAAGCATTATATAACATATTCAAACCAACAATAAGTCAATTTCACACATTCTAAACTTAAATATCACATAAATTTTAAAAACACTTTAATTAATATTTCCAATAAACTTGTATTAACATGAACTTATATATTTCTTTTAAAATAAAATCAACCAAAATAAGATCATGAATTCACAAGAAATGTTTCAAATTAATATGGACTTTTAAAATGTCATTGCTTAATATTTTGTGTTTTGAGTGACATCGCTTAAGGCAAAACATGGACGCTTAAGAATGCCCACTTAAGCACATATCCAACGTCACTTTGAACAACCAATTTTGAGGAAAAAATGTATACATTTACATCATTTCACTTAAAGCACAAGACGATGTTAAGCATGGTTACTTAAAGCAAAATAAATTAAATTCATTTTCATTGTAGTGTATTACTTAAAGCATATTAAAGGTCACTTAAGTGATGTCACTTAAATTGAGAATAAAGTTGCTTAAGATGTGATGCTTAAAACGATCACGTTCTTTCATTAAAAATTGGAAAAAATTGTATCAACTCTATGTTGTTGATCACTTAAAATAAAAGTTCACGAGTCTAAGTGAGTTTTCTATTTAGTGAAAAAAATTGTGTCAGTACAATTATTGTCGTTGTCACAAAAAGAATCACTAATTATTTTTATATAATGTGTGATAACTTTTATGATTGATCTTGTTAAATAATAAAGTGTGGATGTCACAAATTTTTGTTACTAATATTAAAATTTTCTTTTTCTTTTATAATAATTTTGATAACACGATGATATAATTTTATCGCAAAATTTATATAGTTATTTACTAATTACCATTCATCACAAACTACACTTGTATAAAAGAATTCATTACAATTTATAAAGGAATAATTATAAAAGAATTATCCTTGTCACATTGTCGTAACAAGAAATTTTCTTTTAATAGTATGTAGTTAATTTTGTGTTTCAGTAATTTTCATCAATTAAAAATTAAATAATAAAAGAAGAAAATTTTGCAATAAAAAAAGTAAATTATATTTACTAAATATAACATTTGAGTTTATATTTTTTTATTAACAAAGAATGAATTAACTTAAAAGGAAGCATTCGATGGTGCTTCAACCCTTATACAAACATTAAGGATCTTAACAAAACCTACAAACTAAACCTAGATCCCAAAAAGGGATAAAACAATTGTGGATAGTAAAATGAGTCCATTGATGACTACCAAGAACTTCTTCTAGTTGTTAACCAAAACAGAAATACACCAAACTTGAACCTATGTGACCGTGTATTGCCAAATAAGTACTGTAGAAATGTGTCTTGCACCTTTGCCCTCCATGGTTCTTGTTTGCTTAACTTGGCCCCTCATAAAATGTTCCCGCAAAAGGATGTGCTTTGATAGATAACCTTGACACATGTTACTACTTTCCACTGCCATTGATACGCATAACCTCCAAACATACTTGGACTTGAAAACTGCAAGGTCATTTATGTTGGTTACAACTTGCTTGCCTTTTTGCTCTTTGCACCAAATTCTGCACACACAAAAAAACATCACCCTTTCCCATCTTTGATCAAGTTATCAATGATATAAGAGTTTGAAAATTAAAACCGAGCACTAATTAAGAGAACATATAACATTGTGGGGTACCTTCCAAAAAAAAGTAAAACATAAAACACTTGATATAAGGAACAATATGACAAGCTTAACCACCTAAAGAAAATTCCTAATTCATTAATCTAAGACACTATAAGACAAGGACCGATCTGAATAGGAAAAGGTAACATCTGCCACTTTATTTTTCTTCCAAAGTCATGCTTTCAATTGAACCAAGTTGAATAGTTCTTCCTCATCTACCCTTCCATCTCTAAACATAACATTATTTCACAGTAAATTCCACTGCCATCCAACATTTGATCAAAGACCTACTTCCCCCACTCTTTTCCTTTGATTCAAAGAAATGAAATACAACTTGGAAACCTAATTTTAATAGTCTCATTACCCAACCACTTATGTTAACTAAAATGGATGAATTTGATGTGATCAAAGTTCAACCTTGAAGTCTGCAAAGTTGTGGATCTGTGTGTGTTTGGGTAGATTTTGTTGTATTTCTTTCACTAAGTATTATGATTAAATACATCTTCAAGAAAACATTTTAAAAACTTGTTATGTTTTTAAATAAGTTGAAATGAAGCCTTGTTTCTTACAGGTTGATTTATTGTATACACTGACCGAAAAATACTAAAGTTTTTATAATGATTTAATTTTTTAGTGTTGACCTTGAGACTTTAATATTAAGTGTTTTTGTCTTTTCTGTTTAATAAAATTAAACAATTATTTCATAAATAAACTTAGTGTTTTAAGTTGATTTCTTTTGTTAAATGGATATAGTCAGTTATTTCATAGAATCAATTAAATATTTTTAACAGATTTCTGCTATATTTTCCAAACTATTTTTAATTGACTCAACTATTTTTATTAATTTTAAAAACTATTTTTGCAATCATTTGAAGCCCATGTAAAAGTGTTTTTTTTTTTTTTAATTTTAAAGGCAACAAATTTCTTAAAAGAAAACATATTGCAAAAGAGTCTTTGAGTTCTTGGAGATTATTTTCATCTTAGATCATTCTACTAAGTGAAAAACTTTTTCCTAAGTTTGTAATTTTCTGTTTTCATACTCTTAATAGACTCAAATGATTTCGTTTCATTCTTACTTGTATTATGTTCTTAGGTAGATCCAAATAGGGTTTATGTTTTTTCTATTGTGTCTGTGAAATTTTGTTTTTCTTGAAGAGTTCAAGGAACAAAGCTCTTGTGTGTAGTTGTTATGTAATCTTTGATTCTGTGTTTAATGAATTCTCAGTGATGTGCTAGGGACTAGATGTAGCTCTTGGTTAATAATGAACCAGTATAAATTCTCTGTGTGATTCTTTCTATCTTTATCCTTTTATTGTACTATTGTTTCTGGTTTCTAGATAGCAATTCAATCGATTGAACAGTGATTTCAGTTAGTAGATTTTTATAAAATTTTCAATTTGACTTAAACAATTGTGAAAATTGCAAAAATTTCTTGAAAAAAATTCACCCCTCTCTTGTTTTTAAGCCACATATTCTAACAATTGATATTAGAGCTAAGTACTTGTATTTTATTCAAGTTACGATCCTAAAAACTCTTTTTGAATATGGCTGAAAAACTACCTTTTGGGAAAGGTGCCTCCATAAACAAACCAACACTATTCTATGGAGTGAATTATCAATTTTGGAAAGTCATAATGAAATATTTTGTTAAATCAATTGATAGAGGAATCTAGGATGTGGTTGTAAATGGACCTTTCATTCCTAAATATGAAGTTGAAAAGTTAATTGTTGAAAAACCTTAGGTTCAATGAACTCAATCAGAGGGGAAAAAAGGTCAATATGATTGCGTTTCCAAAAATATTATAACCTCTGCTTTAAGTTCTAGTGAGTTTTTCAGAGTATCTTAATGTTCTTCAACAAAGGAGATGTGGGGCATTCTAGAGGTGACTCATGAGGGAACATCTAAGAATATGAGTTGTTCAGGATGCTTAAAGGTGATATCATTGAAGAAGTACATAAAAGATTTACTCACATAGTAAATCACCTTATTGGTCTTGGAAAAACCATTGATAAAAAGGAACTCATCATCAAGATTGTGAAATGCCTTTACAGAACATGGCAACTAAAGGTTACAACAATCTCTGAGTCAAATGATCTAACCATTGCTTCATTGTTTGGCAAACTCAGAGAACATGAGATAGAAATGAATCGATTGAACAAGCAAGAAATTGGAGAAAAACAAATCAAAGGGATAACTCTAAAGTCTTCAATTCAGAAAACTGAGTCAAGTGATTGTAGTGATACTAAGACACTGAATCTATTGACAAGGAAATTTCGTAGGTTCTTGAAAATGAAAGGCAAGGACAAGGCTCAATCATAAAAAAGGTATAACTCCAAGAAATCAACTAATTCTAATACTTCTAACTATACCTGTTTTGGATGTGGAAAGTAAGGACATATCAAGATTGGATGTCCCAATGCTACAAACAAAGTGCAAGGTTATGATAGGAAATCTGATATTGGAGGAAAAGGAAGAAGAGACTACATAGCTTGACAAGATAATGATGTATCTTCCTCTAGCTCAACATCAAGAGTTGATGAAGAAGAAAATTGTGTCTCCTGGCCAAGAACACTTCTTATGCAAGTAGTGAATCTTTGACATCCAAGAAACATCTCTGGTATTTGGACAGTGGCTTCTCAAAGCATATGACAGGAACAAATTTGTAAAGTTTGATCTCAAGCATGAAGGTCATGTTACATATGGTGACAATAACAGAGGAAGAATTCTAGGGAGAGGCACTGTAGGTGATAAAACTACATTTCTAATTAATGAAGTGTTTTTTGTAGAAGGATTAAAGCACAACCTCCTAAGTATAAGTCAGCTATGTGACAAGGGCTATCAAATCATCTTCAAACTCAATACATATGAAATCAGCTTGCTTAACACACAAGGAGTATTATTGATTAGTAAAAAAATAAAAAATGCTTACTTGCTTGACATTTCTGTTTCTGCATCTGATATAGATTGACTCCTAACCAAACATGAAGAAATCATGATTATGGCATAGGAGGATAGCTCACATACATATGCATCATTTAAAAAAGTTGATTTCAAAAGAACTAGTTGATGGTCTACCTAAACTCAAGTTTGAGAAAGATCATATATGTGAAGCATTTCAAAAGGAAAAACAAGTCAAAAATTCTTTTAAACTAAAAAATATTATTTCAACAACTAGACCCCTTCAGCTGCTTCACATGAATTTATTTGGTCCTTCAAAAACCATGAGTCTTGGTGAAAATTACTATGCTCTTGTAATTGTTGATGATTTCTCAATGTTTACATGGACTTTATTTCTCAAATCCAAGAGTGATACATTCTCTACATTCAAAAAGTTTGCCAAAATGTTACAAAATAAAAATTGCAGACATATGTTCCATCCACAATGACCATGGTGGAGAATTTCAAAATGAAAAGTTCAGTTGTTTTTGTGAAAAACTAGGTATTCTTCACAATTTTTCTACTCCTAGAACTCCCTAACAAAATGGGGTAGTTGAAAGGAAAAACAGATCTATTGAGGAACTTGCTAGAACTATTTTAAGTGAATCTTCATTACCAAAGTACTTTTGGGCTGATGTTGTTAGAACAACTTGTTATGTAATAAATAGAGCCCTCATTAGACCTATTTTGAAGAAAACCCCTTATGAATTATACAATGGAAGAAAACCCAACATTGATCACTTAAGGGTGTTTGGCTGCAAATGTTTTGTTTTAAATAATGGAAAGGAAAACTTTGGTAAGTTTGATGAAAAAGCTGACAATGGTATCTTTCTTGATTATTCTTTAAGTAGTCATGCATATAGAGTCTATAATAAAAATATCAATGATTGTTGAAGAATATGCTTATGTTTTATTTGATGAGACTAACCATACAAAACAGGATTCTTTAAAGAAATCTGTAGAAGAAAATGATCAAAACACCATTCTGCATAAACTAAATCTCAGTCCCAAAAAATAACCGGATGAATCTCTGGATCAACCAACTAAAGTTGAGAGCCAGTCTCAACTTCCACAAGAATGGAGAACACCAAAAAGACCTCTCTTTAAACAACATCATTGGGCAAATAGACAAGGGAGTCTTTACTCGTAATTCTCTTAATATTTTTTGTGAACACATGGATTTTGTTTCTCAAATAGAACCTAAAACCATATCTAAAGTTATTAATGATGTAAACTGGTTTGTTGCAACGCATGATGAATTAAATCAGTTTACTCGTAATGACGTGACGTTTCTTGTACCTAAATATAACAATATGAATGTGATTGGAACAAAATGGGTGTTTAAAAATAAATTATATGAATATGGTATGATTACTATAAACAAAGTTAAACTATTTGCTAAGGGCTATAATCAAGAAAAAGGCATAAATTATGAAGAAACTTGTGCACTTATTTCTAGACTAGAAGTTGTAAGATTATTGTTTGTCTTTGCTTGTATGAGTGGCTTCAAGCTCTTTCAGATGGATATAAAAATTGCATTTCTCAATGGATTTATAAATGAAGTAGTCTACGTTTCTCAACCTCCTGACTCTGACTATCACTAATATCTCGAACATGTTTTCAAGTTGAAAAGACTCTTTATGGAATGAAGCAAGCTCTTTGGCAATGGTATGAAAAGCTTAGCAATTTTCTCTTATCTCATGACTATGAGAGAGGAAAAATTGATAAGACTTTTTTTATTAAAAAGTCTAAATCTAGTATCGTTTTAGTTCAAATCTATGTTGATGATATTATATTTGGAGCTACTAATGACAGTCTTTGTGAAGATTTTGTAGCAGCTATGCAGGGAGAACTTGAGATGTTTGTGATGGGAGAATTATCCTTCTTCCTTGGAATGCAAGTTAAGCAAATAAAGAATGGTATTTTTCTAATTCAAACTAAATACTTCAAGGAGATTCAAAAAAAGTTTGATATGGAGAACTGCAAAGAAGCTTTCATTCATATGTCAAAAAGTTGTTACATGGATGCTGACTTAGTTGGAAAATCAGTTAATTAAACCAAATTCATAGGGCTAATTGGATCTTTGCTTTACCTCACTGCAAGAAGATCTTATATCATGTTTGCAATATGCTTGTGTGCAAGATTTCAGTCCAATCCCAAAGAATCACATTTTACAGTTGCCAAGAGAATCTTGAAATATCTCAAAACGAACAACCTATGTTGGTCTATGGTATCCCTCTAACTCTCATATAAATCTCATTGGATATTCTGATTCAGATTTTGTAGGATGCAAACTAAATAGGAAGAGTACAAGTGGTACATATAATTTTCTCGGTTCCAACCTTATATCTTGTCATAGCAAGAAAAAGGCATGTATAGCTCTTTCCATTGTAAAGGTTGAGTATATTGTTGTTGGCAGTTGCTGTGCTAAAATTTTATGGATTAAGCAACAACTTGAAGACTTTGGATTAAAGCTAAGTAATATGCCTTTATTATGAGACAATACCAATGCAATTAATCTTACTAAGAATCAAATACAACTCTTAAGGAAAAAAACACACATTGATATCAGACATCATTTCATCAGAGATCGTGTAATTAATGGTGATTGTGAAATTTAGTTTGTTGAAACAGAAAAAAAAAAAACAATGGTTGATATTTTTACAAAACCTTTGTCCAGAGACAGATTTAATCTCTTAAGAAATGAATTGGCTATACTTGATTATATATCTTAAAATTGAAAATTCACTCTATTTCTTACAACTGTCTTTTTTAATTTGTTAAAAATCTATTTCAATGAGTCGTTTTCACTAAAGTTTCAACTCTTATGTAATTGTGATCTATGATTAAGTGTTTAAATGATTATCTGCTTTGAATTGCTTAATCTGGTCAAACACGAAATATCTGTGGCAATAAATATGTTGTTTTCCAATAAACACTTAATGATTTTTACAAAAATTGTGTTGAATACCTTTAATTGCATAAAAGGTCAGTCAAATCAGTTTTAAATTTTAAAACTGACATTTACAGTTTCCTAAAACTATTGCACGTTAGACTCTGATGAAATTGCTCACCAAACTCTCGTTATTGTCCCTGATTTGTGCATATATTATGTTTGTTTCCAATAAATCAAACACAGTGATGATTATTTTACGGCAAGTGCACTAAATATTCACTAAATAGAAAACAATATGTAAAAGTTTGTTGTGATTCAATTAGGAAAATTGGGATTGGGGTTCATCCTTCTCACTCGTCTATATTTTTACAAAAGATTATAATAAAGTATGGGATGAGCATTTGTCTATAATGTAGCAGTTTAGAGAAGTTGTCCAACACACCCCTATCCACCCCTATAACCACTACAAGAAAATTTGGTATTACATATAGCATAAATTTGTATGTAAGACAATAAATCCATATGTAAAACATAGTTACATACAAATTAGATACAGACAAAAATTCATATGTAAATCTGTCGTAGGTAACGGTTACATACAAATTTGGAATTCGTAGGTACGGATATATCCGTATGTAACTGTGTGTAGGTTTACATACGGATATATTCGTATATAACTATAATTCGCTTTTTTATATTTGAAAGCACTGAAAGTTGGTCCTTCAAGTGATACCTGTGCAGAAAAATACTATATAAGCATGATAACACAAAAACCAATCCCTACCTATCAATATATGTCATATATATGAAATTTTATGTACTCAAGAAAAACAAAGGAACAGGTAGTAGATATACAAAAATTCTATGTGACCAAAACTTGAACCCAAGGTTTTAAAGTATTCTTCAAAATAAAAAATAGAGCAACATCGAAATCCATGCCAAAATGTGTCTTCCTTTTAAAAGGACAATGACAACACAAATGTCTCGGTTACGCCATGAAATACAAACAAATCACCAAATATCTAATCACATATACTGGTCATTCTTAGTGACTCCATATATCTAATTATTACAAAAGTAGAAGTGGAACAAGCCACAAACCCAAACCAGAGTTCAGTTTAATTCATTATCCACCATAACCTGTGTTCAAAATATATAATTATCAACATCTTATTCTGATAGCTCTTTAAAGAGAAATGATATTTTCCTTAACAACTTAAATTCAACTCAGTTAATAATATCTACACTATATATTATATTAAAAACATTTTAATTGATTCTCCTATCATATATTTATTATTAAAGATATCAAATTTATTGTATTTATTGTATTGATTTCATATTCTCAATATAAAAAAAGAATTTGTGTTGTGCAAAAACACAGTTTCAGTTCAATAACTCTCTCTTCCCTATAGTTTAACCATGTCTATTTAAAAATTAGAAATAAAACATACAAAATAGAAAAATCAAGAAAGCATGTAATAGAAATTGTTACAAATATGAAAAGTTTTAGTTATTAAGAACCTGTGTTGAAAGGAATTTATAAAAACTAATTGATCCATGATTCTTAAAAAGATAAAATTCTTGAAACTTTCACTTGACTAAAACTCTTGGATCTTCCACAGCCTATAGGCTATAACCCATTTCAAATTCGTACTCACTATTCAACCACCATTTCCAATGGCATTCTAATTGAAGTAAGCAAGAAAACTCAAGAATACCGTGTTGGGTTTAATAGTGCCAAAGTTCAAGAGGGGGGGTGAATTGACCTTTTAAAACTTTCTCGCAGAAACAGTGTTTAACACAGTTTACAGAAAATAAATCGATTTATGTGAAAATGAACAG
>Ga0123341_1001664_pt1 | contig 17190 bp, 7 predicted proteins | sample Turbeapinknodule_FD_89959 | JGI IMG/M metagenome (GOLD analysis project Ga0123341, IMG submission 89959) | Root nodule microbial communities of legume samples collected from Mexico - Turtle bean Mexico pink nodule | ecosystem: Host-associated > Plants > Roots > Nodule | place: Mexico: Nepantla...
GGGATAAACTTATCCAAGATACCTTAATCTAAATTTAAAGATTAAAAAAATATTTTGATAATTATTTTTCTTATTTTAATTTATTCTATAACAATATTAATATTAATGCAGAGGAGAGTCTCCTATTTATTTTTCTCTAATAAAACAAAATAGACAAAAAAAAATGCGAGTTTCTCAGTGTAACGGTTCTGGGATGCGTTTGGGGCAATTGTGTTTTTGCGACATTAATCTGTTTTCACTCCCCCAAATTCTTCTTCTTTCTTCTTCTCACTAATCACGCGCAATAACAATTACGCGAATCCACCAATGTACTTCTCCCCAACCCCTCTGCTCTCATAGCTTCCGACCTAGGGTTTATCTCTCACACTCCTCACTCGCTCCCAACAAAACCCTACCCCACCGATTCCCATTACCCACAAGCTATGATTCCTCTTCTCTGAAGCTGTGGCTTCTCAGAAATCCACAAACGGAAACGGCGCGTTCTGCTCGCGGCAATTTTCGATTATTCAAATATGAAGAGTAAGGGGAATTGGTTTCTTGTTTTTATAGGAAAATGTTATATCACCTTTTCTTGAAAGCATTTTCTTTCTTAATTCGAACCATTAATATCCCACTTGCTGAGTTAGTTAATAATACTTTGTTGCTTCTGGTTGTTTTGCTTGCTTTTCTCCTTACTTGTTTTATTCACTTTATTGTTGTTGTTGTTCAGGGTATCAGATATTGGAAGCAGTGAAGATTATGATTTTGGAGTTACTTTATTGCTAGTTTATGTTGAATAGGAAGTTTGCATTGGAAATATGTATAGTCAAGTGAATCGTGGTTCTCATTTCGGGCAGAGTCCTGCCCCTCCGGTGCTGCCGCCTCCACCACCACCACCACAGCAGTATCAGCAGGCTCCGCCACATTTCCATCGGTTCCCACCACCTAACGTTGGTGGTCCTCCTCCTCCTCCACCTCCGCCTAACATTGGCGGTCCACCCCCACCACCACCACCTCATCATATTTATTTAAATGGACCTCCTCCTCCTCCTCCACCACTGCTTCCTAATTCGTCTTCCTTAGTTCCCATTAACCTTCCGGTTCAAGGTTCACTTAATGTTAGGCCAAATGCAGGACAATCTTATGCTATCCCTTCTCAATTACACCATGGGAACACCATGGCGCCACAAGCATCATGGGCTCCAGGGCCATCGGCTAGAGTATTGCCACCACCACCTCCACCCCATCCTCCCTCGGCTTCTCAAGGTCAAATTTTGTATAACACCCCTTTCCATCGTCCACCTCTGCAGCCCGGTGATGTTCAGAATCTGCATAATGCTCCTCCACCACCACCCCCTTCACCAGGTTATTTCCATTCAACTATTGGGAATTACCAAGTGCCTCCTGTTATTCCCCCACCTTTGCCGTCGTCTCCACCACCTGCTCTTCCGGCTCCACCGCCTCCTCCTCTTAATGCTCTGGTAACGTCTTCCTCCTCATCAAATGCTGCACGCACTGATGACCTTCACCCTGTGAAGGTTTCTGGGTTAGAATCAAAGACTATGGATTCGGTTGACGGAGTTGTAGCTTCTCTTCCGTCTGGTATTGTACCTGTACATGGTTCTGATTCTAATTGGGATGGTCCAAGTTGTAGAGAGGTTGCTGGTGCTGAAAAAGATGAGGATCTTCCCCCACCTAAGCCAACGGAAGAAAATACAATATTGAAGATAGAAGCTTTGTGTCAGCTTATTTCTGAGAAGGGTGCTGATATTGAAGATAGGATTCGTCAAGATGAATTTCAAAATCCTGAATATGAATTTTTGTTTGGCGGAGACCCAGGAACGGAGGCTGGAATTTCTTACACTTATTTCCTGTGGATGAAGAAGAAATATAATTTAGATACTGGATGGCATGAAAAGAAAAGGCAACCAGAGAGAGTATATTCTTCAGGTGAGCAGTATAACCTGCATGTTGCAACTGCGGGTGCTGATTCTGACATGGAAATGGAAGGTTAGTTTTCTTATGATCCTCAAATTGAAAACTGATATTTAACACTTTATATTTGAGGTATTAAATTATGACATCTCTCATTCTAGTCCAGCATTGGTTTGAGTATGCTGTTACGTATTCTTAACATGAAAGCCCCTATAGTTTGTATTGAATTCCTTATAATTATAGAAATAACTGATCCTATATAATAGAAAAATATCTAGATTGTATATGCATTATCAGGAGCGATTTTATTTATTAGCCGAACTTATTAGCCAAACGTAAAAACAAGTATCTTATTGAAACTACTAGGACACTTCTTCTCGGTCATCTTCCTAACCATTTTTGGGGGATGTTGTCCTTATAACATGTTATCTCATTAATAGAATATCATCATTTGTCCTTAATGATTGGGTATCACATTCTGTCCTTTTTTCTCCGTCACTACTCTATACAACCTTTCTCCACGTGTTTTTGGTACCATATATTTTGTACATAACCTCACACTTGGTCGAGATAAACTTTTCCTTTGTCATTCAAATGTGTCTTCGTGGGATATCATCGCAGTCAAAAAGGGTATTGATATTTCTCTCCTAATCTTCATAGGTATTTTGTGTCTTCTAACATTTCTTTCTTTGAGTCTGTTCCATATTATACAATTATTCATTCCAATAACGACATTTGTGGTCACTTTCCCACCATTGTCATTCTTCCTTCATCACAATCAATGACTTTATTAAAACTTAGGATGCTTCTCCAACACCTCTCTAGGAATATCATCGTTGTTCACAACCTATTGAAATTCCAGTACAAGATTCGTCTTCGATGGATAAAGATATGGTGGAGTCCATGCTTAATCCTTCCTCAACACGATCTCCAGTACTGGATCCAATTTTCTTTGAAAATGATTGGCCTATTGCTATTCGAAAAGGTACACGTTACCTGCAACCTTTTTCCCCACTATACTAACCTTAGTTATCATCAACTTTCCAACATACATTATACTTGCTTGTTTTCACTATCTTCTATTCCTATTCTTAAGTCTCAAGGTAAAGTTTTATCTCACCCAGAGTGGTGACAAGTGATGATCGATGAGATGGGTGTGGTATTTAGGAGTTGGTTCTTCTTCGAACTAGCAAATCAATTGTTGGGTGTCGATGTTTATGTACGCTTAAAACAAGAGTTGATGGTGACATTGATTGCTATAAAGCCGGACTGGTTGCCAAAGGATACACACAAATCTATGACCAACGCTTAAAATAAGAGTTGATGGTGACATTGATTGCTATAAAGCCGGACTGGTTGCCAAAGGATACACACAAATCTATGACCAATCTTATACTGATACTTTCTCTCGTGTTGCCAGAATGACATGTATTCGACTTCTATTTTCCATTGCAGTTATTTAAATTTGACTCTATTTTAAGTTGACGTAAAGAATGCATTTTTGCATAGTGATCTTGCTGACAATGTCTACATGGAGCATCCTCCTTGAGTTATTGCTTAGGGGGAGTCGTCTAATATGGTATGTCGTCTATGCAGGTCCTATAATGGCCTCAAGCAATCACCCTGGGCATGGTTTGAGCATTTCTAGGTTGTCATTTAGCAGCTTGGAATGATATGAAGCGATGTTGATAATTTTCTATTCTATCGTTGTTCTCCCTAAGGATGTATTTATCTCATTATATATGATAATGAGGGTATTGCACAACTAAAACAATATCTTGCTCAAAAGTTCTAGACAAAAGATAATGGACACCTAAGTATTTTCTTGGTACAAATTGTCATTTAGCAGCTTGGAATGATATGAAGTGATGTTGATAATTTTCTATTTTATCATTATTGTCCCTAAGGATGTGTTTATCTCATTATATATGTGGACAACGTTGTTATTATAGGCAATGATAATGAGGGTATTGCACAACTAAAACAATATCTTGCTTAAAAGTTCTAGACAAAAGATTATGGGCACCTAAGTATTTTCTTGGTACAAAAGTGGCACAATCCAAGGATGGTTTGGTCATATTTCATAGAAATTTGCTCTCGATATTCTGAAAGAAACAAGGATGACAAATGCTAAGCTTGTGGACATGCTAATAGATCCGAATGTCAAACGTGTACTTGGCCAAGGAGAACCAAATTTATTCTGGGAGATACCAAAGGATAATTGGTAAGCTAAATTACCTCATTATTACTCGTTTTGACATTACCTTTGCAATGAGTATGGTAAATTAAATTTTAAACTCTCCTTGTCAAGAAGACCAATAGGATGTGGTTGTTTGGATCCTAGAGTATATCAAGAAGGCTATTGGAAATTGCTTAATTTATGAAGATAAGGAAAATACTCAAATTATTTGGTATTCTGACGTTGACTGACGATAGATGCTCTTCTTCAAGGTATTGTGTTCTTATTGGAGGTAATTTAATCTTGGGGAAAAGTAAGAAACAAAATGTTGTGGCAAGATCAAGTGTAGAAACAATGTACAAGACAATGACATTAGTCACTTGTATGGCTAAAATAACTCCTCCAAGGGCTTACATTTGAAGAAAGTTCTCAAATGCACCTTGTATATGACAATTAGGTAGCATCACACATTGCCTCTAATCCTGTCTTTAGGAGAAGACCAAACATAAGAGAAAAACTGGTGTGTGGAGACATCATCACTATTTGTCAACTTTAGGGAATAATTGGTTGACATATTTGTCAAGTCTTTAGGAGGACTTTTAGAAAGTTTAAGCCTAACTCAACCTCACTTTTAGAGATTCAACATCGACTAGAGATATGACCAAATTATAATATATAAGTGGATGCAACATGTTATAAGTCAGTTTTATAGGGTTGAATTATGTTTAAAGTTTGCTTTATAAGATGGTATTAAGGTCTTTCCTTGTGAGGTTTGTAGGGCCTATCGTGACACCCTTTATCAAGCCACTTTTTGGACCACCCACAAATATCTATCCCACGCTCGAGATGTCCAATCCTTAGTGTGAGTGGGTGTGTTAGAGTAGGGGCCGATAGTGGGTGACATGATAAATCCAACAAAAACTTTATTAGGTTAGGCTTTGATGCCACTTTATGAAATGGACTTTAAGTCTAACTCATTATTGCAAAAATGACTTGTAAGGTGATATTTGCATTCACTTATAAATATTTATTATTATTTGACCATCTCTCTAATCGATGTGTGATCTCTAATATGGATCGAAGATCGATTATATTTGCAACAAGATGGTCACATACGACTTATATGGTCCAACATGAGGGAAAACGTTATAATTGTAGAATTAAGGAGTTGATCCTATATAATTGAGGATATCTAGATCATATATGTATTATTAGGAATAATATTATTTATTCCCGTATCATATCTTTATTTTTAGATGATATCAAATCTCCTTTATTCATTATTGTATTGATTCATTTTTCTCAAAATAAATAAAACACTCATGTTGTTATGGTTTCAGCTCAATGTTTCTCTTTTAGCTAGAGTTAAAGAAAATTTGTTGGATATTCTAGAGTGCACAGTGCATTTTAGAAAGTGAAGTGCGGAGTAGACAGCTGTTTAGGGAAAGCTGTAGTTTTTAGTGTTATAAAATACCAGTTTTTGGATAACAAATCATGGATACATGGCAACTCAATTTTTTTGTTATCATGATGATTTTTTTGTTACGACAGATAAGTGTGTGTGTGTGTGTGTGTGTTGGGCTGGGGCAAGGTAGTGGTTATTAATTTTGTTTTTAACTGACTGGTTATTTATTGTTTTGGATAATGGCTAGTTACTTGGCTAGGAGAGAGCAGGAGGGACCAAACCTAGTCTCCTAATACTTATTTGGATTACTTTGTAATTTTTATTTGATAAATGCTTCACCCCATTACGCAAATAAAAATTTATTTTAGATGTTGAGCCTGATCTGCTTTGTTTTATTTCTCCATGGATGGGTTAAGATGATATCACACTTTCTGACAAGGACCAAGGTTCAAACTATGCAACTGAAGTCCATACTCACCAACATAATCGGGATGATGAAGCGTTTAGTGTGAATCAGAATATAGGGAAGCTGCAGACACTATCAGAGAATGACCCTGCCAGGGACATCTCATCCTGCTGTCCATCATACTTTGGGTCCATGGGAGTCAGCAAACAGAATGAAGGTTTCATTTCAGAAAAATCTCTTTTCTCTATGTTTAATTACTTTTTGATACTTGTCAACTAAGTATTACTTAATATGTTTTTCTTTACTCAATAAAGTTAGTAATGCCGGTGATTGATATATGTCAAAAGTTTAGGGACACAGGCAGTTTCTATTACATTGAATCAATAATGCCGGTGCTTAATTTAGTGTTTTGATAGTTTTCTCACTTTACACACTGAATCTGACTTGACAGTTTGAGGATTGACTTTTTTTATATAATTGAAAAGAGGATAGTTGTAGGAAGTCATTGTTCATGATAACTGCATGTGGATTATTTGCTCCTTTTTCACTGAATTAAAAGATAATTACTTTTATCTCATTTTTTATGTAGTCGATCAGAATTCAAAGTGGTAGAATATTAATAGAGTTGACTGTTATTTGATGTCAAATTCATTATGGGGCTAACTCTAATATACTGCTTTATTAGAAAAATATTGTTTGTGTTAATAAGGCTCTTTAATAAATACAGGACCAGAGATTTTATCTGATCTGGAGCACATGAAATCTGTAAGACCAGTTACCAAGGTTTGTAGTCCTGAGAATAACTCCACTGAAGTGGCCGAGTTATCCTTGAGCACAGCTTTGGAGAAAGCTGCAGCTTGTGTTGATGATTTGGTATGTAATGTTACTTCGGATCACAATGAAACCACTACTACTAATAGGGATTATGGGCCACTCCTAGCGAGTGGCAGCCCAATAAGACTTCTTCAAGATTATGCTTCTGATGACACTTCAGCTAATGAGGATGAAAGCAATGCTGCAAAAGCTAATGTTTTCACATTCTCAGGAGGTGCTGATACTGGTGTTTCAGTTGTCCATAAAGATTCTGGGAGTCATATGGAAGTTGGTATTGGATCTAAGAGTTCCACCAGTACTCAAAAGGGGTTTGGGTCAGTCTCCATAACTTCACGGGATGATTCAGAAATATCTCCACATTTATTACCAGAGTCTAAGAAAACTCGGAACCGAAAAAAATTTGTCTCACGTTGGAGTAATGATGGATGTATTGAGCACAACCTTGAAAACCAGATGTCTGTTAATTTTGCTTCTTCGATAGAAGCTTTCAAGGGCAAAGATAGATTAGAGGATACTGCCATTGACAGTGATATTAAAAGTGGTAATGTTGAAAAGGAAGATGAGGGGAAAACCTCAAAATTTGAACCAAATGTTATGAAAGTAGACGAATTCGGAAGACAACTAAGAGAAGGTCTTTCAGATAGTGATTCTGATGATTCATGCCTTCACCGGACAAGGAGGCTAAATAAAAGAGATAGAAGCTGGAGTCGCAGCCGGTCTCCTCCAGACAGGAGGAGTAGGAGGAATAGGAGGAGTCCTCGGAGGAGAAGAGATAAAAGAAACAGGTCTCGCAGGTACATACTGCTGCTGTGCATTGTAGAATGTCCCTAATTCTCGCTGTTAATGTGAATCTTATCCCTGAACAATTTGTATTACAATGTGCAAGTCTCCTTTCCTAGGTCATCTGTTGTATGGATTAAACATAAAATCTCTCCTGCTAATAGGATCAATTGTCTTTCTTTACTTTTCAAATCTTGGTTCTTGATATCTTTAACAATAGCTTTGATACAATTGATGGACAATTATAGAATATATATACATGTAGATACAATATTATAGCATGTGATTGTAGTATGAGAATGTCTAACCTGAATTCTCGTTTGATTCCATGAGAGTCACTTGATGGTGATAAAATCCTAATTCTTCTTTAGAGCTTTCTATATCTGTATAGAATACCATTACATATAATTTTTCAAATTTTGTTGGTTTCAGCTGGTCACCCCGGCATCGAAGAAGCAGTAGGTCTCCAATCTCAAGACGTCCAGGTGACTTTCGTGGTGAGAATATTAAAAGGGACAAGGATCAGTGCTTGGACTTTCTTCGAGGTAAGTGCTATCGAGGAGCATCTTGCAGGTACACTCACCATGAATCTGATATGAATGCTACTTCAAGGCACTATAAGAATAAACATGATTTGGAAGTCAGTTATTATGAAAAAGAATCCAAGACTAATGGAGACATGACGAATATTTCTTCTAAAGTGTTTGATAATGAGCTTGATGGAGTTAGAAGTCAGGATGTGGATCTTAGCTTGAATGTGACTCACCAGGAAGTAGTGCAGAAAAAAGAAGATTCGGGGAAGAATGTTGTTGCATCAACTATCATTCATCTTGATGGTCAATCAGTTAATAGCAATCCTGGTAAATCTAAATCTATCAGAGAGGTTTCTCCTGAAATGCAGGAAACCATTGTAGTCAGGGAGGATAGTAAGAATTCAATCCATGAGAATGATGGTTCGGAAGCAGGTGATTCTCAACAGCAACACATGGTTGAAGGCTTTCACCCTGATGCTTTAGGCTGTGATAATACTTCTAAATCATCTGGTACATATAAAGATATTCCCTCAAGAGATGGTCTATTTCTTCAGAAAATGCCACTCAGTGTTTCTTCTGTTGGAATTCAGGAACATTCTGGTTACCCATCTCAGCATGTAAATGCATCCTCTGTGACTGATACATCACATGATAAAAGATCAACTGTTTCTACTATTGTTAATGAAGTTCCTGGCAGTGTCATATCAGAGCAGGCTTCATTGCACCCTCAGGCTTCAAAAGAGTTACCTCCACAATTTGGTTCTTCAGTGGAATTTCCCCATCATAATTACCAGTTGACTGCATCTGTTGTTTCACATTCCCCAGGTGAAAATCCTGTGCATATGCCACAAATTTCAAGGCAGTATGATGTGATGCAACAAAGTGCATTCTTTCCTTTCCAATCCACTACCAGAGAAAAGTTTGAACCTTACCCACCTCCTTTACACATGCAGAATGCTCACTTCAATGTACCACCTAATAGCTCTTGGACATCCTTGCCACTGCCACCGCCACCACTGCCACCGCCACCTCCACCTCCACCGCCACCAAGAGTGGTGTATGATCCCAGTGTAAACTCAGGAGTTGTAAAATCATATATTTCTTCTGAATTCATTCAGAATCAATTGCAGTCAAGAACTGAAATTGTTTCCCAGACTTCCATGAAACCTTTACCAACTAGTTCTCAGAATTCTGAATTTCAGGATCTAGCATACCCTCCAATGCAGGATCATTCACGAACTTTCATGCTTGCTGAACCTTTCTCTCCAAAGCAACTTCCTCATGGGAACCCAGCTAGTCAACTGCTTTCAGGATCTAGTCTCAATAGAGATGAATTTCATAATCAACTTCCAATGCAGGATTCAAAATTTTCCAGTACCACATCATTTGGCAGCTTGCAGCCTCAACAAAATCAATTTTCCTGGAAATCGGATGTGAACAGACAACAACCTTCTTTGGGTGGCAAGTTACACCCCGAAGGACATTTTATGACATCCTCGCACATTGATTCATTATCACAGAAGCAACAATCAATGTATAATTTTCAGTGTTCTGTGCCTGAGGCTAATTTGGGTGTGCCTGGGGAGACTGCTACTGTTTCCAGATATCCACCTGATTTTCTGGATAGCAATCATTCAACTTCTCTTCCACCGTTTGGTGGATCAAGAATATCAGCTCACTATAATCCTTATGCATCAACCTTTGAGAAACCACTAAGTTCCAAATTCAGTTCAAGTATTTTTAGACAGGAAAATGAAATAATCCATGGTAACAATTATGCTTCTTCTAGGTTGAACCATAGTACTGTAAATGGGGAGAGTGATGGTGGGGTTGGATCAAGACATTCGGCATCTGCATCAAAATCAGGTAGATCTCTTGGTCAGATTTTACCTAGATCTGGTGGTGACCAATATGATCCACTTTTTGACAGCATTGAACCATCATCCTCTCTGAGAAAAACTGATTTTGATCAGCAGCAGGAAGTTACAGGTGAATCCAATGTCAGCCTAAGGCCCAAAAGTTCTTACATGTCTTTGGATGTGGATGAGAAAAACAAGCAGGAGGAGGTTGGGGCTGTTGCCTCTACCACTTCTCAAAATAATGATGAATATGGTGAGACAGCAGATGCAGAAGTTGGTGATATTGAAAATGAGAGCCTAAGTGATGATGTGGATGTTGCAAGAATGTCTACAGAGGAGGTTGAGATTAATCGGGTCAAGTCTCCGGGGAAAAGAAAAAAGAGTAAGGATTCCAGATCGATGAAATTGTTCAAAGTTTCCATTGCGAATTTTGTAAAGGAAGTTTTAAAACCATCATGGCGGCAAGGTAATATGAGTAAGGTTGCTTTCAAAACCATTGTGAAGAAGACCGTGGATAAAGTGTCAGGAGCCATGAAAGGCCACCGTGTACCTAAGTCCCAAGTGAAGATAAGTCAATATATTGATTCATCACAGCGAAAGTTGACTAAACTTGTGATGGTAATTAATTGATTTTCTCCATCACTTATTATTTGTATTTTTCCCTTATTAAAGCCAAGTAGATAGCTGCAATGGGTATGGTTTTGTGTTTTTGCATCCCTACCTGAATCTGTGCTGAGAATTAACAAAGGTCTGCATTTTACAAACAAATATCTGCACTGATAAAATGACAAGACGCTTGATGCACAGACTTCCCTGTTTGTCTTGAAAATTAGTGTATTTCAATGGAAAGAAAAATTCTTTGTAACACGTTTGAAAGGGTCAGCACAGCTATTTTAACTGCATTTTAGATGTTTTCTTCAGTGATTTTAACTGGAAAGTTGCTTCTGTACTGAAATGTGTACCTGGATACATAGATCCACAATACGAGATAGTTTGTTTCCTGGTGTCTATAAGACAGATTTTTAGTGATCTACTGAACATCTGTGTTCTAACTTCCAATGATTTTTATATGCAAGAAGAACTACCTGTATATTATTTTAAAAAAAGGAATTGGAGATGGGAAGCATTATATATAATTTGCTTTATAAAAAACAGTTAATTACTGGTCAAACTAGGAAAGTTGATTTGATTATAATATGCATAAGCGGTAATATTCAAATTGCTTTTAGTGATGTTCTATTCCCTACATTTTCGGCAGGGTTATGTTGACAAGTACGTGAAGGTATGAAAGTGAACTATGCCAATGTTTCTCCAACATTCGATGTCAATGGGTGTGGCATTTCAACAGGAGGGTATGGCATCTCAACTGGAAACATCGGTACTTCCCTGGAGTAGTCCTCAATATTAAGGGCGCACTGGATAGGTGCGAGATGCGAGAATGGTTGGTCGATTCCAGTTCCTGAAGAATTTTTGGTCGCCCCCAATATGTATGTATTGTATTTTCTCCTTGTTATTCTTGTGATTTTCTTTTGATTTTATAGATTCAACTCCGTGCTATATAATAGCATTTTGAAGTGTTATGATGAATATCGCGAAGTTGGAATTAGTTCACTCTCTTGTAGCTTTTTATAAGCAAAAACTAGAAGGAATGCATGTAAAAATACTAAAAGAAAACTGTAAATTTGTGCTGGTGCTTAATTGTTTTCTTTTTAATGTTCCAAAGCATCTAGTGGACTAAGTTTTTCTTTTTATTAGTGACTTCATCAAATATCTTCCCCGAACAGAACCAGGAAACAGAAGAAGCTTTTCTTACAGAGACGCTGTTAATCTCACTTGTCTTTAATCGCGGAGAATTTGTGATGCTTTATTACATTCTGGTTATTTATAATGCAAAATGACATTGGTCTCTTGATTTATCATAGAAACTGGCATTCGATTGGAGGGGGAGTTGAACCAAGTTCTCCCCGGTCAGAAAGCCAGGCTACCACCCTAGCTTGTCACTTAAGTGCCAACATCACTTGTCTTTGCTGTGTAGAGTTTAGCTTGCTTGTGAAAATTTTTTCTTGACATAATCTTTTACATCTCTTCGTGTGAAAAGATGATATTGGCTTGAAATGTTTCTCGTTTTCAATGGTAGATGAATCCAGATTCAAATTATGAATAGTAAGATTGATAATCAAAACAGAGTTATATGTGTGTGTTTTATGGTGGACCACATCTGGACACCATCAAATGCATTTGCTCTCACTATTTTATCAAATTATCATACATTTTCTACACCAGACTCCTCTAGATCTGTTCCACTAGACATAACAAACCGTCGTGAGAGGCGATTGCTGATGACAGTGTTCCATTTTTCTCCTTTATTTTCTTCTTTCTCTTTCCCTCTCCCTCCCTAGATTTGTTCTACTGGCCACTGTCAGTCATCGGAGGTGATTCTGCTTGTTGATGCTGTTTTTGTTAAGAAATCTTTTTAAAATAAACTTTCAAAACAAGCAAAAGTGAAATTCAACTTAGCTGAGCAAAGCTTGTCGACGCAACATGTTACTAGTGATGACATTCTCCCAGTGAAAGATGGTACTAGCACTAGGATGTGTCATTGAAAGTCTATATATATAATCGAAAAGGATGGGTGATATTTGATTATAGTGGCCCGAATGAAGACTTAAGCAGGTGTCAATAGTAGCAAACATATTGTTGCCCATCATATATATTCAAAGTAAGCAATTTAGCAACAGCCAATATTATAATACATCTCTCCAGGAGGGTTATTCCATTGTCAAAATAGGCAATTGTTTTTTCATTTGTCATCTTCACCTAACCTCAACCCTGAAAATGTTTCAACATCATCCTCAATAGTAAAATTTATTCTTTCAACATCTTATAAAGCTCAAGCTCGTGTCCAAGGTTATTAGACTCTAGAGTCTACTCAGACTCGTGGGAGGTCTGTAAACTTGACTCGTAGACTCGAGTCTATTTTTTCCAAAAGTTTCTAATAATTTTTTTTTATGATACCAATTCCAAAATATTAAAATAAATAAATTTATATACCGAGAAAATATTAATGGTTAAAGTCATAAAATAATTAAATAACTAAACTTAATTAGTTAAAAAGTTCCAACCTAAAGACCCAACTCAATTTAAAAAACCTCAACCCTAAACCCAATCTGCTAACAATTCTAAATTTGTCAAAAAGCCCAAACTTAATTTAAAAAAACCCAATCCAATTTAAAAATTCACAATCCAAAATCTAATTTGTCAAAAATCCCCAACCCTAAAACTAATTCTCCACGAAACGCACACAGTAGCAGCAGTCGCCACTGCCCACCCTAAAATGAAGCCACGACGTCGAGGCACAACAAGGCGCGACGCGACGACAACGCATCATTTTGGTTTGTTTTTTTGGAACTCGTTGAATCGGTCTCAAACTCACGATTTTACACTGAGTTCATCGAGTTAGTCCGAGTCTACACCGAGTGTGTCAAAAAACGAGTTTATTCACGAGTTGACTCGCCAGACACATCTAGACTCGTAAACTCGAAAGGGTTCAAGGGTGAACTCGCGAGTTTGATAACCTTGCACTGTCTTGTATAAAAACAAATTGGATCTATAATCATCATGATTTGAGAGTTAATCATCATAATTTTCTACCTTGATTCCAAATTATGAAGTTGCTTTTGCATCACCTTCCTTTCTCTTCAAATCAAAAATTAATCTGCTTCAAACAATGTTTGAATCTCGATCTTGGCAAAGACTTGATAAACACATCTACGAGATTCTCCTCTGAGGCCATCTTTTCAATTCTAACATCTTCAGACTCAACAATGTCTCTCACGAAGTGTAGTCTAACATTTATGTGTTTGGTCCTTTCATGGTAAGTATGATGATTAACAAGATGGATGACAATTTGACTATCACAATGTATAGTCACACTCATACACAATACCCAACTTTGCTATCATCCCCTTTAACCATAATGCCTTCTTTACCCCTTCTGTGATTGCGATATACTCAACATGGGTAGTTGATAAAGCCAACACTAATTGCAAACTTGCTTTCCAACAAACTATAATTCCAAACAATGTAAAAGTGCCCAAAAAATGACTTTTTACTATCAACATTCCCTCCATAGTTTGTGTCTACAAATTCTTTTATAACATCTTTGTTATGGGTGGATTGTCTATATATCAAACTAGACGATACAATTCCTTTCATATACCTCAGCATTTATTTTAAAGCCTTTTAATGAGCACGTGCAAGATCTATCATGAACATGCTAACCACACTCACAACTTGTGCCAGATTTGGCCTGCTATGCACTATCCTATACGTTATACTCCCCATTCCATCAACATATGTAATGGTCTTCATCTCCCTCCTACCTTCTTTAGAATTAAGAGCTTAGGTAACTAAGAGCTTTGAGCAAGGAACAAAGGTGTATCCATAAGCTTAGACTCGCAGATCCTAAACCTTCTAACCACCTTTTGTAAGAATCCCTATTGTGATAAACACAATTCCCTAACTGTCTGATCCTTCCATATTATTAGAATATATGGCCTTAAACGAGAGGGGGGGGGGGGGTGAATTGTTTAAAAGGGATTTTTGAAAACTTTTTCTCCTAGAACAAAATTCTTTGTATGAAACTCAATCAGAAATTCAGTTAGCCAAGAAATTAAGCACAAAAGAAGCAAGGCACCAGAAAAACAATCGATTGTTTATACCAGTAAAACAATAACAACTGAATTTAAAGGAGTTTAAGGGAAGAAAGAGATACACAAACAATTTATACTAGTTCACTCTTAAACCAAGAGCTACATCCAGTCCCCAGAAGCCACTAGGCAATCCACTAAGCAATCAACGCAGATTACACACAAACCACCAAAGTAGTGACCTTGAACCCTTCAAGAAACACACTCACTTTGGCACAACACACACCAAGAATGTTGATCTTGACCACCTCAAGAGCAGACAACACTCCTTGGCAACATTACCAAAATTTACAGAAAATTCAGAACGAATTACACTTGTCTACAGAACAATCTGAAATCAATACAGATGTAATCTCTCTTGAGAAAACCCAAAGCTTTTTGTGAATGTTCAAAAATTGAAAGCAATCTTTCACAACTAAAAAAACTCAAATATATATATTTTTGTTATAAAACCAAAACAAACTATTTATATCTTTCAAAGATTGGTCAAAGCATTTAATAGAGGAACATATTCAGTTGAAAATCATTTAAAACACACTTAACTAACAAAACATAATTCTGTTAGGATTTTCAAATAAACAATCGATTGAAACCACGAAACAATCGATTGTTTTGGTGTGACAGCAAGTCAACCAACCAAAACAATTTTCAACATTTTCAAAAACACCTAAGAGTAAAACAATCGGTTGTTTCAACAAAACAACAGGTTGTTTTTCACTTAGTTTGAAAAACACTTTAAACTTAAAAAAAAGGTTTTAAAACACATAAGCTTTAGATTCAACAAAGAGTGGATTATACATTTAAACTGCCCAGATCCTATCCTAAACACAACAACAACTCCAGCCTTGCATCAAACACTCAGATTTGGATTCTTCAAAGCCATTGATCACTCCAGATCAACACATATGTCCATCTAATTATTAGCCTCACATGTCAAGATTATTCATTTCAAACTCCAAACCTAATTTTTCTTTAAGCTTCTTTATTTCATTTTTATATTGACTAATTATAAAGATATTGTTTATATATAAGAGCAAGAATAACACACATTCTCCTATAAAAATGTAAATAAAATTATCGTAATTGTTCCTCTAGAATCTCCTTTTCCTCGGGAAATAATCAAATATTTATTGTCTTGGACTTTGTTTCAAGCCATACAAAGATTTTAAGCTAGACATTTTTCCCTAATATTCTAGAAAACTCACAGATTGTTGCATGTAAATGGTCTCCTCAAAGATTACATGTACAAAAGGGGTATTTCGTCCAACTATTCTAACACTAAATTGTACTTATTAACTATTGACATCAAAATAATTATTTAACATTTTTTTGTCATAAGTGAGAATATCTTATTATAGTCTGCTCTTTCCATTTTTATAAAACCTTTTGCCACCAATCTCGTCTTGAACCTCTATTTCTCCAAACTTGGTATTCCCTCATTCTTCTTAAACACCCACTTACATTCTATCAGCTTTTGATCTGTGGGAAGATAAACAAGTTTCCATTTGTGATTTTTCTTCAGAGATTCAATCTCCTCCTCCATGACAAATCCCTAGTTGCTTGTGTTGAGCTTTGTTTGAATCTGAAGCAGTTCTTGCAAAACAAAATTTATGCAAATACACAACATCTATAGTAGCAGGTTAGAACAACACATTAGCTCGTTTTCTGCATAATCATTACAACAGAGAAAACCAGCCAAAAACCATATTCAAACTTTAAAACATCAGCGACAACAGAATAAAAATCACTTAAGCAGATAAAGTTTGCAGAGTTTTAAGACAACACAACACCAAAATCTCCCCCTATTTGTCTTCACAAATAGACTTTAGGAAGAGATAAAACAAAAATTGTTCCAGATAAAACAGAATATGAAAGGAAAGAGCAGTAAAGCATCCACAGAGCAGAAACAATCGGTTGTCCCGAGCATTCAACCGGTTGTTTTTCCTTCAGTCATCCTTTCCATATTGCAGCTCAAAGATTTGATTCTGAACAACTTCAATCTGTTCATCAAGAGTATGAAAGCGAGTGTCCATGCTCTGGATTATGTTGTCAAAGTTATGGAAATTTGTAACACAAAAATCATGGCGATTTCTTTGATTTTCCGCAAAGTCATCAAGTCTATCCACCATGTATCTTTCAAATGAAAACATTGAGGGAATCCCATCCCTTTCATGTCCAGCACTTGTTTCAGCATCAAAGTCAGTTGTAGGTTGTTCTTCATTATGAACATTCATATCAGCATCTTGATCTTCTTCATCAAAATCAGCAGCTGCAACACTTAAGGAACCACCATGATCACCATCTTTGCTTACCCATTTTTCATTGATCTTGGTGAAACCCATTTTGCTTAGTGAACCATTTTCACTTCTTGTGTTGATTTTACCAACTTAGAGGTTTCATCTTCAAGATTCACTTCAAAATAGAGTAGAAATTTAGAAATTAAAACAACATAGGGGTAATGGTAGTCACTTAACCTCATGGATTTTTGCATATGCTCTTTAATGATATGAATCCAATTGATCTTGACTTTCTTCATGATGCAATAGATATAGACAAGATCTTCTTCTGTTA
>Ga0123341_1001666_pt1 | contig 17184 bp, 10 predicted proteins | sample Turbeapinknodule_FD_89959 | JGI IMG/M metagenome (GOLD analysis project Ga0123341, IMG submission 89959) | Root nodule microbial communities of legume samples collected from Mexico - Turtle bean Mexico pink nodule | ecosystem: Host-associated > Plants > Roots > Nodule | place: Mexico: Nepantla...
ATTATATACATATAAATATTAAATAACTGCTTTAAAAAATTAACTCGTCCCTCTTCTCGCTACATGAGTAATGAGCTGTTTTGATCAATACAAATAATTATTAAAAAATAAATATACTGATGAAATAAACATTTGATTTTGATTAAATCAAATCTGTTATTGTCTTGGAATTAAAAAAAAACTTATGAGATAGAAGCGATTAGAATTGAAAATTGAAAATAAAAACGTGCATGAGAAACGAAAAATAAATAAATAAATAAATAAATAAAACATCAAATTGATCTACACTAGATTGTAGGACTTTTATGCTCGCACAGTTCGCGGCAATAATTCTTATATGAGTGGGGTCTTGTCAAAATTAAATGGAATTAAATTGAAATAACTTTTGAGATGTAATTGGTATGAAATTAATTTGATTAGATGGAAATGAATAGTTATGTCTAGAGAAGAAATGAAGAACTTAAAATTCACTTATTGTTAATAAATACATAACTGAAATTGATCTAGTTTAGTAATTTTTTTAAAGTCAGATTGAATCCAGTTATGGCAAAAACAGCTATGGAATGTTATAAATTAATGTGTTGTGAGCTACAGCTGAGAAATAACTTCACTGTAGAGAGGATTTGAATTAGAAATGTAGTGATGGAAGCAAAGTGAATGGCCCACGTCACCCAACCTTGTCAAAAAGCTTCCATAACAATTTGGAAGGTACAATGGTAACCACGCGGAACAAGGTTTGAAGATTCCTAATCTCCTTCTTTTCCAACCTTACCCTTCTCATAAATCTGACTTTTTCTTCTAATTAAAGAATTATCTGTTGTGGCTCCTTTTTTACTGCGAGTGAAAAAAGTGAGGGATACTGATGATAGGTGTTGTGATTGTGAGTAGTGATATATGATATGGTTATTGAAGATAAGAGGGTCAATGCTAAAGATTTAAGAAGGGTCTGTGCTGGAGAATGGGTCAGCAATTGGACCTCTCATTCTTACCCTTTCAATTCCTATGACCAAAGACTAGTCCGAGTAAAGAAAATCCACTCCACTTTTCTCAGTCAAACTTTCTTTTCCTTTCTATTTTCTGCGCTTTCCCACACTTAGCTTCATTCAGAATCACAACCTCACCTTAGAACTCCCATATAACTCACCTCCTCGCTAACCCCTTTTTTTCTTATTCTCTTCTATATGCGTCTAAACCTTAGGTTTTTGGTTTTGCTTCTTCTGCCACCATCCACTAAATCTGCCAAATCCATGCTTTAGTTTACCTATCTTTTGGCTTTGTGTCCTTGGTCCATGTCCAAGGCCATCTTGGGCATGTGCCAATTTGCCTCTGACATCAAATTTTCTTCTCAGAACCAATCATTTTTCATCACCTGCCACATCACGGGGCTCATCTTGCTTTTGTGCCTACATGGACAACATGGGAGACCCAAAAAGCATCATGAAAGAGCTACTACAAGGTTTGGAGTTGGCAAGGCAGCTCCAAGTGTATCTCCACACGCCTTCTTCGTCCCAAGAAACCCGTGACCTCATCCAGAAGATCATATCCACCTTTGAAAAGGCACTTGAAATGGTAAATTGGAAAGGGCCAGTGCCTAAGGGTGAGTCATCGCAGCTGCCCATAACAGCTGCAATCCGAATGTCAGACTCACCTATCAGCAGTAGTCCCCAAAGTGAAGACTCCGAGAGAGATTTGAAGGACCAAGACCACAATGCTTTCAGAAAAAGGTACATCTAACACCAATGCATGTATCCATACCAAATGTTTTTGTCATTGCATTACGGCAGCTAGCACCTCAAAAAGCTTTCGAGTTGTGGCCGAAATCTGGTCATTAACCTTTTTGAAAACCCTGCATCTAACGTCATGATCAACTTCTTTCCTCGCAGAAACACTTTACCGAGATGGACAAAAAGGATTCGGGTTACACCAGGTATGGGGGTGGAAGGGCCTCTTGATGATGGATATAGTTGGAGAAAATATGGTCAGAAAGACATTCTTGGAGCCATGTACCCCAGGTAACAACATATTTAATACTATTATGTCTATATTATATGTATATAGTGTTGAACTAGATTTATAAATTATATGTGTGTATATATATATATATAACTATATACTTTTGTCGTTTGCAGGGGCTATTACAGATGTACCCACAGAACTGTTCAAGGTTGCATGGCAACAAAGCAAGTGCAAAGATCTGATGAAGACTCTACAATTTTTGAAATCAATTACCGAGGAAAGCACACATGCACGGTGGCCCACAACATGGGTTCTTCTTCAATAATTCCACTGGAAAACCAAGAACCAAGTCTGAACAACACAAATCAGCAGCAGAATATCTTGCAAAGCCTTGAGCAGCAACCAAATGATTTACTTTTGAATCTCCGAGAAGGGTTGAGAGTCCAAACAGAGAACCTAGATTCCACAGACCAATCATTTGCTCCATTCCTTTTCCCTTTATCAACAAACATTAAAAATGAAGGTCAAGTTTTCCCTCCCCATTTGCTTGAAAATTTCAGTTCTCCTTATATGTCACCTGCTACATCCGGAATAAGCCACTATTCGGTGTCTCCAAGTAGGGTGAACAGTGTTGTAGGGAACCCAAATTTGGCAACTTTTGAGTCTCATATCAATGACATGATCCCAGCTACTACTTCAGCTCCAAACTCAGCAGCAGTTGCTTTAGAGTTTCCTTTCAACCAGTTTGAATTTGACGGTCAGAACTTCAGATTCGATAACCCATGATTTTTCTGTTGAGTATACTCAATCAAGAGAAATTGAATAAAGGACAGAATCTATTTTTTTAAACTAATAGAATTAGAAGCATACGATGAAAGTTGAAAGACATCAGCAGATGCTGTAAGGTAACATTCTAGAATTATATGACCCTTTAGAAAAAGAGGCAAAAACATTTCTATGTATGTCTTAGCTACTTGTGTCGTAGGAATGTGCAATTCTAAAATTGCTTAGTCAATAGAATTTTCCTTCATTGTTAGAGACATGTCAAGGTATAACAAACTCTCTTTCCTCATTTTTTTGGCTTTATTATCAGGATTTAACTTTACTCACAAAGATACCTTATCAGTGCAAACTGGATGATGAAAATGGTCATTTTCTCGAGTCAGTGGAAAGGGAAAAAAGATATAAGCCATGTATTTGTTTCCAATTCTCTACAAATAAAATAAACAATATTCCAGTCTCTACAAAGCAGGTTAAGGTATCTTATCTTTGACCGTTGAAATGTTGACGCGGACAAAAACAATAAAACTCATGATATTTTGTTGAACTGTGATTTTAGTTGTACAGTATTTACACAGTAAAGTCACAACTTGGATTGAAAAAAAGGTAATACCCTAAAAACATATACTTTACAAATCAATAAATTAATATTTTAATTTAAGATATTATTATATTATTATAAAGAATTGTTAGATGGGTGTTTTGTTTTAGTGTAAAACAATTTTATTCTTGAAAATAAGAATGGAAAAGTAGGGCAACAAATAAATAAGGGGTCTATGTAACATTTATCCAGCAATATTGTCAAGGGAAATTTGAAAATACTTTTCTATAAACTAATTTTCTTGAATTTCTGTTGACTAAACTATTAGCATGTTGAATGGTTTTCCAAACAGAATTTCTAACGTTAATATTTCCTTAAAAATTAAAATATGTATGAAGAAAGTGGGATAACTAAACATTTTTAATCTGTGATTTTTCACTTATAGTCAATTTATTTTTGAAGTATATCATGAACGTAGGATTAAAAATTCAAATATTACTTTAAACACACATTTTTTTTAATTTTTAACTTCTCGCCTTTTCTGATCAGTGAAAAATTAGATGAATTTGATCTCAAAGATCCATCAAAGTTTGATAGAGTTCACGGCCAAAAAAATATTTACAAATATACTTCAAATCATTTTGCATTGAAGTTCTGGCATTATCGACAGTAAAATTTAAAATCATTTTTATGAATACACTTTTTAGAGTAATTTTAAGAATGTACTAAAGTGAAGAAAAATATTAAATAATTATATACAAAATACAAATGTGTTCAGATGCAATTTGTAGTATTCAAATTGTATGAAATGTAAATAGATTTTCACACAAAGAAGTTTTGTAAATATTATTTCGGTAAAACAAAATGTTTCTTAAATTGTTTTAGTCCCTAAAATTTGCTTTCCACAAAAAATGACGACAAATAATTGGATGTTAAAAGCCCAAAGCCGTTGGTGAGGACATGGACTTAAATTTAACAAAATGTCACATGGTTTTACTTCCTCCACTAAATCAATTCTAACATACACCTTATTATTGATTATTGATGTAAAATTATAAAAATGTCTTCTTTAGAGTTTTTAAATAGGAGTGTGATGCAGGTTAAAATGTATTCCGGATTTGTTATTCTGGAATAAAATTCTAAATTTGGGTTTTTGAGACATTTTTTTATTAAGTTTTCTGGAATAACTTTACGGAATAGTGTTTTCTGAGTATGTTTTGAAATTTTTTGTTTTCTGAAATTTCTTTTTCAAGATACGTTTATAGATTTTATTTTCCAAAATTCCATTTTTCAAAATATACTATTTGTATTCTTGATCAGTTTTTTCAAAAGATTTTGTTTTTTCAATTTACTTCCAAAACACATAACAACCTATTCTGAAATGTGTCATATCTCCAATTTCAGAATGCACTGACATGTATAAGGATAATTCTGAAATTTTAGAAATTGATAGAGTGTGGGTTAAAATTGAATGGGTACACGAAGCATAAACCAATGTTAGACCACGCAAGTTACAAAGAACCCACCGAATGGGCCTCGTAGTTCATAGAATGGCTGTTTCTTTCTTTACCCTAAAATATTTCTTCCTGCACCCCATATTTTTTTAAAAAGAATGTTTTACCCCTTTTAAAAATGATTTCCGAATTATTCGTTCTGAAATATTTCCGGAATATATTTTCTGGAACATAATTTATTAATTTCGGATTTATCAATCCAGAAATAAATAAAAAAAGTGTTCAAGAATGGAAATTCTGGAATGATTTTTTATCTTCCAGATTTTCTATTCTGAAAGTATCCATTGTCTACGAAATTTCTATTCCATGTCTTTCGGATTTTCTATTCTGGAAATATCCATTGTTTACGGAATTCCTATTCTAGAAACTTTTTCTTACGGAACCATATTCCGAAATCATCCAAAATGAATGGATAATCTTGACACAGAATGTAGGGTGTAGGAAGAAAAGTGTGAGGTGCAGGAAACTCCCCAATAGAATTTATATATGTATATGAAAAATTATAGCAGTCCATAGAATTTATATTAAGAAAAAATATATTTTGACAACCGTTGCCCTCTAAAAATTAAGGAGAGTGTGAGAAAGGATCCCACAACAACCAACAACTTGTTCTAAAAATCCTCATGATTCCTATCAATATTCTCTCCATCATCCTCAAATCAATGAATTGTTAAAAGAAGGAAGCAAAAAACAAGTGAGCCCTTAATCTACTGCCCCTCATATGTTTATCTCTTAGGAATAAATTATGATAAAAATTATTTTTTATTCTATTAAAAATCGTTTTAATTTGTTTATTCTTGTAGGATGATAAGAGAATTCAAAATTTAATCGATATCTAAAGGGGTGAAAATCTTTTTTTTTATCAGCAGGGGTGAAAATCTTCTATCTAAATTTAAAAAGTTTATGAAGAAGAACTGTGTTTAAAAGAAGTATGTGTGAAAGCCTTTCTTACATCTTTGGTTTGGTGGCTAGAAATTAGGAAATTGGGAATTTAGTCTTAATTATGTCTTTTGTTCATCCCAACCAAGCATTCAAACAACTGGCCTCAGGCTTTTGAAGAATGCTTGAGTTTACACTTCAAAGCATGCCATATATGGTGTTGATTTGATTCAATTATGGTGTGAATACATTTCTCAAAGGTGTATATATAAGGACTATCTTTTATCAATATAGTGGGTGCTTTTCAATTTTCTCTATTTGTATTCTCTCTTCTATATTTTTTTACTTACTTACTTATTTTGGACTACTGTATATGGGTTGGGATACCCCTGAAGTATCCCTTAATTTTATTTATTCATTGCTTATAAAAAAAAATATTTTTTTACTTACTTCAACTATTATATTATTTAATAACTTCTTATAAAATTATACTTTTTAATTAAAATTTATATTAGTCGATAGTCTAACTTAGTTATTGAATATGATGCCTTGAGTTGTTATACGCTTTTTAATATGTTCATTTTATAATATATATATATATATATATTTATATTAAATAATTTGTAGTTATCATAAAAATGAATAAATTATATTACCTCTATCACACAATAAAATATGAAAAAAAAACATGAGTCAATATGAAAAAAGAATTATATGCATAGACTGGTTATTATTGGAAATACTAGTTCCCTATTTCAACATAACCATTATAATTGTTACACTTTAGACGTCCCACTGATCACATAACTGGATCTTTTGTTCTCAAACCACACTAGGCCCTCATATCACTCTTTTGTTTGTGAAAATCAATTCACTCAAGTGACTTACACAAAGCCAAGTCTGATACCTAAATGTGTTTGATTTTGCCTTTCATAGACACTTTCATAGACACTTTTGAAGCATTAATGTTTCTACTTGTTGGATCCTCCATATATCTCGCCTTTCATAGACACTTTTGAAGCATTAATGTTTCTACTGTTCTCCCTGGTCCCAAATTTTCTCTCTGCTATGGAGTCTTTTTGTGTAAGCTGAACTGTTATTTGCTTGCACTAAGTGATATTTGTAAAAGATTGGAACACACTACACAACCTCATAGGAGGTTGGTAAGTTTGCACAACAAAAGCAAAAGACTTCATTAAACTAACCATCATACCCATTGTGTTAAGTTGATTATGGTTTTTAAATCCTTCTTATTCTTCCTTTACTCTTTTCAAGTTCTTTGTGTTGGGGATCACTCCTTAATTTTGTGGGAGATTATGACCAATAAATATCGGTAACAATATTGTGGGGGAATTAAATTATTGATACCCTCAATTAAGTCAATTAATGGGGAAAATTGTTGGGAATCCTCAACAATTTAATAGGATATTATGACCAATTAATATGGTAATCGATCCATTGATGGCCATTAAAAAGTTTTTGGAAATTGTAACTCTCTCTATAAAGGAACTTTGAGGAAGAGAAAAAGACAAGCAAGGAAGAAGAGCATCATAGAGGAAGAAGAGCAACATTGTAGCAAGGAAATATCCACCATAGTGAGATTAGAAATCCTAGTGAGAGACTAGAGAGACATTGTATTCCATCTTTGTTAGACGATTGAGTGTTATCCTCACATAGTGAGAGAAACAAATATTGTAATCATACTTTCATAGTGGAGACATTTTCTGGACTAGGTCTCGTGGGTTTTTATTTCTCAAGTTGAGAAGGTTTTCTCACGTTAAAAGTTTTTTGTCTCATTATTCTATTTTTGCTTTATTTTCTATTATTTGCTTATTTCTTCCGAAAGTGCCCATCTTGTATCTACATCAAAGAGGGAAAATTAATTCTGAATTTTCCCAACACTTCCTTCCCTCTACAAATTTAACAGCTGTTCAGAATCTACCCTCTTGTTCTTAAATACCCTTTTATCCCTATGTGTCCATATGTTTCAGATTATATCTACCCACATACATTTCAATGATTTGTTTCCTTTATTATTTCTTTTAAATTATTGAAAATTCCTCTTAGCTTGGTTATGTATTAATGTAACTATGTTTTCCTATTTATAACACATATTCCACATATTGCTTGCAATATTAAAGTTCAAAATAGATGGTCTACAATTTCTAGCTCATTCCTGCATATAGGGCACGTTGCATTATCTATTTATATTCCCTCTTTAAAAAATTATCCTTTGTTGCCACCCAATTGAGTATCACCCTCTAGACAAGTGCTAAATTGAGAGTAGTGCTCTAACTTTCCAAAACTGATTGTACAACTCAAAGTCTTCCTCCTATTTATATTTTGCAACCTAGAGTAAGCAGATTTCATTGTATATTATTCTTCCTCCTCCTCCCTGCATCTCCATTTATCCTTCCTTCTATTTACTAAGTTTTTAGTTATGGTTTCCAATAATTCCCTTACTTATGGAAATTTACATTGAAACCTTGCCCTTCTCCATTCTATAATTCTTCTCACCTATTTTTATTTTTTTTATCAGCAATGAATAAATAAAATTAAAGGGGATACTTTAGGGGTATCCTAACCCATATACAGTAACCAGAAGTGAACTTCCTATATCATCCACAAGCGAAACTCTCCTTTATGGTTGGAGCAGAACAACCTTAAGGTGAGAAAACCCTACCCAAAAAAATAACCAACATCGACGACCACCGATTACACATATGGTGAACGCCGCTTCATCGATCGGCGATCATGTTGACCTATGGAGAACGCCGCTTCATCAACCGGCGATCATGTTGATCTTTGCATACCTACGACGACCACCGACTACGCACATGGAGATCGCCGTTTCATCGACAATTCTTCTCACCTATTACCTCTTTGTCTCCCTTACTCCCTTAAGTATTGAGTATAGTGTCTTGTGTTTAGCATTTAGAAATAATCTCGATAACCTAAACATAAGTGAGACACTTCACTACATAATTTGTCTTTTCCAAAACATTATTCTTGTTCTACTCTCCAAAATCTATTCTCATCAAACTAATTGCTCCTTCACTTTCCCCACATATCTTTCACAAATCCTTGATGAAACATGGTGCTTCTTAGTGAACTCTGCATACGAATGCTTAGCTAAGCATAAAAGAGGTCCTCATCTTGATGTTTTCAAGTATCTATGAAAGGCTAAGGCGTTCCTCAATGTGACAACCACAACATGGAGGGTACTACTGGTAGATTACCAACAAGAGAGTGTTTGAGTAGGAGAGGGGTGACGTTGAACACTACTTTATGTGCTTTATGCCAGACCAAGGATGAATCATGTCAACATCTTTTCTTGGAATGCAAATATGCTATGTGTGTTTGGTCTTTGTGCTTTACGTGGATTGGAATCTTGTTTGTCCAACATAATGATGTAAAGACCCACTTTGAGAGCTTTCATTTGATCTAGGTTAGTAATAAACAAACTCTGGTTTGGAAAGGTGTATAGGAAGCTATACTCAAGTGTATTTGGGGGCAAAGAAACTCGGTTGTTTTCAAGCAAGGGGTAGATGTGGAAGAGGTTTTTCAAAAGGCCAAACTCAAGTCGTGGTTATGGATGAAGCATAAGGTGAACACTTTTAATTACTCTTTTGTGGATTGGGTCTTGAACCCATTGTCATGCATCGAAAGCTATAAGTAAGTGGGTATCAGCTGGAGTCAAGATGCTATGGAGGAGGAAGGAGGGTGTTGTAGGTGATTCTTGAGTGAATTGGAGTAATAAAAAAGACCAATCTAGTTTGCTGATGGAACTGGACCGTCTAGGCTATTTTGAATCCTCTGTTTTAGCAATACCAGAGGTTAAGCAAGGCACATAAAAGCAAGAAGCTACTGAGGATGCATTTTTTGGGAAATGCTACACGACATTATAGTATAGAAGTGCAGAACATAGAGCACACATGAAGGAGTAGCACTGGTGAAGGCAATCACGTGCTGTAGGGATTTAGACCAATTGTGCAGGTTGATGTCTGGAAGTGCAGCAGAAGGAAGCAAGGATGTCTAAGTAGTGAAGCAGACTAATCTAGTAACTTGTTCGATTGGTTGAACATGCATTGGTAGTTGTTTTTGGGTTACAAATCCATCACGGAAATCACTGATGTGAAGGGCGTGAATAAGCCTGAGTGGTGTGGTCCAGATGTTTGATGTTTATGTTTTATGTTTGGTTGCTGGCTTGTGGAAACAATTCCTGATGCAACTTTTATATGTTGATTCTGATGTAGGCGTGTCTTAGAGCCATTGGAATTTAGGTGGTTTCTTATGCTGTCTCTGAACTATTGTATAAGGGTTCAGACACTCTGAAGTGTCTCGTTTTATTCATTTATTATTTGTTGATATAAAAAAACTTTCACAAATCCCTCTACCACCATGATTCATACTCACTATGTCTTGTATTATTTATGTTCTTCTAGGACCCATATTTAAACCCTATGATATCTTTTCACATACCATTTTCATCAACACCCATCCTCCACTTTCATTTAGCTAATAGCTTTGCATCTTTTATCCCATGCTCCCTCCCCCTTTGTTTTGTAGATGGTTTCCCACCTTACCCATCCTATTTTCCATCCTTCCTGTCCCCATTCTTATAAGAAATTCCTTTGGATCCTTTTATTTTCAATGTCTACAATTGTTGGTGCCTTATACATGGATAAGTTGTAAAGAGGTATAGATGTGTTATGACTGACTTTATTAGACAGACTCTCCCTACAAACGAAATTGTATATTCTTTTTCATCTTGCTAGTATTTTCCTAATTTTACGTTTTTTCAAAAGCTGATGTTTTTAGGGTTTCTCCCTACAGATAATTAAAGACTAATTTGGAATCTAAAGTAATTAGTAACTAAAACCTTAGTAGTTAATGTTAAATACCAGTTTAAAAACTATTTTATAATTTTTTTTATTAATAATAGAAACTACTTTATATATAAAAAATGTTTTAGTTTATAAAATAATATATAATTTAATTAATATAATGACCACTAATTTTTTTTCTAAATTAATTGATAGTTAATTATCTTGGGTTGTGTTCCATTTATCATTTATCAGAACTGAAATAAAAAAATAAAACTGAGAATGTAATGCTTATATAATTAGTTTTTGAAGTAAAGATAAAATGGAGCACCAAACTCAAATTTAGTTAACCTAAAGTTGTAGAGTTGTGGAGGAGTGCTTAAATTTTGGAAATGGAAATATAATTGATTGATAGCAAAATTAAAGCTGAACGGTGGTCAATTACAGGAGAGTAGTCACTACCTAATACTTGTCATCAAATTACACTACCAATTCCTGTAATAATAATAAATAAGAAAGAAAGAAAGAAAATGATAAAATGGTTGCAATTAAATTGACTCTTCCCATCACGTTCTCTGTTATTTGTACAACACGTACGTACAACACAGTAAGAGAAGAGAGAGAGAGAGAGAGAAATGCATGCATGGTGATGTTTGGTGTGGATTCTGGACAGGCATTACTCATCTTTATAGTAATTAGCAGAATGTTTGCTGGATTTGTTGAGCCAATTCTTCTGCACTCAGTTGGCATTCAATTCCAATCTATATTATATACACAGACACATGAGTAGTGTTAAAGAAACCATAATATTTAATAGTGAACCTAAAATGAACTAGTAAATAATGTTGTAGTACATATGTCCAATCATATGCTGCTATATATATTCCATGCATGAATAATTCTCCAATTTAATTTAAATCAAAATCTCAGCAATTTATATATTCGTCTTTTCAGCAATATGGGGACAAATATGTCGGAAAGGAGCCTCCCCTCCCCCATTGATGCAGTAAAAATTACAGAGGCAGTACTAACCAGGTTATCTATTTCTTTACATCTTGCAATAAACAACTGCACAGTAGATAGCATGCTTGAAAAAAGTTTATGTCATCATTAACATTGTTTTGGTTTGTAATGTTTCTCTGCTGTCAAATTATAGAACTAAAAATCCACAGCCAATTTACACAATCACTATATATTTTTCCATGAGAAAAAAAGATGAAGAAGAAATATTTTTATAAGACGTGTTTTATTTATATGACATGTATCAATGTTAAAGATATTTCAAGAGGGCCTATTTGACTATTTTTTATAAAAGAGAAATTTTGTAAGACATATTTGGAGAAAAAAAAAACACTTTTAGATAAGAAACTTAATGTTTTAAAAAATGTTTTCTTTTTAAAATGAATATTTTTAATCTCCTTTTTCTCTCTTCCACTGTCAAGTAATCAATTGAACAATATTAAAAAAACAGAGGGTTTAATTTCAAATGAAAATTTCAGTAAAAACTGTCAAATATTTTTTTTTTAAAAATTTCATATAACATTTACTTAAAAAAAAGTCATATTATAAACTTAAATTTTAAAGTAATTTAAGGGTTGGTAACCAAGTCCGACAAAAAGAAAAAAAAAAAAAACTTTTGATCCAGCTGTCATCGAAAGAACAACTACATTTTACATATATACTATTTACTTTCATAAAAAAGACTTCACCATTTCCTCCTCATATGACAAAGTACTGTTGAAATCATCACCGTGAGTCTTCTTTTCCATTTTCCATTTTCAATTCCGTTTCCGTAAGATAAATACTTAATAAAGATTCCTAAAATGTGGTGTTTTAGGTCTTTAACTTACAAACTTCATTATTAAATCAAGGAATGTTAGCTATGAACGGAACACACGGTTATGCATTCCAAGAAAGAAGAAAATTATTAGCCATTAATTTATGTGTTCCAATTGGAAATGTACCTTGATAGTGAATGAGTTTAGCATGGTATCATCAGCAGCACAGTTTATGTTGACATGGAGGATTTCTAGCGCGAGATCTTCAAGTGCTGTGATTATCTTCAGAGCCTGTCCGGGAATTCGTTGAGACACCGTTTTGAGAAGAACGTGGGGCCCAGAAAACTTGACCTCCACATCAGCAGTGGCGGATTTGGAGTTGGCAACAAGCTCGTTGATGTTGTCGTTGATGGAGGAATTAGCAGAAGAAGTGGGAGAAGGGTCAAGAGAGTTGGACATGGTTGGTGAAATCATGTTGTAGCCTTGCTGCAACCTTGGCCTGTAAGGGCTTCCTGGTTGTGGAGTTCTTGGGCTAATGGGCAAGTTTAGTCTCGGGCTCAGAGGTGGTTTCCGAGGACTCAGAGGTGAGGGCCTTGGGCTTGAAACAAGCCTAGGGCTTAGGACTTCGCTGTAAACTTTCCTTTGTTTCTTGGCCTCCAGGGCTTGGAGCACCTGCTGCAACTCGTTGATGTAATCAACCACACCTCCAATTATGGACGCTTGATCTCCCTAAATCATAGATCATTAAGAAGAATTTAATAAACTAATACTTTAGAAATAACAATGTAATTAAAGGTCAACTAATTCAAGAAACAAAATTGTGAAAAGATCAGTGGTTGCTTTAGTATAAACACCTATTTATAAGGGATTCAGAAATGCACGGTGCACTTAGTTTAATCTGTAAATAACACTTTACACTGTAATATGAAACCAGTAACCATATATATCAGGAGTTCTGTTTTTTGTAAGATAAAAAGACAACTCACGTGCAACTCTGTGTACCAATTGTGCCACAAAAACTCACATGAAACAACTAAAGTTTTATTTCAGAAATCTGTATAATAAATATTTATTATGCATATTAGTGAGAAAAACTTTAACTATAATTAAACAACAATACTAAAATCACTAGAAAAACTGTATCCAACTTTTTCTAAAAGATATTTTGAGATAAAACTTGAGAGCTTAAGAGATCTAAAACAAAGTGAATATAAATAAAAATAAGACGTACCCGTTTGACATAAAAGCAAGGCATAAGCGACCTCAACACGGACAAGTGTTCATTCATTTGCTTTCTCCGGTTGCGTTCGACGGTGATGTGAGACATCCTCTGTTGTCCATCTGGGTTTGATTCCTCTGGCGTGGTAGGAATAAGCTTCTGTCTCTTGGTTTTTGGTGAGGTTTCAAACTCAGTTTCGGAATAATCTTGTGGAGCACTTGACGAGGTAGACTTTTGGGACACCAATCTTGAGACATCCTCGTTCTCTTTCGAGATAGCAACAGCTTCTTCGTTAATGGGAGGGAAATTGGTGAAGTCCGATTCTAGGCTCTCCAAAATGGCGAAGAGATCGTCCCCACCAAAGTGGTCGCTCCCAAACTCTTTGTCGTCGAAAATATCGCATAAGCTGTCTCCCATGTTGGAGGCTTTTGGAGTTCCTGTTAGATGGATCGACTCCGGGAAACCTGCGACGGAAGTGGTGGAAAAATGTTTTTGAGTGGGAAAGAGAATGAAAAGGTTTGGAGTGAGAAAGGGACACAGAAAATGAGGTTTGTCAAGATCAAGAAAAAGGGTAGTGGAGTGGAGACTGAAATGGAGTAAATATATGAGAGGTGTGTTGATGTGATAGAGACTAAACGATCGCCATCAACTGCTACTACTGATTGATGTTATGGTCCGTTTTGAAAAGATGTGGTTTAAACCGTTAGATGCCTAGGGATCAATACGATCTCACAGGCTGAAGCCAAAGCAGAACAGAAGCAGCAGTATCAGACTGCACCAGTAATCAAAACTGAAAAACGAGTTTTGAGAAGGGAGCTTGGGAGAATGGAGAATAACTTGTATGTATTCTAAAGTACATAGTAATGATAAAGGTGTTATGGTATCTAAAACAAGTGATGCTATAGCTGCTTTTGGACGGTTAATATAATGCAACTTTTAGAAAGTTATTTGGCCCTTACAAGCACTTTCAGTTGATGTTATGAGCATATATATGGCCAATGGTAGAGTGGTTTTTACTATTATGGACAGAAGAGAGAGGTCAAGGATCACTGCGCATCCACGTTACAATTTCCACTCATAAATATCTCTACGTTACAATTTCCACTCATAAATACCTCTGCTCTCCTTCATTAATATGTCACTGAAATGTTTTAAAATTTGGGAATGAACAGTGAATTATTTAAACTTGAATTGATGTCCATTAAATTTATGGATGCTTTTCGTAATGAAGTTCAAGACCATTATGCAGGTAAGTACTGTAATCTATTAATGTTTTATGAATGTCATTTGCATTAAAAATAGCAGGGTTTCTGTGTAATATATATGGTGCCTCTGGTTTACTAGTGTGTAGCTGTTCTGAAAATATTAAAAGACATCGATAAAGGAGAATTAATTTATTTGGTGCGAGGGTACATAAATATAATACTACATTTTTACTAACATAATATTCTATATTTTTAATAAAAAAAAATCCTTAGAAACAATTCTAATCTATATCTAAACAGATTAAAAGAAATAACCTAGATTCTGATGGTTAACGTCGCAGTCCCTTAAAATTTGCACTTTCCAGCGTTAATTTTACCTCTCATTCTTTTCAGTGAGTTTCCTAATGAGATAGGATCTCACATGTTTTAATGAACAGAGACACATCTTAACACTCAATCAACAAGCAAATAAGAATAAAATGAATGTGAATATGAGCAACCTAAAAAATACCTCAACTTAACATGTCTGTTCCAACATCAAAAACAGGCTAGATAAACCTACATGAACCTAAAAACCCTGAATGAGACCGTACTCAACATTATAGGGTCTTACAAAAAACAACCAAAAGGTGTAAAAAAATGGCGCATCTAAGCAAAGCAGATCGCTACAAATAATAAAAACAACATGTTACATCTTGCAGGCTAAACATCTAACTGTTATATTTCTTCTAGAATATGATAAAAGCAACATATTAAAAAAATTGTATTGAAGTTAGTCTTTTTGTTAGATTTGATTATTATAGATTTCTGGACCTTATCATTAAAGATATTAGGAGTTATTTTCTGATTATTTGTATATTAATTTTTTATTAAGTAATATCATATTGTTGTCACTGAATTATTTTTGTAACAAAATAATATGCTGGAGATAGCTTAGCTTTTGGGCCTTGTTTTTCCTGATATATAACTAATTCAGTTAATATTGATTTATATAAGTTTTAAGATAAAATATGAGCATATGGGATACAAACTTCTCAAGCTCAGACTCCGAAAGGAGTATATATAAATTGAAATTGAGGAAGTGAATGATTTGTTTGACTTCATATTGTAATGAGAAGGAAAGGGCTCTAAATAGCTTTAGTAATTTTTGTATTATTTTAGTTTGATCTGATGCTTGACCTTAAAAACCTTATTGGATTGCTGGTTTTTCTTCATATTTGTAACACGCTGAAGCATTTAAAAAATGTTTATATTTGTAGTCGAGTTTCGCATTGCAAACTATTCGTGATATTGTCATATGAGTAATCTTTTGACAAAGGATTTTCATGAATCCTAAAACAATAAATTTGAACATATAAATGTCCAAGTTGGTTATAATGTATAAAATGTCTGAATTGGTTATAATGTATAAAAGTTATATCTTCATAAATCAAACTTATGTGAATGACTCCATTTGAATGTAAAATAAATTACTTTGAAAATTTGTTGAAAAACTAAATTAGTATTACGAAAACGATTTCATTTGATATTTCAAAACTTTAAAATGAATGACTCAATTTTGCCATTGAATTCCATATAAGGTTATTGTTAGATTATGTTTATAACAATTTTTTTTTATCAGTAACTAAAAATATATAAAATAGGGAGGATTGGGAATACTCCAACCCTGTAACAAAATATAATTTTTACTTTATATTGTATAACAAAAAAACCCCAACCAGATTGTATCAATAGGTTATCCAATAAACAAAACTAGACTGTTTTCCCAAAGGAACCATATTTCCTTGAGAACATCCTGCATTTCAATGGTCAATCAGCCAAAAAAAGTCATTATCCCTTTCAAATATTAAGAAATTGTGTCGCCACTGCTACCCTATTGCTCATCCCCCATAACTATCCACTACCAAAAAAAAATCAGAATTATTTATAAATTTTGGGTAATGATTCATTGACAATCCCAAATTTTTTATACAACTCCCAATACTATTATTTTAATATTTTTTATATCATTTAATTACAAGTTTACCCTTTATTATATATATTTATATCTAAACTCATCACATTAAGGGTTGTATACAACTCCAAGCGTTGTCAAATTATCATTTTCCATAAATTTTTACCCACAAATCTGAATACGTAGGTAAATTTAGCATTACCTACAGATATTACCCACAAACAACATTACCTACGAATATTAGCCACATATTCTGAACCCGTAGGTAAATTCAACATTACTCACGAATCTCTGTTACTTGTGAACTATCACTCAGGGATCTCTATTACCTACGAACTATTATCATAATAAATATATACATAATATTAAAAATATTATTTATAATATTAATAATATTAAATATTATTTATAATATTAATAATATTAAAAATATTATTTATAATATTAATAATATTAAAAATATTATTTATAATATTAAAAATATTATTTATAATATTAATAATATTAAAAATATTATTTATAATATTAATAA
>Ga0123341_1001668_pt1 | contig 17173 bp, 18 predicted proteins | sample Turbeapinknodule_FD_89959 | JGI IMG/M metagenome (GOLD analysis project Ga0123341, IMG submission 89959) | Root nodule microbial communities of legume samples collected from Mexico - Turtle bean Mexico pink nodule | ecosystem: Host-associated > Plants > Roots > Nodule | place: Mexico: Nepantla...
CAATAAAGATTTATGTGCATTAAGTATGTTTTAGTTTTTTTAGTAGAAATATGTTTTTTATGGCTGGTTCGAAAGAATTTGTTCCTTAATTTTATAATCATAATAAAAATTTATATAATAAGTTTGAATTTTTAAAAAATTAATATACTTCTCATTTTCAAAATTGTGTTAGACTCGTGTTAGAAATGTCAAAAATCAAACAAATATTTTTTTGAATTTGACACTTAACTTATAAGTATCGTACGAGTGTCGTCGTGTTCGATACATGTGTCCGACACAGATACGTCATTTAAAATAAGTGTCGAACTTAGTAGAATAAGAGTCTAAAATATGCATTATAAGATCATAAGTCTCACTCTTAAATCGAGGATTACAACTAACTAATATAATATAAATCTACCCAGCAGAGCCCCAACCTCATGCCAAGACTAACTAATAGGAACTTAACCATGACAATACAATTCTTTTAGCGTTTAAGTTAAATACACATGTTTTCTGTTCTATTTTTTCTTTTCATCTATTTTATTCTCTCTTTTTTTTTTTTCTAGTTCACTTTTGATCAAAACAGGAAGTGTGACCCGCAAAAAAGAAGCATTGCTGTGGAAGAGCAAAAGAACTTGCTATGCAACAGATGGCTGTGATTGTGCTGACTCCTACCATCGTGATTTGTGGCAACACCACTAAACCAAAAACTCCAAATTTCTGGAAGAACTGTTTTTGAACATGGAGCCTTGATCATCGGCGGCTACTCAGGTGAATTGCTACCCATTCAGTCATTTAATCATAGCCAACAACTTCCCCAATCCACTCCCACTGAATTGATTCTTTCAGAACAACTTCAAGCAAGCCAACAAATAATCAAGCATGGTTACATAAGAAAGATCAAACATTGTTTAAATTCATTTCTAACAGATTATTAAATACACATTAAGCAGATAAATTAAACAACTTGTCCAATTAGTCCGAAGGTGATTAGAAACTGTCATATTCTTAAATAACACGTTGCAAAATGTTAATTTGGAATCGCTCAAATGGTCAAAATACTGGCAGAGAAAACTTTCGGATTTTCAAGCCAAAATCTTACCACGTAGCGCAACAGATGTGTCGTCTTCCTCCAGATCCTGGCAGACTGCACAAAACGTTAAGGAGAAAATGTACTTCTCTCCAATGAACCAATCAACTCTTGTGTATAAAATCGACAAAGAAGTTAATATCATTTTCATTAGATGGTAGCCTAAATTAATATACTAAGTTACTATAATTTAAACAGTAACATGTTACATTGTTTATTAATTTTGATATACTCAATTTGTATAGACTTTAGACATAAATCGCCAGTCTCCGTGGCAGATTCCACTCAGGAAATTAGGGGAAGAACAGGGCAACCGATACCATACGATGCCTTATAATTATGGTGTGCCTAGTTATTCTTGCCCCTTGGATGGAAAGAAAAGTCAACCAGTGAAAAGGTTGGATAGTAAAAGGCGTAGGTGCAAAAGCACTACTCCTTCAGAGGTAAGGAATGGAAAGTATAAAATGGTATCTCCCATTGCAAAGAGAAAATCAATAATTTACATTATAATTCATAAACAGATCTAATTAAAAGACGAATCCCAAGTCGCAATCCAAAATCTATCTGGTGTATGCATGTTTGTCATAGAACTCATGTTAGAGAGAAAAAGTGAAAGCAAATTGCAAAATAGAAAGTAGTGCCTCAAGCAAAAATTAGTAAAAGTAGGTAATGGATTATCACTTAGGAGACCCACTTCAAACCATTAATCATTAGAAATAGAATATTAGATGCTACGCAGTCTTTTGGTAAAGAATATAGTCGTAATATTCGATGTAAAAACAAAAACATCCTTGTCAATACAGCATGTAGCATGATATCATAATGGACACTAGGTTACCTTCCACTTTATGTTAGGTCATGGTTTTCACAGGCTTTTGGAAAAGTGAAATATGATTACCATTATCAATATTTCCTATCTCACCTTCAATCCAACGACCAATGAAAAAAAAAGCAGTAATCCTTGTCAGAGTTATGAAGTAGTCACAGTAAGAAGTGTACTGATCTTGATTTTCTAACAAAGTTATCTCTGAGCTGGAGACTGGAAGCTTTATGCAACTGATGGAAAGAAGAGATTTTGTTACAAGAAATTAGAAAGCTTAAAATGGCTATTCATCAAGTTTGTGGGGGCTCTCCAGCTGTGGGATTGATAATCAAGCAAGAGGAAATACCAATATTGAATATTTTGGACAATATTGAGGACTTGAAAAGTTCTTGTGTAAAAAGCCAAGAGGAAAAGCAGCAGCTCCTTCAGCAACATCGATATGAGAAAAGTTCTTCTGTGAAAAAACGGAGTCAGAGAAAAAGATCATGGAACAAGAGATTGAGAACATAAGCGAGAAGAATGCAATTTTGCAGAAAGAGAAGGTTGAACTTCTAGAGAAGAATAAGCAACTGAGGACTGACGTGGCCAATGGAGAAAAAAGAGACAATGCATCAAATTCCAAAAGTAGCGGCTCTGCATGCAGAATTGATAGATTTGAAGTGATCAAATAAAGTGTTTCAGTAAGAAAGTAGTAAAATGCTTTAGGAGAAATATTTACTGCTTAGGAATGTTTGGATCTCAAAGATGCAATGACCGTGGATGAAGATGAACACAGCATAATTCCCCAAGACGTAGTAGCTCTAAGGAACCACAACTTGGTTAATGAGAGCCTCGTCACCAAGAAAGTCCTCGAACAAAAAGTACTTTCTCAACATCTCAGCAGCAATCTTAGCCGTTTAAACAGTGACCTTAATCAGGAACTTGGTGTTTTAAGGAGATAGTTTGAGGTGAAAGAAGCATTTTTCAAAATTTGAGGCTAAACGGCATCATCTTTACCTTGTTTGGACTTCCCAGACAGTTTTATTTATTGTCAAAAACCAATCAGAGCATAAAATCTAACCACCGTAGTTCCTCTAAAAAAATTTGCAATTCACCAGTTATGATTTCTCCTCAAGGTCGATCGATGATGCCTAAATAATGAAGCCAGAAAAGTTCTCATCCTACAAGGTCAACAAATGGAAGCAGAACCTGTTTAAATAGGCAGAACATAGACAAGTTTCCATCTCTATTTTCAACATCGGCAGAGAGCCGAAGTGTTCAGAGGCAAACACCGATACATATTTAAAATTCAGAACCCTTCATGACCAAACAATAATTCTCATTTCCAACCAACAACAACAAAAAGAAACAAAACGAGACACAAGAAATATAACACTGTGATTATTCTCCGAGTTCTTTAACATTTGAGGTTGAATATTCAAATTTAAATTATTCAACTGTGAACAGCAGCATTACAGAAAAGAACTCATGGGTTTAGGGTTTTAAAGGGATACATATAGTAGCTATAAAGTATTGGTATGGTTGTTGAATGCCTTGATAAACAGAACAACACCTGAGGTGACAGAAGCAAGAATGGTGAACACTCCCTGTCTGGAGCGCCAAAACTCAGCCCATGTCAATGGCTTTGAGACCTCAAGAAAAACTTTCTGAAAATGCTGACTCAAGTCATCAAACGAACCAGTGTTATCTATAACTATATCTGCCTTACCCCTTTTCAGATCCAATGGCATTTGAGCATTGACCCTATTCCGAGCATCCTCCTCAATGGACTTGTCTCTGGCCAATAGCCGTTGAATCTGCGTATCGGGATCAACCCACACAACAATAATGGGCTTCGTGAACTTGTCCATCTTGGCTTCAAATAACAAAGGCACATCAAGAACAATGACCTTGTAACCCTTCACCCATAGCTTCAAAACCTCCCACAATATCCCACGCGCAATATAAGGAGCCAACAATCTAAAACACAATAATAACCCTAAACTCAAAACAGCAATTCAATAATACACTCTAATGGAAGTAAACAAGAGGAAAATTGGAAATACCGGTTCAGGAATTGACGCTTATCCGGATCGGAGAAAACAATTTGGCCAAGCCTGGGTCTATTCACTTCTCCATCTTCGAGAACAATTTCGTCCCCAAAAGCCGCAACCACTTTCTTCCATCCACCACTCCCTTTCCTTAACACCTCCTGCAAATTCCAATAATTACTCAAAGACTAATTGTTTTGTTTTCCCCAAATTAAAAACAGAGAAAAGGAACTTACGCGAGCAACGACGTCAGCATCCACAACGGGAAAACCATGCGACTTGAACAGATTCGAAACGGTGCTCTTCCCAGACGCTATTCCACCAGTGAGCCCAACGATCCTCATTCCCTCGATCAATCTCCACTCGGAAAATCAACACAAAGCAAGTTACTTTAATTTTAAATATAAATATAGTATAAATATTATTTTGTTCAAAGATAATACCAACAAGCGCATCTGGTGTAGTGGTATCATAGTACCCTCCCACGGTACTGACCGGGGTTCGATTCCCCGGATGCGCAGTTTTTTAGTTTATTTAGAAATTCTGCTTAATTTAAACGATTTAAGCATAATTTTTTATTGTTTATTTAAAATTTTTGCTTAATTATAACGAGTTAAGCATAAAAATTTATAGAACCTTGACGTTAACTCTGAAGTGGGTTGAGAGTGTGAGGAATGTAACGGATGAACGATAGAGTGAGGAGCGTGATTTTTCTGCTTCAGAATTTTTGTGACAGTCAGAAGCAAGTTGGACAGATTAAAGCGCAACTCATCCGCCGTAACCTCTATCCAAACACCAGAATCGCCGAGCACTTCATCGGCGCGTGCCACTCACACGGCCTTATCAACTCCGCTCTTCTTCTCTTCACCACCCTCCCTCCTTCTCCCCATGTTTACATCTTCAACACCCTCATCAGAGTCTTCTCCCAATCGCAAATCCCACACACCCCTCTCTTAATCTACGCCCACATGCGCCGCAACAACGTTCTCCCCAACAACTTCACCTTCCCGCCTCTCTTCAAGTCCCTCTCCGGCGCCCGCCACCTCACCCAAGCCCGCTGCGTCCACACCCACGTTCTCAAACTCGGCCACCTCCAAGACCTCTTCGTTAGCAACGCCCTCCTCGACGTCTACGCCTCGAGCCGCTACGTGGGGTTGTGTCGCAGCCTGTTTGATGAAATGCTTCTGAGAGACGTTGTTTCCTGGAGCGTGTTGATTGCCGGGTACAACAAGGTTGGGAACTATGATGATGCCTTGGTTGTGTTTGAACAAATGCAGTATGCGGGTTGTGCGCCTAATAGGGTGACGATGATCAACGCGTTGCATGCTTGCGCTCACTCTAGTAATGTTGAAATGGGGACGTGGATACATGGGGTTGTAAAAAGGGAGGGTTGGGAATTGGATGTCATATTGGGGACGGCTTTGATTGACATGTATGGGAAGTGTGGGAGACTTGAAGAGGGGGTAAGTGTGTTCTGGAGCATGAAGGAAAGAAATGTGTTTACTTGGAATGCGGTTGTTAAAGGGTTAGCTTTGGCTAAGAGTGGACAAGAGGCGATTTGGTGGTTTAACAGAATGGAGAAGGAGGGTGTTAGAGCGGATGAAGTGACTGTGTTGGCGGTTTTATCTGCGTGCAGTCACTCGGGTTTGGTGGACAAGGGTAAAGAGGTTTTTGGTTTGTTGGTTGATGGGAGGTATGGGTTTTGTGCTAATGTTAAACACTATGCTTGTATGGTTGACGTGTTGGCGCGTTCTGGTCGTTTGCATGAGGCTGTTGAGTTGATGAGGCGTATGCCTTTTGGACCCACCAAAGCTATGTGGGGATCATTGTTATTTGGTTCTAAAGCTCAGGGTGACTTGGAGTTGGGCCTGCTGGCGGCTGAAAAGCTCATTGAATTGGAGCAGGAGAACTCTACCTATTATGTTCATCTGTCCAATATGTATGCTGCAATGGGAAGATGGGGTGATGTTGAGAATGTGAGAGGGGTGATGAAGGATAGGCAACTGACTAAGGACTTGGGGTGTAGTTCTGTGGAGGTAGAACACCAAAGGCATGTAAACGAATTTTTGGCGTAGTAACTAACTATTGTGTTGTTGAACATAAGGTGTGTCAGGTGTCAAGGAGAAATCCCTTGAGATACTGCTATGTACAAACAAATCTGGAAATCAAACTTGTTGCCACATGCTTTAAGAGCGTGGTTTTTAGTTGCTATGTTGGTCTATTGTCATTTTTATCCAACTTAAGATGGAACACTTGTCATTACTTCATCATATATTTATTGTTTGTCAGTAATTAAGGATGCTGGTACTGTAATGATGACTACGTTACTGGTCGGTGATGTTCAACGGTGGTAGAAACAACCAACCATGTTCATAGGGAAAGTAAGCACATATGGTCGGCATTCTTGTTTAGGGCCTACTGCTGTTGAGCTGAAAATCGCTTTGAATTAGTTGTCCTCTAAGATAATAGATGATATCTCAATGCATTTATTTTCCACTTCACTCAAAAAATGTTTATTTTACTTTTAATTATTCATTTAATCCTTACGACTACAATACTCTTTGTTTTATTTCTTATCTTAAAATATCATAAATTAATTTTTGCACATATAATTTTAATCTTTTACTCTTTGTAGTAACTTTAGAGGATGAAAAATTTAAAAACAGAAAGTGATTAAAATAGTGTGTATAATTAAAATATACATAAAAAATTATAAGTATAAAAATAAATAAAAAACAAATAAATAATTAAACCTCGATTAACTGCTTTTTCTTTTCCAAAAAATATTTTCATATCCATAACTAAAAATCAAGCTTAATATTTTCATATCCATAACTAAAACCCAAGCTTTTGCTAACATAAAGGAGACAACTGTGCGCTTTCTATTACGAATTTTGTTGATGATTTGTCATTTTTCGTCAAACATTTATTTAGTACATGAACTGTTGCAGTGCTTAGTATATATTGTTTCCTTAATTGTTTTAACATTGATTTCCTTTAACATAAAAGGACTACATGAAATGAAACTGTTAAAACGATAAAATATTCAAAAGAATTACATAAAACCTCTAAGCACTTAAGAGAGTGAAAAAAGTGTCATATAACTAATAATGTAAATATTGAACTTATATTAAGAATCTCACCTTTCATGACAAAAAAACAATATCGAGAGCACTTTAATGTTTAAGAAACCAAATTGAATATTTACTCCTTCACAAAACCAAGTTTCAATAATTCATATTTCATTGCCGGAAAATAATTAGTACCGATTAACAAAATGCCACAGCTTTAGTACACAACAACACATAATAAGATATTGCACATTTGACCATAACTCTCGATATTGATTATTTAAAAATTGGAAAACTATATAATTACATTATTGCATTGGAAGCAACGAGGTCAAACTGAGTTAGTATTGGATCAGCGTAATTCAGTATACATCTATTATTTACCACTACGCGGTGAATACTGGTGCAGAATAACCCTAACTTAGCAAAGCTGAAACGCCAACCGCTGCATCATTTCTTCCATTGCCGTCTCACAAGGCAGTTTCTGGTTCTGGCTTTAAAAAGCTATGATACTCCAGCTGAGTCATCTCCCCTCCATTTACTGGATCAAATTGGCATCTATAGAAGCTGCATAAACCAAATCAACTGAAATTCATTAAAACATCATCCACATGCATCCATCTTCTGCTGGAATACGGAAAGATCCAATACACAAGCATTTTAGATACAAAGCATACAGACAAAAAGTGCATAGTTATACGATAAGAGATTTGTCAAAATAGCCTTTGATAAATGAAACACAAACAAAATTATACGAGGAAGACCGTGCTTTCCGCTATCTTCATAATTGAATTATTCAGTAAATTAAATTTGGAGGTCATTAGCTTTCATCTTATCTTACAGACAATAAGTATGAGACGATAATGACAAACTCAGAATTCTCCAGAACATCAACTCAGTACTTCGGAGTCCGGAACTCTACTGAATAACATGATTAACTTACAGAAGAGAATCTGCTACGACTAAGATAAACAGAATAGCTATCAACAACACCTTGAAGAAAACACTATTGTCATTTTCCAAAATCATACCTTCCATCCATGCCAAGAATTATGACTGTATTCTTTTCGTGGCCAAAGGCAACTGTGTAATGAGAACCCTCTTGTAAGCGAAACTGAGCAACTGACCACTCAGAATTGAAATACTTGGGTAACACTCCTGCAAGAGCAAAGTAAAACAAAATCAACAAGGGAAATGGAATGGATCAACACACTCTAGCTGGCACAATTGCATGTAAATATAGTTATTTTACTTTTACCATTATTACAAATGTTCACTGGAATTAATTTATTTCTAAAACATTTTCGGTAAATTTTACTTAAATTTTCAAGTATTGCATAAAATGAAATCAATTTCACCACAGCACTAGAAAAGCAAGCATACAATCAATCATGAAATCTGACACCAATCATGAGGCTCTATCATCCATTAATATCTTGTTTGAAAAACCTAACCATTAATAATGTTAGCGATTCAACCGTCACCCCCATTAAATAGTAAAAATCATTTTAGAAGGAAAATAACTAATTTCACAACTACAACATATAAGATAAAAAATGAAAAGAAATACTCTCATAAAAGAATTCACCTTTAAATTTAGTGAAGGAGCGTGATGAGTTAGATGGGGTAATGGCAGCATCTGAATTGGATGAATTTTGAGGCTTTTCTTGCTCGGGGATGCTAGAATTAACCTTAAGGCTGAAAACATGGACAGTGCCCTTGTCACTTGAGACTGCTAGCCACCGAGCAGTAGAAGAGAATGCCAAACTATAGATCTCAGCAACATTTGCACCCCTTCTCACCTAAAAGTGACACCCAAAATATTTAAAACTAACAAGAGAACCAAAATGTTTGAAATTATCACACAGTCCACTAAAGCATGAAAACAGAGAAAATAAACTAATATAGACATTTACTACCTAACCTTATAACTTCACCAACCCATGCAAAAAATTATAAATTACACACAGTAACCCAATTCCAAACCAGACACCAACATTAAAATATCCCGATTTAATCACTCACTTGATTCTATACCAGCACCGTTTTAGAAATTACTCGTTGTAGGGACTACAGTATGGCTCGTTGATGAAGTGAAGAGGTTTAATCATAAAGATTGTACAGGTTTAAAGACTGAACGAGTAATCAAAACAAATACAATTGAGAAAGGAGAAAACCAACAAAACACCACATACTTCCTGAAGAAGCGTGCCCTGAACAGTGTCGAAAATTCGAATCAGCGTGCCCTTGGTGCTGGCGGTAGCAATGAACTGCCCATCAAGCGTGAGAGCGAAACAAGCAATTCTGGAATCATGAGCAGATATGAACTTTGTCTTCTTCTGTGCGTAATGCTCAACACGAATCTGACCCTTCTGCAACCCAGGGCACGCGAGAACGAGCGAATCAGACAATTGCGAAACCGCGCAGAGACCCTTAGGGTTGGGATAGGTCTCAATCTGGTGCAAGAGACTGAGGTCCTGGAAGTTGTAGACCAAAATCTTCTGCTCGATGGCAACGATAATCCGATCGCGGCGCAGCCGAACACTGCGGACGGCGGCTCGGGGTGATAGGTCACCGATGCAGCAGCCCTCGTGGTCATCCCAGATCATGACCTTGTTGGGCGAGTACTTGGGATGGGGTCCGCCGCCGACAAGGGCGATGATGTTACAGCGGAAGAGCATCTCCACGTGGCCGATTCCGCCGCCGTCGAACTCGCGGCGGAATTGTTCGCTGAAGGGGTTGCAATTATAGATGCGGAAACCGTTGTCGGTGGCGGCGGAGAAGCAAGCCTGGTCCTGGTTGAAGGCGACGTGGAGTACCGACGGGGGCGTCTCCGGGGATAATCCCGGCGGCGATGCGGCGGGGGAGCGGTATTGCGGTGGCGATTTCGGTTGCGGAGGCATGAGGGATTCGAAGTCGAGTGTTTGGGACTGGTCGGGGAGGAAATTAGGGTTTGGGTCTGAATTGGGGGAGGTGGTGGGATTAGGGTCTGGCCATGGAGGAGAAGAGCATGCAGAAAGCGTAGCCATTGAAGAATGAGAGAAGAGACTGATCGATTTTGTTCAAATCAAAACATTCAAAAACTCAAATATTCTCAGCTTCCTTCTTCCGCTATGCTTTCAGTATTACTTACTTAAATTACAATTAATAACATATAATTAATAATCATTTAGTTTTAATCTGGTACGTTAATTACGGAACCCTGAAAGACAAAAAAATAAATAAATGCTTGGAAGGATGGAACCGACCCCCCGGGTCGGGTTAACTGTTATTTCGAATTCCGGGTCGGGTCAAAACTACTTAAACCTGAAAAAAATTAAAAACTCGCCGTTGCCGGGGATCGAACCCGGGTCACCCGCGTGACAGGCGGGAATACTTACCACTATACTACAACGACTTGATATTTTCTTTGTCTTTTATTTGAGTTAAGTAATTAAAGATCAATGTATATTGCATTCGTCCAAAGTAATTAAATTATATAACTTGGACTTTGTCTTGGATTCTTAATCCAAGGTTAATTAGTTTAATTTATGGTTAATGGAAGGTTAAAAATATTAAAGGTAATTATGGTTAGTGATGAAAAGTAACCAAATGGTATTAAATTATTTTTAGTAGTTATGTAAGTAAAAAGTTATAAAGCTTTTAATATGTGATTAATTATATATTTAAGGAGAATCTAATCTTATTGTTTTGAATTGGTATGTTTCATTTATTATTGATTATTATAAGTGTTATTAAAAAATCATTATAAGAGTTATTTGGTGCAACAAGGAAAGCATTGTGTTGGCGTGTATCTGTTACGGAAATGGATTCTTATTGTGATGCATTTTGAAAATATTGTACAATATCTTAATGTCACCCCAGGTATAACCAAATGCATAGCACCAAACAATTCTTTTCTTGTTGCAGCATTGAAGAAATTACATAGAACCAATTAGTGCAAAGACTTACTATAATATTTGAGAAACTCCACAACCCTTGGACTCGCCATAGTTGGAAATTTAGTAAATTTTCCTTCGCAAAATTGGACCAGTACCACATGTTGCTTCATGTACTTCCATAGTTTTTTCCAGCACTTTATTATTATTGTAATTCTAAAAATACTTTTCTAAATTTGTATTCTGGAATTTATAATTTAGAAGTGATTTTTTTAATTGTAAAATCCGAAATACAAAGTTAGAATACAGGGTTTGTATTTAGAAAACTGATGATATTTGTCATGTAGCTGACTAGTTTTTTAGGGAGCTACTAAGACTTCATGGACTACCAATAAATACTGTGAGTGATAGGGATACAAAATTTCTAAGTCACTTTTGGAGGACATTATGAGGTAAGTTAGGTATCAATATTTTGTTTTCGACTACTTGACATCCATAAACAAATGAACAAACAGAAGTAGTGAATAAAACTTTTGGTACCTTACTTATAACTATTTTGAAGAAAAAAAAATGAAAGCTTGAAAATTATGTTTACCTCATATTGAGTTTGCTTACAATAAGGTTGTTCATTGCACAACAAATTGTTCTCCATTTGAAATTGTGTATGGATTAAATCCTTTAACTCCATTGGACTATTTACCTATGCTAACATTTATGTTTTAAAGCATAAAGATGCACAAACTAAGGTTGTCTATGTGAGAAAGCTACATGAACAAGTTAATGCACAAATTAAAAAAAAAAAGTTGAAGGTTATTCTAAACATGCCAATAAAGGAAAAAATAAAGTGATATTTGATCATGGAGATTGGGTTTGGGTACACATGATGAGGAGAGAAAGGTTCCCTCAACAAAGAAAATTCAAACTCCAAACTAGAGGGGATGGACCTTTCCATGTGCTAGAAAAAACAATGACAATGAAAGTGCCTACAAGTTTGATTTTTTCAAGTAAGTACAATGTGAGTAGCGTTGGGACAAATGATCCTTTATTGGGATTGTATTTTTATTTTATTTACTTACAAATAAGACAAAACCTATAACTAAATTTGTATTTATACATTGTTGGAATTCATAATGAGGATTAATGTTTTCACAATTTAATAGAAATAATAATCTCTCTCATAAATCTTCCATCCATCTTGCGATCTTATACAAAATTCAACAATTTTTGTGACAATTATTCTTAAGCTAACAAAACTTTGTTTGTGACGCTTCCCTCTACCCAGGATTTCATTGTTATTGTTGGAATCATATCATATTAATTATAGTTCCAAATTAATTCTACACAATATTTTTTTAAATCTCTTGAATCTTTTAAATGTGTAAAAATTGATGGACAATCCATTTATACACCATGTTGTCATGGTTAAGAAATGATCGTATCTGAGTCCCTCATTTCCTTTATTTACTTCCACCATGAACATCTTTTCATTCTTAAAATTCACACTAACAATAAATTCACCAATTCCATACCATACAAAATATATATATAACTTGTCAAAACATAAATGACTTTACACAATCAATAAAAAATATTTAAGTAAAACTTAAATTAAATTAAAACAAATTATTTAAAAAAATCAAAACTGTGCATCTATACTTAGGGGTGGCAATGAGTTGATTTCACTGGATCAGCTCACATAAATTCAAGTATGAGAATTATTAGAAGGTCAACCCGTCTCGTCCCGCTACGGATTATGCAAGACAAGTCAAAACGGATCAGCAAACTAAATTGATAAGTCTATCCGATTTTTTTTTATAGACCACTATTTAACTGCGTCAAAATATATTTGTAAGAAATAAAAAGATTACCACACCTGGTAATTTTACACGCTTGTAAATTCAAAATTTACCATTTTGATAAATTTTAAATTTTTTCCATTATTTAAGTAAATAAATAAAGTGTAAGTTATCTTCCATCTTTTCAAATTCAGCTTTTGATCCAACTTCAAATGTCGTGGTTAGTTTATTTCTAAGTGTCGTGAATTATTTTTTTTTCAAAAATATTATAAATACTGTAACCTCATTTTTATTATCTATAAAATTCAAATTTAAAATCTTAAGTTGAATATATTATTACTTATACACAAGTTCTTAATTCTTTTTGTTATTTACACACAATCTATCTTTGCCTTAAAAACATAATTTAGATAAATATTTTTTCTTACAATTCAGATCTGTATTTTTTTTTTATGGAAATCATACGTATTTGTTGTGACTTTTGTTTTCATTTATTTCAGCCATATTTTATGTGGCTATTCCTTACTATTTTTTCTTGATTTTGCTCATTAAATTAATTATTAATCATTAGTACGGCAAATCATTTCCAATTCCGAAAAAGGAGCGATTTTCTCAAGATACACTGCACACGAGTTTCACCATCACATCTCATCATCTCAATTTCAATCAATCAGCTTACGCAGCACGCCAATACAATACGCGCCATCTAAACTAGTTCCCTAATCAAAGTCCAAATCTCACCCTTCATCCAACAACTCTTCCTCAATCAACGTCCAAGATCCACTTAACAATTTTTCCCAAGTAGACTTCCCCACACGGAACTCCCTTAAAATTGGAAAAAACCCGCGCGATTTTGAATTCCTCTGCCTCTCCGTATTCCACTAGCTTATTTTTAATTAATTTATTTTCTATAATTTTCATTTTCATTTTTTATTATATATGTGTGTGAGTTTTTCTTTTCGCTGAAGTAAGCTAAAACAGTGTGGTGGTGAAGACGAAGATGAAGGGGAAAAGCCACAAGATTGGAAAGAAGCAGAGTAGGAAGATGAAGGGCGCGTTGTGTAACAGCAACACCAGGCAGTTGCAGCTTCAGCTAGGTCAAGTTTCCCTCATTCCTCTCAACCAACCATCTTCTACCACTTCTTCCTCCGTTTCCTGCTTCCAGAACCCTCTCGATTCCGAACCTCCCAACGCGTCTTCATCGTGCGTTGTGCTCACCGCCGATGCTGTCGCCGACGACAGGGACGGTATTCTCAGCCAAGACTTCTTCTGGTACTCGTCTTATTATCCCTATTTTCGATTTAGCGATTTCGTTTTCTCTTTCGCTAACGCTGCTACTTGTTGTTCCTCTCAGCACTCCGGATTACATTACTCCGGATAATCAGAATATTTTTAATGGCTTTGACTGCGATACGGTAATGTATTTCAAATAGATAATGTCGTGGTTTTTGCCGTTGCATTGAGTAGAAATTGAAGTTTTTTAGGGTTTTGCTTCGCAGGATGATACTCCCTGCCCCAAATCGCCTGAGAAGATTACCACTACGAAGAGCAAGAGATGCCGACTAGGTAAGATTAGTCGCATCTTATTGTGCTTTATGGCAATTTATTGCTGAGTTTTGTGTTCTCGGCTTTCATATTTGTTACGAAGAGTATGTGAGTTTAAAAATCCATGTACTGCGTTACTCCATGAGTGTAAATGAGTGTGACACGAATGACTTGCATGTTAAGTGTGCTGCTGAAAAAACAAGTTGTGCAATATACTTTTTGTTTCTTGTTTTTGCATAGTCGGTTCAACTTCTCACCACAAAACATCTAATATGTATACCTTTCTTAGATGCTATGTCGGTTCAACCTCTCAGCCCTACCTTTTCTAGTGACCATCAGCCAGCTGTGGAATTGGGAAAGGATTCTGTTGCAGAAGAATTTGCTTTGGAGAACACAATAGCAGCTCCTAGACCAAAGGGTCATAATTATGTGTCCCAATCTGCAGTTGCATTGCGTTGCCGGGTTATGCCTCCTCCTTGCTTTAGGAACCCATATTTAAAAGATGTTTCCGAAAAGGAGAGAGATCCTTTTGGAAACCAAAGATTGAAATGTGCAGGTATTATTCTAGTTAGTCCCTTCACTACTTCCTTTCAATAATCGTGAACGAGTTTTTGCAACCTGCATGGTATTATTATATTTGGTATTTTTTTCTCAATTACTGTAAATTTCTAACTATACAATGGTGAAATCGCAGGTCTCTTCCCTGCAAATAGTGGTGACGGGCTTTCACGATATCGTGCTGACTTTCATGAAATTGAGGTATGTTTTTTAAATGAGATTTAATTTCTATGGAATGTTTGAATTGGTTTCAGCTTGTCAAAATTCAACTTCCATTGATTGATAATTTATGTGTCACTTATCCTTTCTCTGTCAGCAAATTGGTAGAGGGAACTTTAGTAATGTTTTCAAAGTATTAAAACGAATAGATGGATGCTTGTATGCTGTTAAACAGAGCATCAGACCCTTACTCCTGGAAACAGAAAGGTACCATCTTTGAACTGTTGAATTTTCTTATTTTTTTCACAGGTCCAGTCACTTGTTATAATCTTCCGACATTGCAGGACAAAAGCTTTGATGGAAGTTCAAGCTTTGGCTTCCCTAGGTTTATAACTAATATTTTCACTTCTTGTTTTATTCTGTATAATGGATTATATCGAGTTTGCTTTCCTTTATTTCATTGAGATCTTTTGTCCTGTCAGGTTTGCATAAGAACATTGTGGGCTACTATTCTTCATGGTTTGAAAATGAACATCTATACATTCAGATGGAGCTATGTGATCACAGTTTATCTATAAGAAAGTTCTCTGCGGCATTTTCAGAAGCACAAGTGTTGGATGCCTTATTTCAGGTGAACTTCATTCTTTGACCATTTTTAAATGAACCTTGCTGTTATGCTTCATTACTCGGCATGTAGGAGTTACGAAAGCCGGATGTCTCACTCGAACTACCTTCTGTTTAATATGATAAAAGTCCACTGCACTGTCTCTCCTAGATTTTTATTCTTGTAGAGTCATATACAAGTTTTTACCAATCCGTTGTTGTACTTGTGCATATTTTTTATTTGATTTGTTATGACACTGTCAGGTTGCCAATGCTCTGCGATTTATTCACGCGAAGGGAATGGCTCATCTAGATGTCAAACCCGATAATATTTATGTGAAAAATGGTGTTTATAAGCTTGGTGATTTTGGATGTGCGACTCTTCTTGATAGTAGCCTGCCAATTGAGGAGGGTGACGCACGTTATATGCCCCAGGAAATCCTTAATGAAAATTATGATAATCTTGACAAGGTTGATATCTTCTCCTTGGGAGCTTCTATTTATGAACTAATTCGCAGATTGCCTTTGCCAGAATCAGGGTGTCAATTTTTTAATCTCAAGGAAGGCAAGTTTCCCCTCTTGCCTGGTCATTCGTTGCATCTTCAAAACTTGCTCAAGGTAAATACATTGTTTTGGTTTAATGACTGTTAAAATGTCAACGATTTACCCCTCCCAATTGTTGTTATCTTTGAACATGGTGGATTTCTTGCAAGAGTGATGTGAAGTCTGTTTTTTTGTTTGTGGTTTACTTTGGTCAATAAACTGGGCATTCACACGTAAAGAAATTATAATTCCATTATCATTCGTTTGTTTTACTACAGATACTTCTATACTAAAAACTTTAATATTTTTTATTGTTGCGTCATCCAGCCATTACGTCATTTAAATTTGGAAAATTGTTAATTTGTACGAGAAGAATTTTATGATTGTATATGAATTGACGAGTATCTCTGCAACTATTATCAGTGTCCAATGTCCATGTATTGTTTGTTCTTTTAATATTTATCTTCATTCCAAGTCTTATTGTCCTAAATAACATTGTTTAAATTTTTAATTTGTAATTTTAACATGGCTTGTTTTGGTGATTCAGGTCATGATGGACCCTGATCCGGTTAAGCGGCCTTCTGCTAAAGAATTGGTAGAAAACCCAATTTTTTGTAAGAAGATTCAAACAACTGCATGTAGTTGATACACCACGAATTATTTTGTATTTTGGTTGCATCATGCATGATGGTCTTGATCATTTCATGGCCAATTTTGTGAAATATCGTTTTTGGTATATGCATCAGATTTTTCTAGAGCGTGGTGCAAATATTGTAAATTTAATGGTCCAATGATGCATTAGATTGTGCTAATGATGTGCAAATGACAATTGGCAAATAGAAGCTCACTTAAAATATAAGCATTTGTGTTCTGTTACTACTGCTGCATTTCCTTTGAGAACTTCTCATCTGTTTTGTTATTTTCGGGGAATTTGTTTGATAAATATTCCAGGTTTTTTATGGTTGTCTTTTGATTTTTTTATTATTTTAAACAAAATATTTAAAATAAATTTTTAAAAAGATTAGTTATATAATAAATACTTAAAATGAGTCTTACTAAAAACAAGTTCTAAGTAAATTTAAATAAATTTTAAAA
>Ga0123341_1001671_pt1 | contig 17164 bp, 9 predicted proteins | sample Turbeapinknodule_FD_89959 | JGI IMG/M metagenome (GOLD analysis project Ga0123341, IMG submission 89959) | Root nodule microbial communities of legume samples collected from Mexico - Turtle bean Mexico pink nodule | ecosystem: Host-associated > Plants > Roots > Nodule | place: Mexico: Nepantla...
AGTTGATATAATGACTAAATTAGAGACCCTTTTAGAGACTTAAAAAAAAATTACTTTCTAAATTAGTTTTTATTTTTGTTAAATAGTTTCTAAATTGGGATGTAATTAGCTACCAAAGTTTTATCTACCAATTATTTAGATTCTAAATTTGGTAACAAAAATCTTGGTAGCTAATTAATTACTAATTTAGAAACCATTTAACAATAATAGAAACTAATTTAGAAACCAACAAAATTTTAATTTCTAAAATGGTCTCTAATTTAGTCACTATAACCACTAATTATTTTTTATTTATAAAATTAGTTTCTATTTATGATTTTCTTGTAGGGATATTTAATTTAGTTAATGTAATAATTATTTTTTTTTTATAATTTTCTTGTAATGTGAAATTTATATTAAGTGATATATATATATATAAATATATATTGTGATTTGTGATTTTTAATTTACCTTGAATATAGAAAGATTATGATAATAAATTGGAGGAAATTTGGGTGATGATGCGAGCAGGTGGGCGTGTAGATGAGCATGGTATGAGAAAGTAAAGTTTGAATCATGGTTATGAAAAATAATAGTTTTAACCTAATTTGTTGATAATGATGAATTAATGGTTTTTTTGTTAGATATAGGTCACTGTGCATAGGCAAAGTCTATTTATGAAATGGAAGTAACCGGTGACAAATTCAGTTATATTCGACCTAACATAATAAATAGAATGAATATTTTGATGGCTAACAACCTTCTAAGGCTTTATTATCAGCAATTATTTGAATTTTTATTAGGGACCATTTGCAATAGTGTGGGTAATGAAGTGACTTGCCGATGAATAACATGCTAGTACAAGTTACACGGAGTTATTGAATCAGTTTTTCTGTTTTATTTCTCAATGTAAATATCAAATAATTTCCAATTACATGTGGAAGAGGAGAAACTCATAAAGTTGCCTTTCGTTTTTCTTATTTTGTACTCTGAATTCAAGAATTCCATTAATTTTCACTGACCCCACAACGTGCTTCAACATGATGGACTTTATCAACCAATAATATTATTGTATATGCCCTTTACTACAGAAAAAGAACAATTTTCCCTCAGTTTAATTTATAGATTTTTTTTTTTTTGCTACCTTTTATAGGATTCACATGACTCTTTACACTTATATTAACTTTTACTTGATTTTCTCTTTCTTTTTGTCCTTTACTTTAGTTATGTGTAACTATTAAAATGAAAATTTAAGACATTTTGTAGTTATCTATTGAGACAAAAAGAGAGTTAGTAATTAGGTAAATATTTTTAGAGGAACAAGTATTAAATTCATATTGTTATCAACCAATAATAAATTTATATTTACTTTTTTTGTCTTTTCGTTTCTTTTAAAGAATTTTTCTTTTGCAACATAATTTGTTATTCTCTCTATCAATTGTTGGACTTGTTTGATATCTATCTAGTATATATTGACTAAATTAGATACTATTTTAGACACTAAACCAATTATTGACATCTAAATTAGTTTCTATTATTGATAAATAGTTTCTAAATTGGTTTCTAATTAGTTAGGAAGGTTTTAACTACCAACTATTTAGATTCTAAAATTGGTAGTTATTAAATACATTTTTTCTTTTTTGTACGATTTTGTTTATTATTGTTGGGTTATGGGCCTAGGGCTGACCCTTGGTCATTTAGGTAGGAGGCCGATGTAAATAAATAATGTAAAGAAAATAACATATGATGAGGATTTGGATTAATTAGCATTAACCAGGCAGTAAAGAGAGAATCATAACAGCAGACACGGGTTAAGACTGACTCCACATATACTAGGTAAAACCTCACAGATAAACAAATCACAAATTAGGTTAAGAGCACACTTGTTCTTGACTACCTTGAATGTTCTAGGTTTAGGTCGCCTATTGGTCTGTCTAGAACATTTTGGCACCCACCATGGGGCTAGGTAAAACTTTTCCTACCTCCACAATATATATTTAAAATTTTTCTTATTCTATACAAAAATTAAGTTTAGTATTTCATTGAAATTTATGTTGATTGAAAATAAGAATTTTTATTCAATATACTATATATATATATGTGGAGTACAAGTTTGAAATTTGTAGGAACATGTCCAATTTAGGAAGGAGATGTCGATTTAAATTATATTTTTTGCAAGTGAGGAAATGGCGATCTATAAGATAAAGAAAATGCCAACATCGACTAGTCCAGTGTAGGAAGGAGATGCCAATTTAAATTATATTTTTTGCAGGTGAAGGAAATGGTGATCTATCAATACGAAGAAAATGCCGACAACGATTGGTCCAGTTTAGGAAGGAGATGCCAATCCCACTCTAGTTTGACGACACGTGGGTCTGGGAAGGCGAAACAGTCAGATGATGGGACGCATAGCAAAACGCATTTAATGAGGGGTTATGGAAAAGGCGGGAGCTCGGAAGCCGATAGTGAAAAAGGATCTACAATAACCATTTTTGCCCGTGCAGAAGGTTGGGGGGCATGTTAGGTTATGGGCTTGGGCTGACCCTTGGCGATTAAGGAAGGACGTTGATTTAATTATCGCAGGTGTAGCCCAACCTGGTGATCGAGTAGAACTTTAAGCCAATAGTAGCCTTATTTGCCTGCGTATAAGGCTTGGGGGCATGTTGGGTTATGGGCCTGGGGCCGACCCTTGGTCATTTAGGTAGGAGGCCGATGTAAATGAGTAATGTAAAGGAAATAGCATAGGACGGGGATTTGGATTAATTAGCATTAACCAAGCAGTAAAGAGAGAATCATAACGGCAGACACGGGATTAAGACTGACACCATATATACTAGGTAAAACCTCACAAATAGACATATCACAAATTAAGTTAAGAGCACACTTGTTCTTGACTACCTTGAATGTTATGAGTTTAGGTCGCCTATTGGTCTGTCTAGAACAATTATATTTCAGGAAATACAAACTTAAATTTCATCAAATTAAATTGTTTCTAAGCACACACTTCATCATTTATATTTCTTTAATTTTATTTGTTATTTATTCTTTTGTTGCATGAGAATGTTTTTTTTTTAATTTCAAGTGTTTAATCTTATTTTCACTTATGTACAAGACAGAGTGTTCGGGGCTCAGTGCTTGAGGGTCGAATCTCGGTGCATGGTATAGGCAAGTCAGCTCGACTATTGGGCCAGTAAAATGGGCCACGTTTGGTCAGTATGGCATAGTTAAACTAATCTTTTATATGTGAGCATAAGGCTACTAATGAAGGGTATTTGTGAACATATGGGTACGTTTAGTACATGTGGTGTCTAGCACAAGTAAAACATTCTCAATAAAGCCTAAATCCAAGAGCGTTAGGGTTTAGGAGAATAGGTCGCATGCATGGTACGTAGAGGCTTGTACGTCTACAAGGGACAAATTGGACCCCTAATGTTGGTACATGAGTTGGTACCCTGGTGGTTATTCTGTTAAGATTTATGCACTCCAAGGAGATAAGATCGTGTGCAGTTGTCGTGCTAAGATTGTGCACATTGTAACAAAGTCTCCTCTCATTAAACATGTTTTCACTCAAGATAAGGTTCTCGTGAGAGAAGGTTGTTACAAGAGGTAACCTAAAAGTAGTCTATAAAAGGGACTTGAGATCCCAGGTGAAGGTACACTGTTTCTAAGACTGAAACTACTTACTTACTTATTGTTTCTATAAGCCCTATACTGACTTGATCGTCGAAGTGCAATCAACAGGTAAGACCCCCTCTGTTTCAAACATAGCCACAGTCCAACATCCAAGGGAAGCACATAATCCACCAGAAATAGGCACAGCCACCGCTTGTCTTTGAAGTCAATCGGAGACTAGGTCAACCGAATAGAACATTTGGCGCTCACCGTGGGGCTCGATAAAACCTGATCCCATCCACAGTTGTGTTTAAGTTTTCTGGCGTAATGAGGAACACGAGGAAAAATTCATTGGGATCTGAAGGGAGCGAGGACCCCACTTTGCAGCAAATCATGGAGACCATGAGAGCCCTCCAAGAAGTAAACGAAGAAGCCAAGGCTGACCAGTTGAGGCCATTCCTCAAGCATGGAATGTGGCAAACCTCAAGTTGTATTTCAGCTAAGATATTCTTGCTTAATGCTTTCTTTTTGAATAATGTGATGGTTAAGTTTTGTTGATCTACTTGAATTAACACACAGTAAGTCGACCTAGCAGTGTCAGTACGATCACTCGAGTATGGGCACCCCGTGAGTAAATGATTACCTAGTGGCAGGTAAGACGGGGGCATGTGTACCAAGCAGAAGAGCTCGACATCTCGACCCAAGTGTTTGGGGAAGGTCATCTCGGTGTTTGGGCACAAGAGGTGAGTCGTGAGCTCGGCTTAGATGTTGGTAAACCTAGAAAAGGTAACAAAGATAAAGAGATATTTTATCTGATGTGATATTATATATGTTGTGATATTATATTTTATTTGTTGTGATATTTTTCTAAAGATAAAATATAAAGGAATATTTTATTTGTTGTGATATTATTCATAAGATAAAAGATAAAGAAATATTTTATCTGTTGTGATATTATATTTTATTTGTTGTGATATTTTTCTGAAGATAAAATATAAAGGAATATTTTATTTGTTGTGATATTATTCTTAAGATAAAAGATAAAGAGATATTTTATCTGTTGTGATATTATGAAGATAAATGATAAATGAATATTTTATCTGTTGTGATATTATTCTTAAGATAAAAGATAAAGAGATATTTTATCTGTGGTGATATTATTTTGGAGATAAAAAAGATATTTTATCTGTTGTGATATTATTCTGAAGTTAAAAAAGAGATATTTTATCTGTTGTGATATTATTCTGAAGATGAAAGATATCATTGTTATTGTTTAAATATGTTATCATGTTATTATGAAAATAAAAAATATATGTAAATTTGTTATCATATTATTATAAAGATAACATAAATGATTATTATCTTTTAAGTCTGTTGTGATATTAGTCTGAAGATGAAAGATATAATTATTATTGCTTAAATATGTTATCATTATGAAAATAAAGGATATATGTAAATATGTTATCATGTCATTCTGAAGATGATGCGAATGATTAATTATCATTTAAATCTGTTGTGATATTGTTATCATGATCATGATCTCTCGCAGGAGAGAAGTTATTCTTGTTACTGGATACAGAGCGTAGTAGTGTAAGAGTACATGTCTAGGAATGTTCTGGCGAGGAAAGACTTGGTATTTAAGCGCGTCCATTGGTGACCCACCTCTCTTTCCTGGGAACTTACCTGGTGTACTAGTTCACGATCTACAATATGCAACAAGGAAAGTTCTGGCGAGGAAAGACTTGGTAATTAAGCGCGTCCATTGGTGACCCACCTCTCTTTCCTGGGAACTTACCTGGTGTACTACTTCACGATCTACGGTATGCAACAAAGATCAACTTTGAAAATTTTTCCAGAACTCGTGTGTCGAGAATGACAAATGGTTGTGTCCTACCGTAGCTCTATGGTAAAAGGTAGTACAACACCAAACTTTTATACCATACAGGTTCATAGAAGTGTTGGGCGACGAAGCCTATCGGCTGGAAATTCAAGACGATGGAGCCATTCATCGGGCGGGGAACGCGACAAGCCTTAAGTTCTATTTCAGGTCGCCCAATGAAAAATTATTCATAAAGCATATCAGGGAGACTCTGAGCACAGGTACCCCTAATCGTAGCTCGCCATTGTAATGGCTCAACTCCTTTTAGGGAATGCAAAGGTTAATAGCGATTCAGGCGCAAATACCTCTTGCTCATGGAGACTCTGAGCACAGGTACCCCTAATCGTAGCTCGTCATTGTAATGGCTCAACTCCTTTTAGGGAGTGCAAAAGTTAATAGTGATTCAGGCGCGAATACCTCTTGCTCAGGGAGACTCTGAGCACAGGTACCCCTAATCGTAGCTCGCCATTGTAATGGCTCAACTCCTTTTAGGCAGTGAAAAAGTTAATAGCGATTCAGGCGCGAATACCTCTTGCTCAGGGAGACACTGAGCACAGGTACCTCTAATCGTAGCTCGCCATTGTAATGGCTCAACTCTTTTTAAGGAGTGCAAAGGTTAAAAGCGATTCAGGCGCAAATACCTTTTGCTCAGCGAGACTCTGAGCACAGGTACCCCTAATCGTAGCTCACCATTGTAATGGCTCACCTCCTTTTAGGGAGTGCAAAGGTTAATAGCGATTCAGGCGCGAATACCTCTTGCTCAGAGAGACTCTAAACACAGGTACCCTTAATTGTAGCTCGCCATTGTAATGGCTCACCTCCTTTTAAGGAGTGCAAAGGTTGATAGCGATTCAGGCGTGAGGACCTCGTGCTCAGTAAGACTCTGAGCTCAAGTACCCCTAATCGTAGCTCGCCATTGTAATGGTTCGAGCCAAGTCCCCTTTGGTAAGACTCCAAGGTGGGGAATGTAGAGGTTGATAGTGATTCAGGCGTGAGAACCTCTTGCTCAGTAAGACTCTGAGCTCAGGTACCCCTAATCGCAGCTCGCCATTATTTTGGTTCGATCCATGTTCCCCTTGGTAAGATTCCAAGACGTAAAGATTGATAGCGATTCAGGCACGAGTACCTCTTGGTCACTAAGACTCTGAGCTCGGGTACCCCTGAATCGTAGATCGCCAACGTTTGGTTCAAGCTGTGTAAAGAAACCTCCTTTTAGGGAGCGTTAAGATTCGTAGCAATTCAGGCGAGAGGACCTTTCGTTCAGTAAGACTTTTAGCTCGGGTACCCCTGAATTGTAGCTCGCCAACGTTTGGCTCGAGCTGTGAAAGGAGACCTCCTTTTAGGGAGCGTTAAGATCCGTACCGATTCAGGCGAGAGGACCTTTCGCTCAGTAAGACTCTGAGCTCGGGTATCCCTGAATCGTAGCTCGCCAATGTTTGGCTCGAGCTAGGAAAGGAAACCTCCTCTTGGCAAGATTCCAATAGTGGGAGCGTAAAAACTCGTAGCGATTCAGGCGAGGGGACTTCTCGCCCAGTAAGACTCTGAGCTCGGGTACCCTGAATCGTAGCTCGCCATCGTTTGGTTTGAGCTAAGAAAGACGACCTTTGTCTCAATAAGATTATGAGTTCAGGTGTTCTGTTTGCCATAACTCCAAGTGAGTTGAAAGTTATCTATCCGAGGTCAAGGTATGCCAACCTACCTCGAGGTTGTAAAGTAGACTTTGGAGTGTAAGCAACACTCAAGTCAGATACTCCAACTAAAGTTAAAATTATCTATCTGAGGTCAGGGTACGCCAATCTACCTCGAGGTTGAAGAGTAGACTTTGGAGTGGAAGCAACACTCAAGTCAGATACTCCAACTAAATTACTTATCAGAGGGCAAGTAAGCCAACCTACCTCGATGTTGAAAAGGAGACTTGGCGTTGTAAGCTAAGACCCAAGTTAGAAGCACCAAGCAAAAGGCATTAATGTGATAGATATGACGTGTGAATTGACACTCAAGTCAGATGGCTTATCCCTAGAAAGACGACCTTTCCTTGGTAAGATTCCAAGCATAAGAGCGTCAAGGTATATGGTGATTCAGATGGAACGACCCAGGCTCAGTAAGACTCTGAACTCGTGTGTCCAGAATTGTAGCTAGCCATAACTAAGATTGTTTTGCTTAAGCTAGCGAAGATAACCTATCTCAGTAAGATTCTGAGTCCAAAAGGTACTAAACCACAATTAACGGTAACTAAGAAGCGCGCAACTAAAGGTATAGAGAGCAACCCACCTTGGCGTTGGTGAAACCATCCAAGCTCGGGCACTTTATAGAAAATAAGCAAGATAACCCTGTTGGGGTAGAGTTGCACCACGATAATGTTAATAGTAGACTTAGAGTGTAACACTCAAGTCAGATACTCTAAGTCGCCAAATGCCATTTAAGGGCAGACTTGGTGTAGAGATCGGCCCCAGGTCAGATGCCCAGGTTGCCCCTGATCTTGGGGAAGGATGTGTGAGGAAAGCGGTTAAACTTTCCAAGTGCACAAAGTCCTGAGCGACCAAATTAATTCCCTGCTCACGTAGCTATTTAGTGCTCGAGCAAGTGAAACGTTCTTTGAAGCCAGAAGGTACAGATCATCCATAATATAGTTCCACCGAGAGCACTATGATTTACCATGCTTAATCAGCGTATTACGTTTATAAGGTTGTTAGTTATATTACCATCAGTTAATTAAGGCATACAATGGCCTAAGCTAGTTGAGGTTTACAGGGTTATCACCTACCCCCTTAGAAACTGTTGTGTTAGCCACCAGAGCACTCGATAGTCTCTTCGTTGAAGCAAGTTCAACTCGAGATTGGGGGGCTTGTGTACTGGACAGAGTGCTCGGGGCTTAGTGCTCGAGGGTCGGATCTCCGTGCATGGTATAGGTAGGTCAGCTCGGCTGTTGGGCCACTAAAATGGCCATATTTATATTCCTTTAATTTTATTTGTTATTTATTCTTTTGTTGCATGAGAATGTTTTTTCTTTTAATTTCATATATGTGATGAAGCTTTAGACACATAAGCCTTCCAAATAAGATTTTTTACAAGTAATGTAATATTAAGGATTAATCTATATCATATTCATAAGAAACATTGGTGTTTAATCTTATTTTCACTTTTGTACTGGACAAAGTGTTCGGGGCTCAGTGCTCGAGGGTCGGATCTTGGTGCATGGTATAGGCAAGTCAACTCGGCTATTGGGCCAGTAAAATGGGCCACATTTGGTCAGTATGGCACAATTGAAGTAATCTTTTATATGTGAGCATAAGGCTACTAATGAAGGGTATTTGTGAACATATGGGTACGTTTAGTACATGTGGTGTCTAGCACAAGTAAAATATTCTCTATAAAGCCTAAACCCAAGAGTGTTAGGGTTTAGGAGAATAGGTTGCATGCATGGTACGTAGAGGCTTGTACGCCTACAAGGGACAAATTGGACCCCTGATCTTGGTACATGAGTTGGTACCCTGATGGTTATTCTGTTAAGATTTATGCACTCTAAGGAAATAAGATTATGTGCAGTTGTTGTGCTAAGATTGTGTACATTGTAACAGACTCTCCTCTTATTGAACATGCTTTCACTCGAGATAAGGTTCTCCTGAGAGAAGGTTGTTACAAGAGGTAACCTAAAAGTAGTCTATAAAAGGGACTTGAGATCCCAGGTAAAGGTACACTGTTTCTAAGACTAAAACTACTTACTTACTTATTGTTTCTATAAGCCTTGTACTGACTTGATCGTCAGAGTGCAATCAACAGGTAGGGTCCCCTCTATTTCAAACAGAGGCACATTCCAACATCCAAGGGAAGCACAGAATCCACCAGAAATAGGCGGATCCACCGCTTGTCTTTAAAGTCAATCGCGTGACCAAGTCAATCGACAAGAACAACTTCAACTTCAGAAATAGGTCTAGGATTTGTTATGATTTTGATTATTATAAGAAGTAGAATTAAAATCAAATGAAAAAAATGTTAACTCTATTCCTTTATGCTTAGTTCATTGTATGTTACTAAATTCTCTTACTATTTGTAAATACAAAATAGTGTCTATGTAAATTTCTAAATATTCATATTCCAAAGAATTAACAAGAACGAATTCACAATATTCAATTCATGTTAGAATATGAATTTAATTCAAGAAAAAAAATGCATAATTCAATTCAATATGTAATTCAAGAAGGTTTTTCGGACAAAATCAATTACAACTTTGATAACATTGAAATTTGAACATTTAGAACCATACACTACAAGAAAAAAAAGGTTTCAACAAAAGTTAGTATAACCCTAGAAATTGATTTAATTAACGGAGGTTTTCTTAACCTTCGTTAAGTTCTAAAGGTTATTCTAAAATCTCAGCAAAATAACGGAGGCTTTTATAACCTTCGTTAAATTTCAAAGGTTTATTTTAAAACCTCAGCAAAATAACAGAAGTTTTTTTTAACTTTTGTTAAATTTCAAAGGTTTATTTTAAAACCTCAAAAAAAATAACGGAGGTTTTTTTAACCTTCATTAAATTCCAAAGGTTTATTTTAAACTCTCAGCAAAATAACAAAGGTTTTTTTAACCACGTTAAATTTTAAAGGATTATTTAAAAACCTCAGCAAAATACCAGAGATTTTTTTTAATCTTCGTTAAATTCGAACGGTTTATTGTAGAACCTCAATACAACACTCAAGATTTTTCAAACTTCAATAAATATATATATAATTAAATATATTTATAAATAAATAATTAAAAACTACATAGTTTTAATATAATTTATATATTTTATAACTAAATTCTATAAAATTTTGAAAGTGTAACTTTACATTACAAATAAGTTTTGTAAAGTTTCAAAAATTTATTTTAAAAACTCAACAAAATAACTTTGGATAATAAGTATTTCAACAACTAGTCTTGGATAATAAATATTTCAACAGTATTTGCATATTTTTTATGATTGATGGTTGTTGGTTTATATAATTCCTTTTTTGTTACAACCTCATACTTCAAAAAACCTGATTTATTTTGTTTTAGCTTTTGATGTACATATATTTTATGTGAAATTTTAATTTTAGTTACAATTGTCAATATTTAATTCTCATAATTTTGAAATATTTTAAATTAAGGCCTTTATTTTAAAATGCATATAATAATTAATTCATTGTGAAAGTGAGAAGTAATAAAGTTAATTTCTCCTCACAATATGTTCTTGCAATATTTAGCCAAGAACACACATGGCTTTGAAGTCTATAATCGATAGATAATGCAATTATTTATGATATATAAAGCAGTGATAAAAACCAATTGTTTCGAGCTAAGTAACAGTTACTTGTGATCCAAGTTGGGGAAGTAAGGTGATGGAAGAAGCAATATTGGAGTAAGAAGAAGATAATCAAGAGGATTGTTAGATATGGTGGAAAATGGGATTGAAGGTTATTTCAAACGGCAAGTCATATTAGTGGGAAAAGAATAGTGGTTGAGGATTCCTCTCTAGTGTCTCCTTGCCTCTCTTTTGTCCATGTCTTTCTGTTTCTTTTAGCTGCCCTTTCAATCTCTGCTTCAATAATAATTGGTCTTTGGGAATTTGACCTCTCAATATCTTATAAGACAATTAATTCAAGGGTTAAAACAAGGATTCACTAACAAAATATTTTTTTTTCTTTAAAATTTAAAACAAATAAAAGAAAATAAATTCAAATAAATCTGAAAAGAGAATAAAATTAAGACAATAAAATCAAATCTGCATAAATAAAAGAAAATAAAATAAAAACAAATCTATAAATAAACAAATATAAAAATAATAACAAATATAAACACAATAAACAAAAATCAAGACTATTAACAAAAATAAAAACATTAGAATATTCACAATATTTAGGAATTTACACTCAAAAATCAAATTGTTCCCTGACAACAGCCCAAAAAACTTGATGACATTTTATGGCAAGTGCATCGTGCTGTCAAAAGTTATAATGTGTCCCTAAGGATGGATATCGAACCCACAAGGAACAATTGAATAATCAAGTAAAATATTCGCTAAATAATTAACAAAATAATAAAAGTTTGTTGGGATTTGTTGGAATGACATTGATTAACAAGAAAACAAAGTAAAGACTTGTTGCTTCAATTGGAAAAATAGGGATTGATTTTCCTCTTTCTCATTCTTTTGCATTTAGATTAGCCTGATAATATTATGTTCTTTGATTTATATTGATTCCCATATCAAAATCATTTATATGAATTGCTCGCATATAAAATTCTTAAGATGCTTCCTAAATATCGATTCCTCACACGCAAATATGTCAAGTATTATTGATCAAACGTTGATAACATTTAACAATTCAAGTCTATTCCTAGCACGCAAATATGTCAAATATTATTGATTAGGTCAGAACCCTAAAAGTACTTTCCAGTTATATTTAAGATTCTATATCAAGAATTAGAAGCAAAACAAACCAATAATCAACCAAGAACAGAATATTATGTTCAGATATCACCTCAATACATAAGAGTTTGAATAGATTACTCTCAATCCTAAAGGGTAGAATTAACCACGCATCTTCTAACACCTTTTATTCTCTTAATTAGATTACAATTCACTGAATGGTATTTTCCTCTCAATCGTACATACTAGGGTTGTGCCTTAACCCCCCTATTTAACCTAATTTGGTAGGGTTAAGTGACTTCTTGCGTGGCACATTTGGGCTTTTTATGTACTTTTGCATTCTGGGGCCTTCCAGTTTTCTCCTTTTAGCTTATATTCTTCTTCTTTAGTCCAGTCTTCTCCATTCTTCCCTAAAAACCTGAAATTAACACCAAATTTGGGAATAAAATATTCTTATTCAAATAAAGATCATAAAATATGTAAAAAGTTATAAATTCATAAATTTGAGATTATCTTATATTTTTTTAGTAATTAATACTCATAAGTGTCTATATTTTAATATGAAATATTACTGAAGTTAAGCACTTATCATGCCACGAATCATGTTTTTTTTTCTCTATCAAATTTTGCCTCTTATAATCATATTAAACATATTATTATCAAACTACCTATTACGAATTTTGTTAATGCTTCTTGTTTTGGTACTATGGTTTTAATGATAAGTTCATTGTTACAAATGTTTTATATGTGGCAGATTTTTCCTTTAATCTAATTTCAATATCTAAAGTTTCTTCTCTTAAATGTGAACTAATATTTTCTCCTACCAAGTTTTTTATACAAAATTCCATAACCAAAGATAGGATTGGTACAATTGATATCGCAGCTGGTCTATACGTTTTTAATAAAACTAGTAGTATGTTCTAAGTTGCATTGTTAAACAAACAAATATTTGGCTTTTCAGAATGGGGCATTTTTTCGGATGAAAGGTTAAAATTTGCTGATAAAACTTATGTTTGTGATGCTTTTCATTAAGCTAAAAAAAACTTTATTTCTCTCTTAGTGATACTCATATTGTTCAATCTTTTGAATTACTGCATATTGATATATGGGGACTACATAAATTTGTTGTTTTTATGCTTGGTCATAAATTATTCCTTACTATTGTTGATGGTTTCTCTAAATATGAACTTAGGGCTAGTGTGGTCAATTTTATAACATATGTTGAAAATAATATTTTTTGCCAAAATCAAAACTATTCGGACTGATAATGGAGTTGAATTTTCTATGCATGATTTTTTTGCTTCAAAAGGTATTATACACCAAACTACTTGCGTTGAAATTCCTGAGATAAATGGTATTCTTGAAAGAAAACACCAACACCTTTTGAATATCACACGAGCACTACTTTTCAAATCTCACCTTCCTGCTATTTTTTGGTGTTTTGTTGTACAACATGCTACTTTCTTAATCAATTGTGTTTCTACTCTACTGCTTAATAATGCTACTGTCTATGAAAGGTTATACAAAAAAAAATATGTGGCATTTCTTATCTTCTTGTTTTTGGATGTTTATGTTATTCTTCCATAATTCTTGCTCATAGAAAGAAACTTGACAGTCGTGATGTCCCTGGTGTTTTTCTTGGCTTCAACCTAATAGAAAAGGTTTTCTTTTCTTAAATCTTAAAAATATTAAAATTGATTTTTCTAGAAATGTTATTTTTTATGAAGATCAATTTCCTTATCATTCTAAAAGTGTTTAAAATAATGATTCAAATAGTCTTTCTTTGCTTATTCCTCAATATTATGTCCAAACTTATGTTGATTTTAATATGTACAAACTAATGATGATTTTAATATGTACATTGAGAATAATGATGTTGCTGTTTATAACAACAATACTGAGATTAATACCACTGTTGAAGAAAATGAAAATATTATTACTTCTCTTAGAAGATCTATTCGCAACATAATACCACCAACTTATCTTCAAGATTTTGAAGTGTCAAATCTTAACAACAACAATGTAAATACAAAATATCCATTCATTACTTTTTAAATTATAATCTTTTATCTGAAAATTTTAAACACACAATACTGTCAATTTCTTCTATTGAGGAACCACAAAATTATAAGGAAGTTGCAAGACACCCATATTGGATTCAAGCCATGAAAGAATAATTAACTACTCTTAAAGACAATCAAACTTGGATCATAACCAAGCTCCCTCCTAGAAAAATAGCTATTGGCTGCAGGTAGGTTTATAAAATCAAACACAATGTTGATGGCACCATTGAACCCTACAAAGCTCGACTTATAGCAAAAGGGTACAATCAAGTTGAAGGACCTGATTTTTTGGACACCTTTGCTCCTGTAGCAAATTTGACTGCCCTACGCTTGCTTTTTGCACTACCAGCAACACATAATTGGACCTTAAAATAGTTGGATGTTAATAGTGCCTTCCTACATGGGGAATTAAATGAAAAGTGTACATGCAGTTGTCTCTAGGTCTTCAATCTTCTATTAACAATCTTGTTTGTCATTTACAAAGATCTTTTTATGGCCTTAAACAAGCAAGATGCAATGGTATTCCAAACTCTCTAATATTACTTTCTCATAACTATAACTTTTCTACTGCTGATCACTCATTATTATTGAAACATGATGGCAATCACACCACGACTATCCTAGTTTATGTGGATGGTATTGTTTTCACTGGGAACAATCCAACAGAGATATCCAACATCACTTCTTTTCTGCATAAAATCTTCCGTATTAAAAATCTTGGTGGCCTTACTTGAGGTGGCTCATAATAAAATTGGCATTCATCTCTAAGTCAAAGGAAATATATTCTAGATTTTCTTAAGGAAATTGGCATGCTAGGATGTGCCCTTATTCACCCATGCTTCACACAACTAAGCTATTTGCTCATAAAGGTATTCAACTTCGTGATAAGGAAGCTACTGCATATAGACGGCTCATTGGACGCCTCATCTACTTGGCCAACACTTGGTCTGACATCTCTTTCTCAATCAATCATCTCAGCCAATATCTCCAATCCCACAAATGAATATCATCAAGCAGCCATGTGCATTCTTCACTATATCAAAAATGTTCCTAGTGCAAGTATCTTCCTTCATCGCAATTATATTATTCAATTAAAAGCATATAATGATTTTAATTGGGAAATATGCCCTGAATCACAAAAGTCTATAACTGGTTTTTCTGTTTATTTAGGAGAATCACTCATTTCTTGGAAATCCAAGAAACAACAAAAATCTCTAAAAGTTCCCCTGAGACAAAGTATTGTGCCTTAGCTACCACAACATGTGAAATCTAATGGATCACCTACCTGTTGGAAGACATGCACATTTAACATCTGCAACCTGCCTTGCTATACAACGACAAACAATTTGCAATCCAGATTGCAAATGATCAAAGTCTTCCATGAACGAACAAAGCACATTAAGATCAATTACCATGTTTTCCGAAAGAAAATCAATACTGGACTTCTCAAACTTCTCCCAATATCATTTTCTTTCCAAGTAGTTGACTTTTCACCAAGCCTCTCCCTACTGCTGCGTTTAATACTTTGTATTCCTAGTTGTGATGGTGTTGCCTTCGTGACCAATTGGAATTCCTTATTTGTTGAGAGGGTTGATAGAAGCTAATGGACGAAATGGACAAGGATGACTCCAATGGAGCTATGGTTTCCTTGAAGGTGCATGAGAGGTAGGGAGAGTGATTGGTTGGGCCATATCACTTGGAGAGGTGAAGGAGAAGAACAAAGGTGTCTATCCTAGAGAGTCTAGACAAGAGAGTGAGAAGACTAGCAAACTTGACAACAATTCACTCATATATTTGATCTTAGAAAAATGAGAGTCAAGCACCTCAATTTTTAGGAGAGAGGGTTGAATAATTTGGAGCCAAAAATTGAAAATTCAAAATAAAACTCTCCAATAAGGTGTCATGTGGGCTCATGCTTTCCATGTTTAGCTCTCACCTTCAATGCTAAATCTTCTCCATTCCTAGGCTACCATGTGGATGTCCATGTACTCCATGCCAAGGTAATTTTCGTCCTCCAATATACCCTAGACGTTTTAGGGTTACATCAGACTCAAAGAAGCCCAATTGTTACCCTAATTAGTCATTTTTAACCCTAACTAGACCTATTTTACTATTGGCTCAAATACAAGCCCAAAATATTTGTTCCAATTATTTTATGCTATTAGACTTAATGCATGGCCCATGAAATCCTAAAATATTTTATACAATTTATTTAAGCTAAAGCTTGGCCCAAAAATGATGTTGACTAGTCAGCCGAAACTTAATCTTCTTGTGTTCTTCTAACCAAAACTCTAGTTTATGTTTTGATGAGTTGGAGGTCTTCTTGGATATGTTTGTAAATTTCTTCATCCTAGAGTTGTACTCTTGATTGGACCTACAAAAATAAACAAAAGCCCAATTAGACCCATATTTACAAATAAATCCATAAACAATCTATAGGTCTTCATCCTCCTTATTATGTGGTTGTGTGTGGTTGGGGTCTCTGCCATCAAGTTGGGAATGAAAAACATTTATTCCCAGCTTGACGGAGGCTGATAAAATTATTGTAACCTGTAACCTTTTTAGTTTTTGTTGTTATGGTTTGAAGGCCGACCATGGGCCTTATAGGCTTTTTTTTTTGTGTTAAGTTGTTACGCCCTTTCGCTTTTTGCACCTCCTTCATATATTCTTGGTTTTTAGATTTTCATATTCATTCATTCAATTTTCAATAAACCTTTCTTTCTCAGTTTCTCTGTGTTCTTCTCCTTCCCCACGTTCTTCTCTATTTTTACCCTTTCTCTTCTCCATCAATGCTCTTAGAGTTTTTCTGTTATTTTTTGTAAATGTCAAGATTATGCATAAATAACCTTGTTTCTTGCTTTCTTATAATAATTTTTTACTTTAGAGTCGAGAACACATATATGTAAATTTGCACCTACTCCACCATGTCTATTTTTCATCTCTACTTATACTCAAGTTTTCCTACCCCAATTAAAATTTTAATTATAATAAAATATTAATAACAAAATATGAATTGTACTTATATTTTATCCACAAGAAAAAAATAGAACAAATTGAAACCAATCCCGGTAAGAAAGAAGATTGCAACGAAGCTAGCATTAATTTGAAGTTTGTCTTTAATTTGAAATAATATTAAAATTTTATAGGTGTTAGTTTTGTACTTTATTTTTAAAATCAAATCTTGAAAGCGCTTGTAATTTTTGAAATTGAAATTATTTAGATGACTAAAATTATATATATATA
>Ga0123341_1001672_pt1 | contig 17164 bp, 14 predicted proteins | sample Turbeapinknodule_FD_89959 | JGI IMG/M metagenome (GOLD analysis project Ga0123341, IMG submission 89959) | Root nodule microbial communities of legume samples collected from Mexico - Turtle bean Mexico pink nodule | ecosystem: Host-associated > Plants > Roots > Nodule | place: Mexico: Nepantla...
CCCCCCCCCCCCCCCCCCCCTCTAGTTTAAAGCCATACATTCTTACAATATATTCTAACAAAGAAGAATCGTCACTTGAAGCCATCCAAGATAAGACTTGGAGGAAATTTTAGAACACCAAAAATTCATTTAAGTAGAGTTTCTTTACTCAAAATTCAATGTCAATTACAAGAGGCGGTGGCCACCTATTTATAGTGATAGGTGCCATGTTATTAAGGCATAGAGGAAAATTTGAAATTCAAAATAAGCTAGCTTAACTCCTAAAAATTTGCCACTAATTGTGGATCTAGAAGGGGGGCACACTTTACACATTTAAACATGTGCTTAGTGAAAAAAAGTGTGACTATGTGGGTTGCATATATATGTGATGCATTCTAGAAGTTAGGATTTCATTATCCTAAGGGCCATGAACAAGTTTAATGTATGCTATTTAACACCTTCTCTTTAAAAAGATTAAAAGAAAGAATAGTTGGTAGCCTGACCCATGCTTTGATGTTCTGCTCTTGATGATCTTTTGAGAAATGGTAGGACCTTGTGACCTAGCCTGAGATGCTTGACTTAGCCTTGAATATTATTTCTTGCTCCTGGTCATCTTCTTGTAAGGTTGGGTTAGTTTAGATGGTGATGCTCCATTCATGGTTACATTATACTCTCTAGGTTGGAAAAAATTCGTCCACAAATTTAGAACTCATGTATATAACATAGCCAGATTGCTCACATTAAAGATAATACTTCATTTAGAAGAGCAACAATCATGCAAAAATCCTTGAAAATCGTTTAGAAGAGTTGTTTAACCCATGAAAACTTTGTACTTCACTCACATATGTAGGGGTAGCCCATTCATAAATTGCTACTACTTTTTCTTGGTCCATATGGACACCTTTGGAACTTACCACAAACCTTAGGAAAATAACATGGTTTATGGCAAAGACATATTTTTTCTTTGTTAGTAAACAAAGCCTCTTTCCTAAGGGTTTATAAAACACTCCTTGCATGACTTTGATGTTTTTCCATAGTTAAGTTATAGATTAGAATGTCATAAACATAAGTCACTACGAACTTGCCTATGAAGGGGCTTAGGACATCATGTATGATTCACATAAAGGTGTCAAGGGCATTGGATAGGCCAAAGGGCATGACCAACCATTCATATACTCTAAATTTTGTCTTAAAAACATTTTTTCCATTCATCCCTTGGTTTAATACGAATTTGATTATATCGCTTTTGAAATCAACTTTGGAAAACAAACGAGACTCATTTAACTCATCCAACAAGTCGTCTAATCTAGGTATGATATGCCTCTTTATGTTATTGATGGCACAACAGTTTGTACACATACACTAGCTTCCATCCTTTTTGGGAACAAGAATGATTGGCAAAACATAAAAACTCATGTTTTGGACCGAACCCTTTTCTATTAACCCTTAAACTTGCCGATAGATCTTTTTTTTTTCCTTGAGATTAGTTTTATATGTTGGTCGATTTGGTAAAAAAGCCCAAGGGATAAAGTTTATTTGTTGTTCAATACCCTTTAGAGGTGGCAACTCCTTAGAGATGCCAAAGTGGTATACTCATATAATTCTACAACATCTACAATTTCTCTCCTTAACTCACTCACAAATCTAGCTATCTTTGACTCGTCACTTTCATGCATATTCACTTTTGTCAAAGAAATTTCTAAGTCCTTAAAATATTCATCCACACTCTTATTTCCATGTTGAAGTTGTTGAAACTTCAACAAGAGTTCCTTCCTATAATGAGGAGGAACGAACAGTTCGTGCATACATTGCTATAAATCACTCCAAGAGACCATGTTTGCCCTCTTGTTTAGTCCAATGTCCATTACAATTTTATGCCACCATTGCATGGCATAATCCTCAAATTCTAGAGAAGCTAACTTTACCCATTGCCTATCATCTACATCATACAAACTAAAAATTTGTTCTACTTTAGCTTCTCATCCTAAGTATACATTAGGATCATTATTTCCATTAAAAGAAGACAAACTGACATTGGGCATTTAGCTTTTGTGATGTTGATGATGGCTAGCCACCAAAACCATGACTAAGAGGATAGAAGAACATGAAGCCTCAAAGAAGAAGACTCTCCTAATTTGAAAAGTAGAACAGTAGAATTTTCTTCTTTCTTATTAATCTTGTACATATTGTATAGGTTTATTTTCTCTTGTATTTTTTTTAGGATTTTGTAGAGGCATATGTGGGCTAGTTTAGGATCTCATTCTTAAAAACTTTGAAAGCTTGAGGATTCTTGTCATTCGCTATGTGGAGGAGAATGTGTTTTCATCAAGTAGTACAAAAGCTAAGCATGGAGGTCTTCAAAAGATAAGTTGGAACTAGGTTGGAATAGGCCTAGGTCAAGTCAAGTCTAGTTGGGGCTAGGTTGGGTCAAGCTTAGGTCGAGCCGAACCTAAATGAGACTGAGATGATAAAAATGACTATTTTACCCTTCTTTAAAGTGACTTATGAATTATTCATTCTAAAATAAATTCTGGAATTTTTTCCAAAACATACATTCCAAGTTTTTCTGAACATGATAAAAATTTTAGAACAGATTTCCATAATAAAAAATTTGAAATTCATGAAATATACATTCTTGAATAAGCTTTTCAAAACAGAATTTTCATAACAAACTTCATAGGATGTATATAATAACTTCTGATATGTGTTGTCTCAAATGAGAGTCCCAGAACAAATTTTTTTAACACATAAGAACTTTCCAAAACAAGATATTTTTTTATTCTTCTAATTACAATGTTCTCCTTCTCTTCTTCTTCTACAGTGATAATGCAGAAACAACGACAACGGTATAAAGAAGTGAACGGGATAATTCGATTATTTCACCCAAGTATAGGGTGCGAGTTCAAAAATAGGGAGATACAGAAAGTAAAAACCTATATTTTATTACATTTGGATTGAATTTAGATTAAATTTTAAAAAAATCCAATCCATAATCTACTCATAGAATCCATAATCAACTCGTAGCACTATTGGTTGTTTTTGTCCTTGTCCTTGTCATAGCACTATGTAAGAAAAAACATTTGCTAATTTCCAACCCTAGTATAACACAATAATTGCCTCTGCAACTACCTACCTAGATATAATAGTATTCGTCTCATCAATCATATAGTATCGTATGGTGGATTTTTTAATTAATGTTTTATTGTTAAACTTGGTATTTCTATTAATTAAGAAATAATTGATATTTTAAAGTATTCTTGTCAAAAAATATCTTAGGTACACGAAATAAGGAACATAAAGTATGTATCTGAATACTTTTAATTATTTAGAAAAGATTTTAAACAAGCAGCAAACAACCACACGTTAGTTGATAATAAAGGTTAAGTGAAAATGCTAGTCAGCCTCAATTTGTTCATAAATCTTTAAGATAAAACAATTTTATTGCAAATAAAACCTGACCTCAGATTACACTTGTTCACATTTACTTCGCAAGTCCTCTCAACCCAAGAAAAAGGAAAAGCTATTTAAATTTAATTATTCAATGATTTGATTAAAAATTGAAAAATAAGCTTTATTATTAAGGTCGTTAAGATAATTGTGAAAATATATGAAGAATGCTTTTTAATAACAATTTCACTTTTGATAGTTTAATAAACTGTCCTAAACACAACGGTTGGCATTAACTTCTTAATTATCAATTAAACTAAACATCTAAAGTAGTAGTGCCTCTTTAAAAAGTACAACTTAGTATTAACGTAACATTAAAACTGCTTTTCTCCTCAAACATGTCATCTGGTAATAAAGCATACACAATATCATTCAATGGCAAGAAAAAAACTAAGGTCTGAGATTTGTAGTCACTTTTTTTTCGTGTCTCAACTACCAGAAATCTAGGGTTTAAACAAACCTAATATGTTCAAAGCTGTACATTTTTAGTTGCAGTCAATAAATACCACATTAGTTGAAAGTCAGTGACTACGCAAGGTCTCTTTTGCATCAGCCTTCGTGGGAGTTTAGAAGCAATGGATTACAAGTTGTTAATTTGGAGATCAAATAACGATGACAGGAAAACGACATAAATTACACCTATATGCTCAACACAACAAACGCTAATCCTCATCAAAACCCGCATCATTCATGTCCACATCGCCATCATCATTGTCCTCAGCTTGTGCTTGATCATCAAATGTTGCAGCATTGCTAGGCTGCACATCATTATCTACTGTATCAGTGGCTCCAATCACATGAGATGGTTCGGCCTCCTTTGTTTGCATGGACGTCAGACTTTCATCGCTGAAGAATGATGAATATGGTTGAGAAACCTGCAGATGAATATTGATTAGTTCGTCTTCTGCTAGGTGTAAGATTCTTGGTTACATAATCTAACTGCGAATATAGTGCATAAATTCGGGTAAACATTACGTATAAAAACAATGAACATCTACTAATAGGATTAAAATTCTTTTTTTAATGGATCAGATTCAATGTGTTGATAATAGTAGACGTATAAATGACTTTTCAGCACTTTTACTTTGAATAAACAGTTCCTTTTCTCTGCACTTTCCACCAGCTTGTTCCATTGTTTACTCCTGCTTAATGTTGAGGCAGATCCAACCACCTAGATCAACAGCATAGAAATGGATCGATATTCAGGTGTATGGACCAAATGAAATTCATGAACTCATGACATTAACCCTAAAAGACATAGTACCAATACTGCTGACTTTGCTCTAGTGATCCCAACATTCATTCGTCGGATGTCGTCCACAAATCCTATGCCTTTATCTTTGCTTGCCCTGACACATGAAAATATTGCAATGTCCTTTTCCCGTCCCTGAAAAAAATGGTAAATTATATGCCAAACCTTAAAGTAACAACCCTTCTGAAATGAAAAGAAATATACGCACTCTTCAATTCACCAGGATTTATTTCTCCAATTTCTGAATTTTTTAAAATTTATAATTTATAATTTAATCAAGCAAAATTAGACAATGAAGCCTCGTCTATGGTGCAGTGCAACAGTTCATGTGGATGTATATTCATAACCAGCTGTCTAAGTCACTCAATCTTAGTCTTGCAAATGCCAGGTAAACAATTAAACCTTATTCAAGTATTTGCATAATATACTGTTAAACAATCAACCAACAGTAAAACCAAAAATGAACATGAAGGATATCATATAATAAACATTAAGTTTACCTGGCAACCATCAACAGTACATATATCAACTACTTTCTCAGCTGACATTCCAAAGGTCTCTTCAAAACGTTTTTGGAAGAGTTTGACTTGTTGACTATAGGGTGATATAATTGCAACTTGGTTACCAGATTTCAGTGCCGGATAAAGTGAAATGAGTTTTTGATACAAGAATAGAACAAAATCAACTTCCTCAACATTTATCCATGAACCACTCCCAGATGGCCGAGCCTCTTTCCCCTCGTGTATATCAAAGAAACAGAAAGGGCCAAAGCAGCGGTAATCATGCCATGCACGTTTTGTCCGTGATTTCACCTCATCCCCATCTTGCAATGAGTCTCCATAAAACTCCCTAGAAGGAAAGCTTCTTATCTGTTTGATCATAACAATATAAAACCCATAAAAAATCACAGGAGATTTCAAAAAGATAAAAATAATAGAAGAAAATGATGATGAATTTTCTCCAGAGAAAAATAAGAAAAGGAAAAACATTGGGTACTCAAGGACCAAATACTAATGAGATTAACATAATCCCTATTTTTAACCTTGACGAAACACAATTAAACTGATTAAAACAGGAACAGGTTATATTCTCTGGTATGTGATGCAATCAAATCCTAGGGGAAAACTTTAGGACTTAAGAAGTGTGATACACAACAGAATTTGAATAGCAACAAAATAGTATTTGTATTGAAATGTAGCCAAAAAAAGAGGAATCCTCTATTACAATGTCGAAAGAGGAGATTTTTAAGAGAAATGAAACTATGAATGGATGAGGCACTCTTGCAGAATGGTAAATAGGGAAAACAAACCAAAACCCCCTCCCCATCGTGGGGAAGAACTTCTCTCAGGCTGCCCAAAATAACTTTCCTTCAAGAATGATCATGATCCTTTTCAGTTTATCCCCCCCTCCAAATGCCTACTACTCTCCCTACTCCCTCCAGCACAATTTTTGCATCTTCACTCTCTTTCTGCCAGATGACTATTCTGTTATGCCCTACTTTTCTGCTTCAGCTGGTGCCACTTGATTCTTTCTACACTCTTACCCAAGACGGCCTAATTTCTGAGGCATATTTGCCCCTTCTTCTATTACCCTGACTCTCTTTCCCCTATATACCTTCATTACAGGCCTATTTGTAACATGGAATATATCACATGAAGATCAGATGCTAGGAAAAATACTTTAGGAACTGTAGAAATGTAGCCTGGAACATCTACATAATACATTTGTAAGTCTTCAATTTAAAACATTTTCTACACCTCACTGTTTTTTATTTATATTCTTCAATTTAAAATATTGCCTTGATGAGTTTCTTGATTAGGCATCATTAAAAGTCGTTCCTTCAATTCAAAACCACAATTATACTTTATTAAAATTTTGCTAACAAATCCACCATTATAATACCACTTACAGAAACAGAGCCAACATGGCCCCTGTATTCAACCAGCAACAGATTAAATCTCAATAATACTCATTTGGCCACAGAAAGATGACATTAAATAAGTTAATTTTGCAAGATTCTTCTAAACATACGTATTAGAAATGGATTATGGCCTAAGTCAACTCCAAAACCTAATTCATGGGGGAAAGATAGCCCACACCTTCTGAGCAGTATTTTAGCCATATTTCTAGCTAATATAGAACATGTTAACAGTATGCACCAACCTCGGGATGCATTCGATACTGAGTCTTCAACATTTTAACTGGATAACCAGCCTCCTTCAATCTTTCAAATAAGCTTGTTCCATATCTTAAATTCATGAAACAGAGTCAAAAAAATTCAAGTGTTAGCAAAAAGAATGGTTTAATGTTTTAAAATCATAACCACCACATAAATAATTGTTTACCCGTGATTCTTAGCAACGTCTGAAATTACAGTTGCTGGAAGTTGAGCTGGATCACCAACCTTTAAAAATATTTCAACAAAATATAGCCTCAATAAGGACACCATTTGCCAAAATGAATTAAAAAGTCGGTAGCCCAACAAGCTTCTCAAAGGGTTCAACAATTGTTGTGCAAAAATATTTCCACTGTCCAGGCCTTGTCTAACCATTAGTAATTAATAGACATGAATTGTCCATCCCATTGCTGTATACCATTTCGCATCTTTTTGATTAAGAGTTAATATGAATAATGGATTTGTTTTCTTCGCATGCTTTTTTTCTTAAAAATTTGTATTTTATACATGATATAGAATATTATTCACATGTAGATTAAGACAGGTAAAAAGTATAATAATGTAGTTTTCTGTAATGTAAATAAAGTACCAGAAAAACTTTTTTGCATTGATTGGCTAATGGAACAAGAGTTGCAGGCTCCACCTGTCATAAAGAGTTAAAAAAAGTAACAACGGTTTTACATTAGATATAATTGGCAATCTTTAATCTGCTCGATAAAACAATAAGTAATACAGCAGGAAACTACATAATAATAAACCATTTCAACTTTCTAGGATTGCCTATTTTCATTTCAATTTAGGAAACAAGATTACAATTACTAGTCTAATTAACACAATAAATCTTGTTCCTAAAGAATATCTTTACGAAGTTCCTCCTTGTGTATTTGGTTCTACTTGTTTCATGTATGACCTTTCTCCAAGTAAAGATAAATTATCTGCTCATACTATCAAAATCTCTTACTGGTTGCTCTTGACTTAGGGGACCAAAGTTACTCCATGACAAGTATCCAAGTACTTGAGAAACTTACTTTCAAAAGAGCTATTAGGGAGAAAGAACCAAACACTTAAATACTCCACTAGTATCCCATACTGCTCAATGTGAGACTTAGGGACCATACACTACCAAGTTCCTATATAGCACCATTCCTGACAGCTGATGACTTGGGGGCTTTTTCTATATGACACTTAACTTAGTGACACTTCATTCAACATCTTTAGATCAAACTTTGTCTAGTTTATATTATAAGCAATCTTAAAAGTGACTCAGCAACTAAACTCAAGAAGATTTCACACTTACAGCTTGTGCTGCTTCATCTATAATCACAACATCAAATCCACGATTTAGTTTACTGAAAACATGGGAACCACTAAAGCTGAGAGTGGAGAAGACCTGCCAAGCACACAAAAAATACTAAGAAAATCAGATTGCTTTTGCTAATGCATTTAACATAGAGAGTGGGGATACATACAATAGTGGCCTCGTCTAAAATTGCAGCCCGGATACTGTCATCATTACTTCCTGCAGGACCATTACTCTGTTTATTGGTAGATGATTTATTGGCACAAGAACGTTTTTGTTTGATCTGCGTATAAGATTTTAAAACATTTAAATTCAACCCAATTACATTTGAGAGTGTATTAACAATACAGATGCTTAGACTACCAATTCATTGGTCAAAATACTGTCCAAATTGGTAGGTTTGAACCAAGTTCAAGAAATATCTAATATGCTCAAAATTTATTTAACAACATTATTCCAAAAAGGAGTATAAAATGATCACAATATCTTCAGTGGTTGGTACACATCATAAATAAAGCAATGACTGATGCACGTGCTTTGGGCTTTAAATCTATGTATAAATGTGTTTTGCGTTAGTGTGACTGGATGACCCAATTATAAGATGTATGAAGCCTGAACAAGGCAAATTATTTTCGTTGCCAGCAAAAGATGTAGGTAAAGTTTCAGTCATAGTACAGAGTGGAGAAGCTTCAACCACTTCAAGTGTCAATACAACTAGGCACAGTTCTCAATGTTGAGCTAAGATGCATTGCAAGGATACCTATTGATCAAAAGCCTACGAAATAATGCAGGTTTGTCAATATTAAATTAGCACATTATTGATCCTTTCGTGGACAAAGACAACCCACCTGCTTTCTAGAGACCTACGCCATCAAATCGGAAATGGCATAATGCAAATAAGGTTCCAGAATATGGCAAGAGGAGATTCTACTGAATTCATTCATCTAAAACTGAAATAACATAACGTATGATGAAGGAACAGAAAGACCAAGCATTACTTATCTACAACGTGTCTGAATACGAAATCAACACTGCAACTGGCCATGCTTTTGAGTTTCAATTTCTTAAAATAAAAAATGCAGAATAATATACCCCAGTAGGTTTAGTGACGGACAGGCTGTATGATAGAAGGCTGTGTATTTGATTATAGAAAATGGTAAAAACCCAAAATATAGAAATCAGATTACTATATTTACAGAAACCAGAACTCTGACTAGTCTAGCTCTTTGAGAGCATATATTGCCCCAACTCACCTCTATAGTTATTACCCTTGCTCTCCCTTGTCATTCAACAAAAAGGCTAAAATAAGATAACAAATTATAGAAATAAGGAGCACATCCTTTATAATCAAGAATATCTATATTATATGTATAATATTAAGAACATTTTTATTTATTCCCGTATCATATCTATATAAAGCATCTTTGTTGTCTAAAAAACACAAGATTCCAGCTCAATGTTTCTCTCTTTCCTATAGTTTAACATGGTATCATGGCCTTTTTCAACACCGTGTTGAACCGCTAGACTCACTGTCTCCTAGGGATTACTTTTTTGATGAACCTTTCTCCTAGGTTCGCATTCACTGTATAAGAGGGTCTCCCATGAAACTTCCAAAACCTAACAATTTTAGGTCCAATGCTGAAATTGGATGAAGTTTGATTAAAGGGAACTGAGGAGAAAGATTCGCAAAAAACAAAATGAAATACTCTAAAGATAGTGGATCTACCAGGCCAACACAGTTTTGTAAAAAGCTCTAAATACCATATTAAACTTTAGGAAAGAGTGAAACATTGAGCTGACACCGTGTTTTTGAAACAGCACAGAGGCTTTATTTATATTGAGAAAAATGAATCAATGCAATAAATAGAGGAGATTTGATATCCTCTAATCTAATAACAAAGATATGATATTGGAATAAATAAATAAGTTCCTAATAACGTATATAATCTTGATGTTCTGATTATATAAAATTAGTTCCTTATTTCTATAATTATGACAATATTCCTTATTATATAGGATGAGCTCCTTATTTCTGTAATAATAACAAGAGCCTTTCATCTAACTTCATATCACTCATTATATCAAGACTCTTCATTCATTTCAGGAAAATGTTAGCATCCCCTTAGGGCTGAATATTAACATCTAAAAGTGCTAAGTTTTTTATTGAAAAAGAAAAAAACCATAACATTTTATACTTTTGATCTACAAATGTTTTCTTTCTCAATAAAAAACTTACCATTTTTTTAGATGCATAAATCAGTCCCAAGCGTTGATGTTAATAAAACTGTTAATTTAATAGTTAAGCTCCCCTCTGGACCTGCCCAGGCATAATCATGGCATTATAACAAAATTTTACAGTAGTGATATGAAAGATTAAATAATCATGGTGGCAGCGTAGCTAATTGAAACACATTTGATCTAATATTCCACGTACAAGTTCATCCAGGGAAACAGCCTTGATAGAATGATGTGCCTTGAGACCAATTCGTACAATTTTAGGGCAATAAACACGGTCATTTTCATCATGCACACCTAAGAACATCCATGAACAAAAATTCAAAAAATAAATATGCAATCATGGTAAGACAGTATAGAAATATGAAATTCTTAAAAGGAAAGGCAAAACATAAACAAGGAATGTAAAAAAAAAAAAAAATTGCTAGGTCAAGTTCAGTCTGCTTATAATATGAAATAGTTAATTACAATGCCTGACCACACAACCAGGATGGCAATGACACCTCCCTAGTGAAGGTGTCCTAGTTGAAATCTTAACCCCCACCCCCAAACACAAACACAAAACTAAGAGGGACAAATCATGGCAAGAATGCAAAAAGAAGAACTTTCTTTTTTCCCAAATAAATGCATAGAAGAAACTTGATACCTCCATTGAGAACCCTCAGCACAATCTCATCAAGGGCAGAGTTTGATGGGGCACATACTAGCACTCTTACACGGTACTTACGACTTGAAGTTACAGCTTCAGGTTTCTGACAAAACCCATCATTAGAGAAGACATTATTTTGCAAGATCAACAATTTTAACCAATGAAAAAAGTACTTACTAGTTCATTTCCAGTAGTTGGGTAAAAACCATCATCACCATCTTTTGGCATCACACTATCCCTTGGATTAACACTACTAAGCCATGGAGATGCTAGTCTCCAATGTCTTTGTCTGCCAAAACAAAAAGGGGAAAAAAATAAAATCTTCTAGCCAGATGAAATATGAAAAATGCATTCTACTAACAAAGCAAGTATAAAAAACATATTTGGTCTATTTTAATTGACTATGGGGCATAAGAGGGCACCATCCCAAGGTGATTTTGCAAGATATATATACTCGTTCAACATCATCTAATCAAACTGAATTATTCTTGAATTCCACAAAGACAGTTAAAGAGGGAGCCAACATGCAAGGGATACTAAGGAGGCGAAAATCAACTTTATCAGTTCGGAAACCCAAACTAAATAAAACTGACTTGTCTGACTTATACTTTAATCATCTAGAATTAATTGAAAACCTACTCATGAATATTCTAATCAAAATACTTTATTTGAACCTTGGAGAATCTAAAGTACAGTTAAGCCAGCAGGTTCTCTCTCTCTCTTGTCATCCTTCAACAACAGAAATATAAAGTAATCATCCAGATCTCTTACTTGTGTAAGCCAAATTCCAAAAACTGTGTCATAAACTTTAAACAATCTTCCCAGCTTCTTATGATGTCAATGTAATGTTAAACAAACTAAAGTGAAGAGAAACCAAGAAAATACGCACTTAACTTGAATTACAGCTATTTTCTTTATGTTTATCATGATATGATACAAAAATCAAATTCTACCCTTATTGTTGCACTTCTACTTGATTCAGAACAATGTTTATGAACTACTTGAAGGTATGCATAGCGAGAGAGAAAAATGCATAACACAAAGCAAGAACAAACTAATCATGAACAGAACAGAGAAGGATTTTAAAAGATGGCACATATGGGGAATTAAAAGAACTTATCATGTCAGAAACACAGGAAAAAACTAACATTCATGGCATGACTTTTTCTTGACTGGTAAAGCCTAAATATTCTCAAAGAAAAACTTACTTCTCTGCAATAGGTAATTGTGGCCCCTGCTTTAGCTCATAGGTCCTGCTTCCAAAAAACAAATATCAGTAAATGCTTAGTAGAAAACATTACCATAAATTGCTTGGTAGAAGAAAAATTTGCTTCAAAATCTCACTTCTACCAGGCACACTCTTGACACAATGCTTTGCACTAGACAACAATTGAAACCAAAAACTGAAATTCTAGACATAGAAGACTGCAGACATATATTAAAATATAGTACTTACTTTGAATGCATTCTTGTAGGAGTTGCATGCAAAATGGTACTTAGAATCCCAAGTATAGTCTGAGTCTTCCCAGTCCCTGGGGGGCCCTGATAGGAGTTAGTTAGGCTCGATTACTACTTTTTTTATAATAAAAACAAGCTACCATACAATGATAAAATCCCAGATATCTCTCATAGGTATCTAGCAAGGGGATAATGCTTGTCACAGAAATAACAAGTAGTAATAATTTACAGTAGCAAAAATTCTGGAAATGACCTACTGACATTAGATAAATGGACATTATAAACTGTTTTCCAGTAGTAATAACTTACAAACCCTAACCTAATGACCTAACTGTGTTTTAAAAGAAACACAATAGCAGAGGTAAATTACATTGCAAGAAATGGAGAACCAAACCAATTCATGATTCAACCAGTCTAACCGGTTATTCTTTTTGTTACAGAAAAGTTAAAAGAAAAATCTGCTCAGTCATTTTGGAGGCCAAAAAGAAAATCACAACAAAATCAAAGAAAAAACTGGCTATAAAACATTCTTCATGTTGTAAATAGTAGATTACTAGGATAACAAAAAATCAATATCTCCATCCATAGTAATTAGGAAAAATTATCTTCTAAATCTTCCTATTTATTTCAGCATATTTTTATTTTTATTTTTTAAATGGTTTTGATTATTACAAATAGAGATGATGAGAAGGCAATTGGTGAAATTGTAATCAATAATAAAATAATTCTTTGTTTTCCCACATAGCTCAAGTCGATAACAGAGCTCCCGATCTTGGGAGCCCTGTTTCCTCTACCTCATTAACAGATGTCACTGTCGCTGTTCACTAGCAGCAATGGGCCTCCATGAAAAATCCACATTATCAATATCTCCATAATAATTATGAAAAAAATATCTTTAAAATCTTCCTTTTCATTTCAGCATATTTTAATTTACTTTTTTCAATAATGGTTTTGATTATTACAAATGGAGACGATGAGAATTGGTGTGATTGTAATCAATAAAATAATTCTTTATTTTCTTACATAGTTCAAGTCTTCAAATTGGAAGTTCTTTGAAATAAATTACTCTCAATTCCCAACTATAACAAATAATTCAGCATAACTGATGAACATACCATCAAACATTGCATAAAAGGGAAGGCAAATATGAAAAAAGCATTAAAAGAATTTTAAAACAGAAAAAAGCCAAATGGAGACCAACCTGTATCAGGACAAAGGCTTTTGATGATAGACCAGCCTGGAACAGGAATAAAATGTTACTATGGAATGAATAAATGTTACAAGAGCTTTACATCTTATTAAGCAATAAAAGTTCTGATCAATCTTCACTTTCTTATCAAGATTTTTTTGGTCATTTTTTCGCTTCTCTTCTCTTTGTTGTTTGTAACTTATTAGAATGGCATACGTGTAGTGTAGATTTTTGTAACAAATGTGCATGCTTGAATGAGGGGGAAAATGGTTTCCTTTCCTAGCTAAACTATAATGCTTCTCCTTACAAAAGCTAACTTTGAGAAAGGAGGATCTGTTCAGACATTATAAATGTATATAGCTTTTAAATTTTTTAAAAGATCTTTCAAAAGGGTTCATCAGCAAAAATACATTTTCCTCCAAAAGGGTACTGAGAATTTCATAAAACAAAAGAAAATGATAAAGAAGAAAGCATTTATAAAGATGGTGAGATAAAGGTGTGATTTTCTTTTGTTTTACAGTTCATATGTTAGGTAGTTTGTCTTAGAGGTCATTTGCTCTTATATTTCTTTTTCTGAGTCCTATATCAAAACCAAAAGATATAAAGATGAGTTTGAAAAACCCAAGCCTTTAACATGTACAGCAGAAAAGAAAATGGGGAAGACAAGGAGCATGTTCAGATTGACAAAACTTGGAGACAAGAAAAGAAGAAACAGAACTCTGAATGATATGTTATGCATCATTATACGTTTGTAGTAATATATCCTGTATTTTAGTTATAACATCCTTTAACTAAATGTCCAATCCAAACTTGAAAATATGCCCTATTAAGTAATGATTAGAATCCAACATTTATTCTTTGCAAACAATATATCAGTAACTAATAAAGAGAGAAAACCCTAGCATTGGTTAAGAAAAGCAAAAAGATAATTAACAAACCTGAAGTTGATGAACAAGATTTAGTCTATGTTACTTTATTGAACTTCTAAAGTAAAAACTTACTGTGATGGCCTCACGTTGGTACTGATTAAAAGTATTTTCAACATATTCCCTCAATGGTGTTGGGATTTTCCATCCCTCAACTTCGGTGCCAAAGCTTTCTCCAACTGCACCTAATATTAAATCCTTGTACGGGAGACAGCTTATAGTTCGAATAGCCAAATATTCACGAGCAATAGTAGATAAACTGCACAGCTGCATGATTTTCACATTGGATCAAAGGCAAAGCTAATTTATAAGAAAATGTCTCTGTTAAGAAAAAAAATTGCAAAAACCACTTTACGTTTCTTTTTTAAATTTATAATACAATTCATTAGTCAAGGAAGGAAGCCTCCACGTATAAAAAAACACACAATTGATATCACTAATAGTACAAGATAGAACTGTTTACCTTCATAAAATATAATTGTCTTTCTGTCTCGCATACATGAGATCGCATGTTAAACAGCCTAGGGCAAGATTGTACATTATCTGTATTAAATTTTAAGAACTCCCCTGCAAGATAGAGTCTAACTCGAACAAGTCTTGTTTCAAAAAATTTCCGCACATGTTCCACCAAAGCAAATGCATAAACAGTGGGTAATCTTTTTCCATCCACAAACTGCAGTGACAAATACAGATGGGCAATTAAATCAAATTCAAATAGTCAAACAATTCAAAGCCCAAAACACACAACTTCTTATCACTAGTAGTACCTTATCTTTCGAAAGCAGCAAAAGATCATTCTGTGATATTGATTCTCCCTCAATAATTTCACAAGGAAATTCTATAAAGTGAAAGTCATCTGCCTCACTCCAACTTTTTACCACCCCCAATTTCCAATCAGTCACTGTGGTCAGACAAAAAAAAAAGTTCTTCAGCAAATACAACAAGAGACCCTTCAAACTTTTACTCTGGTCCCTAGGGTATCACAGCAGAGAGGTAGAGTAGAGACTAATCCAAAGATTTATTTAAGGGGCTAGTCTCTCTTAGCCGATAGTTAAAGAGACTTATCCAAAAAATTATTTAAAGGGTAAGTTTCTCTTAATAGATATTCTCCCATTAACACAGACCTAGGATCGAACCTCTGATCATTGCTTAAGAAGTATATTTATTTGTCAACCACACCACACCAATTGGTTGACCCTAACTTAAAACATGGAAAGCAAATACACTATTTAAATTGAAGCAAGAAAGGAAGAACCGCAACTTAGACAGAGCTTTAACAGTCCTCAGACTAGTGCTACAATGTCACTCATATTTAACAAGCATCGCATAGAAAAGGCTAAAGACCTGTGACAAACGCCATTAACAATTAACTGAGCTACATTGCTACTCTTCTAGAATAACAATCTTCTAAAAAAAACGCAAAATAGTTTAAATTAGAGATACCATCTTCCTCCTCTTTCTCCTTAATGATCTGGGATTTGGCTTCTTCAAAGATGAGGGGTTCGTAGGTGGCAATATAGTCATCAACATCTGTGTACCGGTTCTTCACCTTCACGAGTGTCGACAACTTCGCAGTCCCTTTTTTCTCGCTGTTCCTCTGCTTCTGAAAACACAAAATTCCAAAAAGACATGACGAATGCAAAATAAAAAGAACACAGAAACAAAAGAAAAAGAGTAAGGAGTGAAGTGAATTGCCTTGAATTCCTTGAGGAGGGCAAAGTAGTCCCAACTAAGAATAATCTGGTAAAAGCGGCGGATTACTGATTCCTCCTGAAGCTTTTCCTTCTCAACTGCCATAACGACTGATGGAGGGAAAAGGGAAATAAAACTCCAACTATTCAAGCAGCACCGAAGCGAAAGCACTACAAACGAAAGCACCACTAACTCGACCCTCAAAACGGCGCCGAATCGAAGAAGAAGAAGAAGAAGCACCACGACTCCAAAGAGAAGCCGAGGAAATCAACGGTGACAAGTACAACGACAGCGACGCTAATCGCAATGAAACGGTGGCGGAAGGGCCTGTGGCGGTTACGGACAAGAATGCCGGAGACGCAAAGTAGGGACCGCCGGAAAATGTGACTGCAAGGGTTTTGAGAATTCTCCGCTTCAGTGGCCTTTCTTATTGGACGATCGTGATAGCATGTACTGTTATCAAAATTAGCATCCAAATATGGTTAATCAAAAAATAACAACATTCAAAACACATTGGAAATACCAAGAATTATTTTTATTAAAAATTCTCACTATTTTTGTTTAAGGTACGAGAAAAAAAATATATAATGTAATTAAAACTCCAGAGTTAACGCAAAGACTTTTCAGGTATTTGGAACTGCAATTATGATAATAAATATTCTTTGCAATATTTTATAATACCAAAAAAATATGATTTTTTAACAGATAAATAGTGTAACACTTCGTCAAGTGGTCCGGTCTTTGTTCTTTCTATGAACTTTTTTTAAAATTATTCATTATTCTTATTCTATTCTCAATTTGTGGCCTTAAAATATTATATAGAAAATTTAGATTACATTTAATATAAAAATATTTAAAATA
>Ga0123341_1001675_pt1 | contig 17157 bp, 10 predicted proteins | sample Turbeapinknodule_FD_89959 | JGI IMG/M metagenome (GOLD analysis project Ga0123341, IMG submission 89959) | Root nodule microbial communities of legume samples collected from Mexico - Turtle bean Mexico pink nodule | ecosystem: Host-associated > Plants > Roots > Nodule | place: Mexico: Nepantla...
ACTTGCGAAGTTGGTTTTCAATGATAAGAGAATGGATGATCTTTTCCAGTTGAAGATGTGGGTGTGTATCTCTGATGACTTTGACATAAGACAGATAATTATTAAAATCATCAACTCTGCTTCAGCTTCGGCTCCAACTATTGCTCTTGCTCACCAAGAAAACATTAAAAACTTTGATATTGAGCAGCTACAAAGTCGTCTTAGACACAGGCTTTCTGGTCAGAAGTATTTGCTAGTCTTGGATGATATATGGAATGATAATCGAGCAAAATGGACAGAGTTGAAAGATTTAATTAAAGTGGGTGCAATTGGAAGCAAAATCTTGGTGACAACACGAAGTAATTCAATTGCTACAATGATGGGCACTGTTCCCTCGTATGTTTTGGAAGGTCTTTCCATGGAGAATTGTTATTCTCTGTTTAACAAATGGGCATTTAAGGAAGGCGAAGAAAAAAAATATTCAAATCTAGTAGAGATTGGAAAAGAAATTGTGAAAAAATGTAGAGGGGTTCCACTAGCAGTGCGAACTTTAGGAAGTTCTCTGTTCTTAAATTTTAATTTAGAAAGGTGGGAGTTTGTGAGAGACCATGGCATATGGAACTTAAAACAAGAAAAAGATGACATTTTACCTGCTCTTAAGTTGAGCTATGACCAAATGCCTTCCTATTTGAGACACTGTTTTGCTTTCTTATCTCTTTATCCAAAAGATTATGGCTGTACTGATGCTGAAGTTGTTAACCTTTGGGTGGCACTTGGCTTACTTAGATCTGAGGTTGGAAGTCAAAAGATAGAGAATACTGCAAGACAGTATATAGACGAGTTACATTCGAGATCATTTCTTGAGGATTTTGAGGACTTTGGTCACCTTTACTATTTCAAAGTGCATGATTTGGTACATGATCTTGCCCAGTATGTTGCAAAAGAAGAGATTCTTGTGGTAAACTCAGTTACCCGGAATATACCTGAGCAAGTAAGGCATTTATCAGTTGTTGAAAATGATTCACTTAGCCATGCTTTGTTCCCCAAGTCCAATAGTGTGAGAACTATATTATTTCCAATAGTTGGAGTTGGTGTTGACAATGTAGCTCTTTTGGATGCATGGATAACAAGATACAAATTCTTGCGTATTTTAGATTTAAGCGATTCCTCTCTTGAGACACTTCCCAATTCAATTGCTAAACTGGAGCATCTGCGAGCTCTCAGTCTTGAAAATAACCGCAACATAAAAAGACTTCCTCATTCTATATGCAAACTCCAAAATTTGCAACTTTTGTCTTTGAGAGGATGTGTGGAGCTTGAAACATTGCCTAAAGGATTAGGGATGTTAATCAGCCTTCGAAAATTGTTTATCACCACAAAACAGTCTATTCTGCCAGAGGAGGAATTTGCAAGTTTGATGAATCTTCATACTTTGAGTTTTGAATTTTGTGACAATTTGATGTTTCTGTTCCGAGGGGCACAACAACTCACATCCCTTGAAATTTTGATTGTTCAATCATGTAGGAGGCTAGAGTCCTTTCCTTTTCATATTCTCCCTAAACTGGAGGTTCTGTTTGTCATAAGGTGTGAGATGCTAAATCTGTCCTTGAACTGTGAAAAACCAATCCACAGATTGAGGATGAAGTTTCTGCATATTGAGCAATGTCCAAGGCAACAGACATTGCCTCAATGGATTGAAGGAGCTTCCGACACTTTGCAGACATTGTTAATTTCAAATTGGCATAGTCTTGAGATGCTTCCTGAGTGGCTTACAGCAATGACTCGTCTTAAGATTCTTCATATTGTTAACTGTCCTCAGCTGTGTTATCTCCCGAGTGGCATGCATCGCCTCCGTTCCCTTGAAGATTTAAGCATAGACGGTTGTTCCGAATTGAGTCGAAAATGTGAACCTCAATGTGGTGAGTACTGGTCCTTCATTGCTCACATCAAACACCTTTCCATTGGTGAAACAAGAGAAGGGAAACTCCTTTTCCAATTGCAGAAGAAGATCCGCTTGAAATTTCAGATATAAATTCGTTTTTTATTTCTTTAAATTTTGTAGTGTATTTAAATGTTTTCTCTCAACTCTTTTATATTTAACTCGTTTTTTATGTGACTTATTTGGCTTTCTTTATTTCTAGTTATACTTTAAAAAATTCTTATTCTATAGTTCCCTTATGTTTTTTATTTCTTATTCTAGAAATAAAAATAAAAAAATTGTTTCTAATTACGCTTTTTATACAGGAGTAAATTAGCTATTTGTTCTTTCAATTTTTCACTCATATTTAGTTTATTAAGTTTTTTCTTTTACTTTACAATATTTTTTCATGTGGTCAATCCTTCCACATTTATAGCAAAATATTCTTGATCTGCCCGTAGATTTATTAGTATTGTTGTTAGTGGTGGCAACCTTGTGATTTTTTTGGTATTTGTATGGTGTTGTGCATTTCTTCTAGCCAATTGATTTCTTTTAATATTTCTTCTTTTAACCGTGGAGGGTGGAACTTTCTTATTGTACCCTTATTATTGATTACAAAAATCTCCCAACTCTCTTATTCCTTGGGCTTCACTTTTTTTAATTCGGTGTTCTATCTTTAGACTATTTGTAGAAAGCAATTATCGTGTTTTTCTTTTTCATGGAAACAATTCTTCCACAAGTGATATCTTTTAACGCGTATCAGGTTAGTTTTCTCTAACATTTTCAGCAAAAAAAACTAGAGGGTAATCCTGCAATAATATTTTCTTTCCAAAAATATTTTCTATGGTTTTCTCTAGTTAATACGTTGTCATAAAGTTATGGGTGTTTCTCCCTCCACCCATCATTTTTGGAAAAAATCATTTTACTCCTTTTAAAAATGACTTATGAATTATTATATTTTTAATAATTCCGGAACATACTTTCTGTAATCCATTTTATGAATTCCAGATTTATCATTCCAGAAAGAATATTCCGAAACCCTTATTTTAGAATCAGAAAAAATTATCAAGGATAAGTCTAGTATTTCAAAGAATATAAAGGTGCAGGAAGAAAAAAATAGAAGTGCAAGAAGAAATACCTAAAGTTATCGATATACATTCTAAAACCTTTTAAAGTAGGACATTTATACAATCTAATTTTTTATTAATTTCTTCCAATGTTGTATTAGCATATCTTCCTATTTTCAAATCTTTTAATTCTTGTTTGGAGAATTAAAACGGTTTTATTAGTGATTTTTCTAACCTTTTACTTTTGTTTGATACAGTTGATTCATTGTATTGTAGTTATTGCTACTTGGTATAATTGATTGCTATCAACTTGACTATGAATATTCAAATATTTTGAATGTCTTTTATATCTATTTCTCATTTTTCTCTAAGCATTTCAAAAGGGGAAGTTGTATTGTTACCTCCTTGTTTTCAATATTTAGAAATTTTGTTTCTTCTAAAGGTGGGATTTTACAGCAACTTTGTGGGTCAAGTTCTCCATATTTTTTTTTATCTATTTCTATGACATTTAGATTTAATTTGTCTAACCAGTTTTGTTCAAACCATCTAAAATAAAGAATACTTTCTTGAACTGATTCTAAAAAGTTCTTCAAAAAAGACTATTAAGAAAATAATGATTATCAAATTATATGTACGTTATTCTACGTAATTAATTTGATAATGATAAATTCCATAATTAGTGGATCACTACATAATTAGGTTGTATATATTTCCTACACACAAGAGAATAAAATCATTTCCATTTTTCTTATCATCTTCCTATATATCATTTTCTTATATGGTATCGATGTTCTGACAAACACTCCATTTTTATCCGCTAAATAAGAGATCATGTCTGACAAAGAAGGCACCAGTAACGAGTCCGATGGAAACCTGGTACAAGGCTTCAAATTCAGCAATTGGCAAAGGTTGTTTATTCACTTAACCATAATGGTAAAAGTGACACGTTTATAAATGTTGCAGGTCTATTTTCCCATAACTCATCTATTAATTATGCTTTTACGAAACCATGGATTTTGGATAGCGGAGTTAATCTGTCTACAGTCTCAACTGCACCCACCTCATCTACGGGCACAATTAAATTCAATGACAATATCGTTCTCAAAGATGTAAAGTTCTTTACGTTCCTTCTTTTAATTTAAATCTCATGTTCGTTAGTAAGATAACCAATTCACTAAATGTGTCATTTTATCCACATGGTTGTGTTTTGTAGGACTTGACTACGGGGAGGATGATTTGCTCGGGTAAACAACTCACAGGCTTATACTACATGTCTCCTCTTCCAAAACAAGCCCACGCATCTCAAATTTCGACCAACCCTGATTTATGGCACAAGCACCTCAGACATCCTTCTCCAACACGTCTACAGCTTGCATCTTCATTACTACCTATCAGTAAAAATCTCATTCCCATTCATAATAATTGTAGTATTTGTCCCAAAGCTAAACAAACAAGCTACCCTTTCCTTTAAGCACAATAAAATCTCATTCTCTATTTAATCTATTGCATTGTGACATTTGGGGTCCTCATAAAACCCCAACTCATTTTGGAAAACATTTTTTTCTCACTATAGCCGATAACTATACTAGATGTACTTGGTTATTTCTTATGAATCACAAGTCTGAAACCCAACATCTCTTAGAATCATTCATTAGATTTGTACAAAATCAATTTCAGGCATCTATTAAAACCATTCGCATTGACAACGGATTGGAATTTATTTCAATGCGTAATTTTTTTTCTCAAAAAAGGTATTGAATGTCAACACACTTGCGTCTACACTCCTCAACAAAATGGAGTAGTAGAACGCAAACATAGACACATTTTAAACACAACACGAGTCCTCTTATTTCAGTCTCATTTACCATTAGAATTTTGGGGGAATGCGTTATAAATGTCACATATATCATTGATCGCTTGCCATCACCTTTACTAAAAAATAAATCACCTTTTGAGATGCTATATATTCGCCCACCTTCACTTTCTCACCTAAAAACTTTTGGTTGCCTTTGTTACGCAACTGTTGTTTCACCTAAGAAAAATTTGATCTGCGTGCTCGACAATGCATCTTCATTGGTTACCCACTCAATAAAAAAGGATACAAATTTTTTTGATATAGATGCAGACACTTTTTTTACAAGTCGGGATGTCACCTTCCATGAAAGTGTTTTCCCATTCTGCCAACAGTCTCAGACACAATCTTCACCTCCATCACTAGATATTTTGCCCGCTATTGACATTGACTTACCCACTCTTGTCCAACATTCACTCGATCCACCATCTTCTTCTACTCATCACAACGCACATGATTCTCTAGCAGACCAACCTTCTTCTCCCACGCCAAGAAGTCTAACACCCATTGCCGAACCTTCTCCAGTTGACCTTCCTGTTCGACGATCCAGTCGCACATCAGCCCCACCTTCTTGGCTTCAAGACTACGTAAAGGGATTCCAAGCCAATCATTTGACCACTACCCAAGACTGGCTGAATGGAACCAGGTATCCTATGCATAATTTTCTTTCTAATTCACAATTTTCTTCTACACATAGTGCATATCATACTAACATCACAACCACCAAAGAACCTCACACTTATGCAATGGACGAAGAACTTTCTGCCTTGCAGCTAAATCAAACGTGGACCTTGACACTTTACCCGCCGGACGAAAACCCATCGGATGTAAATGGGTCTATAAAATAAAGTATAACTCATATGGCATTGTCGACAGATATAAGGCGCGCCTTGTCGCAAAGGGGTACACTCAGATTGAAGGTGTCGACTATTGCGAAACTTTTTCACCAATAACGAAATTAACAACTTTGAGGTGTCTCCTCACCATTACAACAGCCAGAAATTGGTTTATTCACTAGATGGATGTGCAAAATGCCTTATTACATGGCAAATAACACAAAATTATTTACATGGAATTGCCACCTAGGCATCATCGACAGGGGAGAACATTGTATGTCTACTCAACAAATCCCTTTATGGTTTCAGGCATCCCGGACATAGTTTTCAACAATTTCTCATGTGATTAAATCTGCATGATTCCAACAGCCAAGACAGACTACTCTCTATTCACAAGACATAATAACTCATCATTTACTTCCCTTTTGATTTATGTGGACGATATTTTTTTGACAAAAAATGATTTGACAGAAATGCAACGTCTTAAAGATTGTCTATTACAATGATTTCGCATTAAAGATCTTGGAGACCTAAAATATTTTCTAGGAATTGAATTTTCCCATTCCAAAGCTAGTATTTACATGTCACAAAGAAAATATGCACTTGATATTTTGTAGGATAAGGGACTCATAGGTTCTCGTCTAGACAAATTTCTAATGGAGCAATACCTAAAACTCACACCAGACGATGAAGAGTTATTAAAGATCCAGTCACATACAGGAGACCTGTGGGAAAACTGATATACCTCACGTTACTCAGCTTGACATAATGTTTTTGGTTCGGATCCTAAGTCAATATATACCGACTCCACAGAAACCTCATTGGGATGTCGCAATTCGAGTCTTAAAGTACATCAAAGGATCACCGGGACAAGGATTTCTATTTCCATCCGAGAACAATCTGACATTGACAGCTTATTGCGACTCAGACTGGGGAGGTTGTCAGAAAACTCAAAGATCAGTATCTTGATTATTCTATTATCTCATGGAAAAAAAAAAATCAGGCAAACGCATCAAGATCATTTGCAGAAGCAGAATAGCGCACTATGGCCAATACTTGTTTGAAGAGAGTTTGGTTGTGATATCTGTTGCAGGACTTAAATGTGCTATGCAACTTGCCAACTCGACTTTTTTGTGACAATCAAGCGGTCTTGCATATTGCAGCAAACTCAGTATTTTTTGAACGCACAAAACACATTGAGATAAACTGTCACATTGTGCGAGAAAAATTACACGCCGAGATAATCAGTCCTTCGTATGTACTGACATGACACAGTACATGATGCTGCGACACAAGTTGGGGTTCATGATCTTCACCTACCAACTTGAGGAGAGTATTAAGGAAATAATAATTATCAAATTATACGCAATTATACACAATTAATTTGATAATGAGAATTTCATGATTAGTGAATCATTACATAATTAACTTGTAACTTGGAGAGAGAAAATCTTCGTACAGTTGTATGTATTTCCTACACACAAGAGAATAAAATCATCTTCATTTTTCTTACCATCTTCCTATATACAATTTTCTTATATCTTTTCTCTTTATGTTCGTGTAGGAGAATTATTTTTTGTTAAGTGGTCTTTATTTATTTCAAAAATTTTAATCATATTTAACTTACTAATGTTGGATTTAGTAGGCGATTCTTGAGATTTTTTGTATTATATTGCATATTATTAAAATCTAAGTCATGTTTAGGGATGGATATTATGTTGGATTGGGCTCACTTCCTATGTGGAGGCTCAGTCCATTATTAACCTTTAGGGTTTTTTCGAACAAAGAGACAACTGTCAGTCAGAAAAGACAGAGAGTAAAGAGAGAAAGTTTCACTAAAAAACTTCCGGCCACCACGACACTTTGTTCACCGTTGGATTGGGTTGAAATTTTTTCAGCAGGTTCATACTTTGTGTGACTTCAATCTGACTGTTCGGATCTTTTAGAAGTTGTTTGAGCAGAGAGACATTAATCTCACATTGCAGCAGCATTTTCAGCGTTTCTATTGAGGACGAATATTTTCGGATTGCCGCTTCTGTTTCTTCCACCGTTAGAGTGGGCTGAAATTTTGTCATCTGGTTCATACCTCGTGGTGCTTCAGTTGGACCGTTCGGATTGTTCAAAAGTCACCTGAACAGTGACATATAGGCCGCGTACGGTAGCTGCAGTTTGGTGAATTTTTCAGGTTTCTTAGTTCTCTGTTTCATCTCTGTTGTATTGCTATTTGGTTGGTTATTGAGCACAATTTGTGCGGTGATTTAAGACTCTCTTGTAACCATAACTTTGATCATAGTAGAGTTTGATTGACTGGCTTGTGCCCGTGGTTTTTACTTTTCACATTGAGAAGCTTTTCCACATTAAAATTTTTGTGTCTTCCTGAAGTGTGTTTTTTTGTTGCTACCATTATTTGTTATTGCTCCTCACAGATTCTTGCAAGTTGGGGAAATTAGGATCCGCTGCTTATTGCTCTTCTTGAGATATTATTTTTATTGTGTTGAATTTCCCATCAGAGTGGTATCAGAACTCCTTGGTTGGAGCTATTTGACTGCTTGAATGATGGAGGCAAATATGAATAAGATAGTTTGTTTGAACGACACTAACTATCACTTATGGAAGGGGAAAATGAAGGATCTGTTATTTGTGAAGAAATTGCATCTTCCTGTGTTTGCTATTGAAAAGCCAAAAGACAAGACTGGTGAGAAATGGCAGTTTGAGCATCATTAGGTTTGTCGTTTTATTTGTCAGTATGTTGAAGACAATTTTTATAATCACATTGCTAACGAGGAACATGCAAAATCATTATGGAAGAAGATTGAGACTTTGTCTGCTTCTAGTACAGGAAACAATAAATTATATTTGTTGAATTCCTTGATGAATTTGAGGTACAAGGAGGAGATTTCTATTTCAGATCACTTAAATGATTTTCAAGGGCTCTAAGATCAATTGTCACAAATGGGCATCAAATTTGATGATGAAGTGTTGGGATTATGGCTACTGAATACTCTACCAGACTCTTGGGAAACATTTCGGGTTTCAATTACAAATTCATATCTTGATGGTGTTTTCTCCTTAGAAAATGTTAAGAGTAGTGTTCTTAACGAGGAGATGAGAAGGAAGGCTCATGGTACTTCATCTCATTCTGAGGTACTTGTCACTGAAAATAGGGGGAGAAGTTAGAAAAAGGAACCGAAAGGGAGTAAACAGAACAACAGAAGTAAGTCCAAGTCTAGATACAAAAATGTGGAGTGTCCTTATTATCACAAAACAGAGCACATTCAGAGAAACTGTTTTCTTTGGAAAAAGGAGAACAAGGATAAGAAAGGGGAGCAGAAGGAGAAACATCATGACAATGATGATCGTGTTACTACTGCTATTTGTGATGATGATCTTATTATTCTCCATGACCATGATTTAGTTAATCTTGTATCAGATGAGAGCATGTGGATAATTGACAGTGGTGCTACATTGCATGTTACATCAAGGAAGGAGTTCTTCACATCTTACACTTCTGGTGATTTTGGAGTGTTGAAGATGGGTAATGATGGTGTGTCTAAGGTAATTGGTATTGGTGATGTTTGCTTGCAAACCAATATGAGAATGCAGTTGTTGCTTAGAGGAGTAAAACATGCTCCAAATATCCGCTTTAGTTTGATCTCTGTGCAGATGCTTGATGATAGTGGTTATGAAAATCACTTTGGTTCAGGAAAGTGGAAACTCTCCAGAGGTAATCTAATTGTGGCCAAAGGGGAGATAATTAGTAAACTATATTGGTCAAAAGCATTGGTTGCTAAAGACAGTGTGAATGCCATGGATATGGATGCTTCGTTGTGGCGTCGAAGGCTTAGTCATATCAGTGAGAAGTTGCCTAAGCATTTTTGGGGTGAGGCATTGTACACTACGGTGCATGTTATTAATTTGAGTCCTGCAGTTGCTTTGAATGGTGTGGTGCCAGACAAGATTTGGTTTGGCAAGAATGTCAGGTATGATCATTTGCGAGTCTTCGGTTGTAAAGCATATGTGCATGTTCCAAAGAATGAGAGATCCAAGTTGGATGCGAAGACAAGGTAGTGCATCTTTATTGGTTATGGTTAAGATGAATTTGGCTACAAGCTCTTTGATCCTGTTGAGAGGAGCTCAATTAGAAGTCGTGATGTGAAGTTCATGGAAGATCAAACCATTGAAGATATTGACAAGATAGAGAAGATGACATCTAAGATAGATAATAGATTGTCTAATGTTGATCCATTTCGAAGCCTCTACGTGATCTGGATACTATTGAGAATAATGTTCAGAATGATGAGCAACATGATGATGTTGATGCTCAGCAACTTGGAGATGATTTTGATGTTCTTATTGATGACGTTGAACAGGAACATGGGATGTCACAAGATGAAGATCTTAGTGATGCTTCTGAACCACCTCAAGTTCAAATTCGGAGGTCTAATAGGCAGAGGGAACCATCTACCAAGTATCCTTCTGATGACTATGTTACCTTGACAGATGAAGGAGAACCTGAGTGTTATCTTAAGGCCATAGAGAGTAAGAAAAGAAAAAATGGTAGGATGCAATGCAAGATGAAATGAAGTCTTTGTATGATAATCACACTTTTGACTTGGTGAAATTGCCAAAAGGCAAGAGGGCTCTGGAAAACAGGTGGATTTATAGGGTAAAGTAATTCTACATCTCCAAGGTATAAAGCCAGATTGGTGGTGAAAGGTATTAGACAGATAAAAGACATTGATTTCAATGAGATTTTTTCTCCTGTGGTGAAGATGTCATCCATTAGAATTGTGCTGAGTTTGGCTGCTACTCTTGATTTAGAGGTAAAGGAAATGGATTTTAAAACTGTTTTCCTTCATGGTGATTTGGAGGAAGAGATTTACATGAAGCAACCTGATGGTTTTCTTGTTGAAGGCAAGGAAGATCATGTGTGTAGGCTGAGAAAAAGTCTATATGGCTTGAAGTAGGCTCCACGTCAATGGTATAAGAAGTTTGAGTCTGTTATGTGTGAGCATGGCTACAAGAAGACTACTTCTGATCATTGTGTCTTTGTTAAAAGGTTTGCTAATAATGATTTCATTATCCTGTTGTTGTATGTTGACAACATGCTTATTGTTGGGAAAGATATTTTCATGATCAACAGGTTGAAGAAGCAATTGAGTGAGTCATTTGCTATGAAAGACATGGGAACGGCTAAGCAAATTCTTGGTATAAGAATCATGTGTGATAGGCAAGAGAAGAAGCTTTGGTTGTCACAGGAGCACTATGTTAAAAGAATGCTACAGAGGTTCCAGATGGAAAATGCTAAGGCAGTAAGCACTCCTCTTGCAACTCATTTTAAATTGAGTGCAAAACAAAGTCCTCCTAATGAAACTAGAAAATCAGATATGCAACGGGTTCCTTGTGCATCTGTTGTGGGTAGTTTGATGTATGCAATGGTGTGTACAAGACCTGATATTGCACATGTTGTTGGTACTATTAGTAGACTTTTGTCTAATCCAGGTAGAGAGCATTGGAATGTTGTGAAACGGATTTTAAGGTATCTTCGTGGTACTACTTGTTTGATGCTTTGTTTTGGAGGTGATAAGCCTACCCTTGTGGGCTATACTGATTTTGATATGGCTGGAGACATAGATTCTAGAAGGTCTACCTCAGGCTACATGATTAAATTTGCAGGGGGAGTTGTGGCATGGCAATCTAGATTGCAGAAGTGTGTTGCGTTGTCCACTACTGAGGCAGAGTTCATTGCCATTACAGAAGCATGCAAGGAGTTGCTTTGGGTGAAGAAATTCCTACAAGAGCTTAGTTTTGTTCAAGACAAGTACTTGCTATTTTGTGATAGTCAGAGTGCCATTCATCTTGGTAAGAATTCAACTTTCCATTCTAGGTCCAAGAATAATGATGTGAGGTATCATTGGATACGTGATGCTTTGGAAGCTAGGTTACTGTAGTTGGCAAAAGTTTATACAAATGATAATTGTGTTGATATGACTAAGACGCTACTGAGAAGCAAGTTTGAAACTTGTTGTGAGATTGTCGGTTTGTCGATCATCTCCACATAGTTGTGAGGGGGAGTTTTGTTAGGTTGGGCTCACTTCCTATGTGGAAGCCCAGTCCATTATTAACCTTTGGTTTTTTCGAATAGAGAGATATTCGTCAGTCAGAAAAGACAGAGAGAGAACAGTAAAGAGAGAAAGTTTCGCTCAGAAACTTCCAGCCGCCACCGACACTTTGTTCACCGTTGGATCAGTCTGAAACTTTGTCAGCAGGTTCATACTTTGTGTGACTGAAATATAACCGTTCGGATATTGAACAAGTTGTTTGAGAAGAGAGACATTAATCTCACATTGCAGCAGCATTTTTCAACGTTTCTATTGAGGACAAAAATTTTCAGATTGCTGATGCTGTTTCTTACCCCGTTGGATCTGGCTGAAATTTTGTCATCAGGTTCATACCTCGTGGTGCTTCGGTTGGACCGTTCGGATTGTTCAAAAGTCACCGGAACAGTGACATATAGACCGCGTACAGTAGCTGCAGTTTGGTGAACTTTTCAGGTTTCTTATTTCTCTGTTTCATCTCTGTTGTATTGCTATTTGGTTGGTTATTGAGCACAATTTGTGTTGTGATTTGAGACTCTCTTGTAATCATAACTTTGATTATAGTGGAGTTTGATTGACTGACTTGTGCCCATGGTTTTTACTTCTCACCTTGAGAAGGTTTTCCCCGTTAAATTTTTTGTGTCTTCTTGAAGTGTGTTTTTTTGTTGCTGCCATTATTTGTTATTGTTCCTCACAAATTCTTGAGAGTTGGGGAAATTATTATCCACTGTTTATTGCTATTGTTGAGATATTTTTATTGTATTTAATTTCTCATCATATTATATGATCTTGTCGTATTTCCGGATAGTTCTCGCCGTATAGAAAAACTCTATTTATCTATTGAGGGTCAACGAAACTAAATTATGATATTTTAAAAGAATTACTTTTTAATGGATCAAACATGACTTCTACTAATCAAGATAAAAATTTTGTTATCGTATCTACCACTATTGGATATGAATTTTTAGATATTAGAATATTTTCTAATCTTCATTTTTAATCGCTTGTTATTTTTAATGTTTTAAGGAATTTTTTTTTATCGAAGCATTTACCTATTTGGGATTTAATAATAACAAGGTGGTTTAATCTTTAAGGAAACATTAGTAATGCGAGTTTTCATTATCTTATAATAAATAATAAAGGTGATATATTACCACATAATTGGTGTTATGTGGTATTAGTTTGGTATTACTCAAGGGTTTCAGTCTTCTTTCAATTTTTACACATCTTTTAGATATTTTATAGGTATCATTAAAACATTCTCATTCCCACTTATTTGAGTTGTTAACTTTTTTTCTATTTTATTTAGTACAAAGTTTCCAATAGAACCTCTCGAGACAATGACAATGTTCTTAAAGTGTTGGAGGCTCCTTGAATCCATTAAGGCAATCTCTGTAGCCGTGGACATTGCTTAGGGGCTTGGGACGAGTTTTTAGGGGCACATTCAAACCTAGCTCTCTTGCGGAGCGTTGTTCACGTTATTGTAGACTCTTGCACAAATTATCGTTGGTATTGCGCAATTTCTTAGCGTTTGCTCGTAAAACATCTATCTCTGCCATCAGTTGATCTTGCCTAAGCACCTGCTCCCCGAGCTTCTGTAATGAGCTTCTCTTGCTCGGCTTTAGCTTGTGCCATCAACCTCTCTTGCTCTGCTTTAGCCTCTTGCTGGATCCGCTCCTGTTCCAGCCTGTACTGCTCGTTAGCTTCCTAGAGAGCTCTTACGGTCTCCATGAGCTGGTGTAAGGAGGGGACCTCACTTCCTTCAAATCCCGCAGGTCCCACAGGTCCTTGCCTTATGTCCGCATGTTATTCGAAAGGTTCAAACACAAACGTGGATAGGATTAGATTTTATCGGGCCCCACAGTGGGCGCCAAATGTTCTCGCCGCTTGACTTTCTCGCCGGTTGACTCTGTGAGAGCTCTGCTTCTAACCTGTCTCCTTTGGAAATTTGTCCTACGTCTTCTAGATTGCATTGGAACGTGGCTCCGTTGAAACAAATGAAGCTCTACCTATTGATCATGTTGGGTTCAATAATGTCTAAGTTCAAAAAGGGGGGGAGGGGTGAATTGAGCTTTTAAAAATTTCAACAGATTCAGTTTTATCACAGGACAGAGTAAAAGAATCTATTTATTTTGATATGAACATATTTATTTTTCTGCTTATATTAATGAAACAGTAATTCAGATATGTGAGTTCCTAATATTAAATGAATTGATCAACAGGCAAAGATCACATTAATTTCAGCAGAAGAAAATCAGAGAGTTGAATTTGTACACAATTCTTGAATATTAAAAACACCCACTTGAATAACACTTGCCAATTGATTGAGTTGATTTACATAGAATCCAACACTTCAATTATTTCCAACAGTACTCCCAGATTTACACAAGATATTCATATGGTTTTCCGGAAAACAAGAACAGTATGAACTAACCCAGAATGAACAAATTCAATTTCAATTGAATAGATTTATTTCTTGACGGATCAGCTTATGCAACAGTTATTAAGCGCAGGGATTAAGAAATAAATGAACACTCCACAATTATACTGGTTCACTCAAATGAGCCACATCTAGTCTCACCTAATCCAAGGTGAAATCCACTAAAAAACAGTTCAAAACAATTACACAACCACTGTTCTTGAACCCTACAAGAACATGACACACCTTGCTGAAAAACATTATTCCAACACACACAAATCTTCAAGAAACCCTATCAAGAAGAGTCTTACAAACACATTTTACAAAGAATTGAAAGATGAAATGAATACACCTGGAAAGAGAATGTAGAAATCTGACTTAGACTAGTAGAACAAATTGCATGCACTGTGACAACACCTCTAACCAAGCTTTAGAACCAAGCAAGAACAAGCACACTTTCTAATTTGAAAAATCTTTCAAGAATACGTGCTAATTCTCTGAAATCTCTTAATCTTTGTTGTTAAAACGTTTTCTCAACAACTGCTTTTAAGTCAGAACCAACTTTCCTTTTATAAGAAACATTTTATAACAAACTTTTAAAAAACAGTTAAAGCAGTTATAAAATGAACAGATTGAAAGTAAAAAGAATAGATTTATTTTCAAAGGCAAAGAGAGTTTTTGAAAGGTTGCAGCTTAGTCATAAGGGACTTAGCCAATCTACTTGGTGCAAAGATAAATATGTGAAAAACCTTTTAAGAACCAAGCACTAGTTTAAAAGGAATCTATTCATTTAAGCAAGAACATATTCATTTTCAAAAAGATAACTAGAGATATTTGAACAGATGAAACACAATCGTTTTGATAACATGAAGACTAAGTCAAAATACATGATGTACAAAACAAGGTTATCAAAAACTCTTAACAAAACATCAGTTTAAGAAAGAATCTATTCATTTAAGAAAGAACAGATTCATTTTCTGTGCAGTAAAGCATATTTTGGCAAAGCATGTGAAAAACATTTATAGAAAACATTGTGCTTGCTCTTATCACATGGTTAAGGGTTAAGAGGTGGGTCATGCAGCAAAAAACTCACTTTAAACAACCTCTAATCTAAACACAAGACAACCCCTAACACCAAACTCAAACAACAAAGCAAAATACAAAAGGCTTCATCAAACGCATTGTCTTGAAGGGAGCAACATCCATCTTCAACAGATCACACTCCAACGATCAAGTCAGTGAGAGCATACAAAATAAAAGTAGTATTCAATTTAGTCTACTATTCAAAAACAACGTACCTTTACCGGGGGACTCTAACCCTTTTTATAACTACTCTTGTAACAACTTTCTCTCACGAGAATCTTATTTCTACTAAAAGCATAAAATAATAACAGAAAAGACACCTGCTAACAGGCACCACTTATCTCCAGGTGCTAGCAACAGGAAAATATGTTGTTTACGTGTGTACCCTTACTTACGGTGCTTCTCTTATTTAACAACTTTATATTTTTAACCAACAAATGTATTCATGTATTTACGTAGCCTAACAACCACATTAGCACGCACACTTATCTTTCGGTTAAAATATATTCTACTAATAACTTTTAATATAGGCCATGAACTAGATCAGAATTATTCTCAACGAGTTCATAAGATGTGATCCCATTTTTTTCATCAGGTTTGGGTAGAAACCAAAGTTCTTGAGGGACCGATCCGACAGAACAACTCAAAAGGTAATAGACACAGATAAACAGATAAACAGATTCAATATCATTTTCCTCGAAGCTCATGGTTCCCACCAACTCATAGAATGTGGATAGATGAGTATAAGGGTCTTCGTGATCCATTCCAGTAAATTGATGAGTGTTGATTAAGCTAAGAAAAGTTGGCTTCATTCCTAATGATTTTTTTGCAGAAGGTATGACTATGCTGGAGAAATGTCTCGGTCCTTGTTGCCTGGCATAGTCTCCCAATGTCCTTCTAGGTGGATTTTGTCTATTATCAGCCATTTGGAACTCTATTTGATTGTGTGAGTTGAGAGTGTTGGAAGATTTTCCTTTTGCTTGTCCTTGCTTCTTTTTTTCTTTTCTCTTCTTGCTTTGATTTCTTCTAGTTATCTTCTCAATTTCTATGTCAAATTCCAATTGATCTTCAGGAACCTGTCCTCTTAATAACATATATCTAAGACAACTCAAGCAAGGATTAACACAGGATAAAAGAATAAGATCTAAACAAGTGTTTATTCACAAAGAAAACAAACTATTCAAAATACTTAATAAGTTATACTTCAGAAATTCTTAAAAGAAATTGTTCCCCGACAACGGCGCCAAAAACTTGTTGATTTTTTCCGGCAAGTGTACCGAATCAACTGTAATATAGTACTCTTCAAAGTACGAATGTCGAACCCACAAGGAACAATTCTAATTAAGAAGTTCTGTTATAAAACTCATCAAATGTATAAAATAATTTTGAGAATTTTGTTCATAACCAAATTAAAGATTTCACAAGAAGTAACTTAAAGGTTTAAGATTTGATTCAAGACGTAACAAAATTAACTTATCAAATATAGATAAAGATACTTGGGATTGAATTGCGTCTATCTCAGTCATTTCTATTTTGGAATAATACAATATATAATACTCAAAACTACTTAATGCTTAATTTAAAGTCATTCACCTTGATTCCTCACAGATGAAATTCATAAGATAATTTCCCAAATACATATATCTAACAAATCATCCAACTTCACGAACATAATTATGATGCAATTAATATCTTGAAATTTATTCCTAGCAATACAAGTTATCAAGTATTTTCGTCTATTTCAGATCCTTAAAAGTACTTTCCAGTTAAATTTAAGGATTAAAATCAAGACCCCATTGATCAGATAGAATCAAGCAATAAGCATGAAACGAAAATGCCAAGAACAAGTAGAAAAGAAAATTATATATATATATATATATATATATATATATATCACCAAGAATA
>Ga0123341_1001678_pt1 | contig 17153 bp, 7 predicted proteins | sample Turbeapinknodule_FD_89959 | JGI IMG/M metagenome (GOLD analysis project Ga0123341, IMG submission 89959) | Root nodule microbial communities of legume samples collected from Mexico - Turtle bean Mexico pink nodule | ecosystem: Host-associated > Plants > Roots > Nodule | place: Mexico: Nepantla...
AATGTTAATAAATGACTATTTTCTTAAAAGTACATTTTTCTCTTAAAATAACAACAGACACACTTATAAATTCATTATCTAACGGCATCAGTTAATAACAAAAGAAACAAGTTATTTATAATTGATAATTTTAGGGTTTTTGTTAATTTTGAGAGATTGATTATTTAATAGAATAATCCAACTCGTAATATCAATTTAACTTACCGTTCAATTTTAGAGACTGAATTAATTTACAGTAAAAATTATTTTCTCACTTTATTAATTTCGAGATAAAACAATGGTAATAAATACCAATATCTATATTTTATTTATTTATTCATGAATCTTATTCAATGTGAAAACCATATTCAAAACATAAAAAGTACATGTCAATAGAAAATAAATAACATTAATGAGGTGTTTTCTGTTTCATTACTAATAAATTTAATTCACGAAGACTTAAAAGTTATATAAAAAATATAAAGAATATAGTAGTGTTATTTTTTATACACATATAGATCAAATGATGGAACTGAGTGATTTGTTTGAGATGGTAATTGGAGAACAAAATAATAATATTATGAATTATTAAAGTGTGTATTCATTTGTTTGTAATTTTTCACGTGTGATTGTGAATATTATTATAAATATGTATGATTGTTGGAAGGATAAAAAAACGAGGTGACAAAAGAAGGCGCCTAAAAGGAACATGCCGCCGTGGCCAATTAATAGTTGTTACCATTTTAATACAGTGAGTTTGAACTTTGAACTTTGAACGGTCAAAAGTGAAGGGAAACTAGGTTACATTTTTCTATATTTTATTTACCCCAAAATACACAATTATTTAATTAATAAATAAGAAATAATAATTAAATAAATAGTTAGAATGGGTTGGTTTTCTTCTTTGACTGTCACCAGCGCATTATAGCACACCACACAAAAAAGCAGAGAACAACTGTTACTCACACAAATCCAAACACGCCATGGGTATGCCTCTCATGGATCTAACCCTCTCTTCCTTCTAACCGCCCGTTTCGCTTCATTCTTTTCCATTCCAAACTCTAGATTCTCTTTCTCTCTATTTTCTCCTCATTTTCTACCTCTTCCGTCCAACTTTTTTTTTTCTCCGACGTCGCTGCTTTTCTTTGTGCTTTTCCGGTGTTTTCACGCTCTGCGTTTGTTAATTTTGTTTTGTGTGTTCGGATCGTGTTGTTTCGCCTTCGGTTGCGGGGATCTTCGGTTTAGGTTTGTTTAGGGATTTTTTGTTTGTTTGTTTTCTGTTTCTGTTTCTGTTGATGAGTTTTCGGATGGATTTGTGGCTTTCTGTGAGATTGATGGAGTTTTATGTTGCTTTAATGTTTTCCTTTTTCGCATAATGGATATTTATTTATGGACAAAAGGGATTTGCGTTTTTGTGTTTCTTTAATTCGTGTTTGAACGGTGCTACTTTCCTATTTGGACCAGTTTTTATTATGTCTGTTGACTCCAGTTTTAATGCTCAAATTAAACAAAAAAAGTTGTCCATTTTTTTTAATTTTGGTGTAATTGTTCATTCTGGCAGGTGTATGAGTGGCTTTTGAACAGAAGTTAAAAGAGAAAGGGATTCAGTGAAGATGACATCGGTTGGTGTGGCGCCAACTTCAGGTTTGAGAGAAGCCAGTGGGCATGGAGCAGCAGGTGTTGATAGATTGCCAGAGGAGATGAACGATATGAAAATTAGGGATGATAGAGTATGTAAACCCTTCTCTCTTAAATTTGCACTTTTTCTTATTTGACCTTTTTTCGTGAATGTCTTTGTGGTTGATTTTCAATTTGAGGCTAAGTTACTTTCAATTTGATTCATCTTGTAGGAAATGGAAGCCACGGTTGTTGATGGCAATGGAACGGAGACAGGACATATCATTGTGACTACCATTGGGGGTAGAAATGGTCAGCCGAAGCAGGTATATGTTCTCTTAAATTTTCTACCGTCTGTCAAATGTGTATATGCCATCTCACTTACTGTGTTTACCATGGATGGCTGTAAACAATCAATGTTCCAGCTTCATATATTATTTGTGCAAATGTTCCCAACTTTTATACCTGCTGTGATTTAGAGTATTGATATTTGGATTTATTATCCTTGCCAATTGGTTTCTGATTGATGAATCTCATTGGATAGGATGATAGTGCCCTGATGTAGTTTGTCATGTTGTCTTTAACAGTCTACTTTAATCTTTGCCGCTTTTTTGTATATATGTTTATTATTCAATATAACTTGTTAATATTTCAGACTATAAGCTACATGGCAGAACGTGTTGTCGGTCATGGATCATTTGGTGTTGTCTTCCAGGTAAATGAGATGTGTCTTCTCTTTAACCTTTTTAACTCAAGTGAAGATAACTGTTCCCTTAGTTCTGACATCGTGTATGATTGTAGGCTAAGTGCTTGGAAACTGGTGAAACTGTGGCTATCAAAAAGGTTCTTCAAGACAAGAGGTACAAGAACCGGGAGCTGCAAACAATGCGCCTTCTTGACCACCCAAATGTTGTCTCTTTGAAGCACTGTTTCTTTTCAACCACTGAAAAGGATGAACTATACCTTAATTTGGTACTCGAGTATGTTCCTGAAACAGTTAATCGTGTGATCAAACATTACAACAAGTTGAACCAAAGGATGCCTCTGATATATGTGAAACTCTATACTTACCAGGTATGCCTGTTGCCCTTCCCGAATTCAGCTTTGTTCTATGTTCAGGTTTTAACAATACTTTTGATATATTGCAGATCTTTAGGGCATTATCTTATATTCATCGTTGTATTGGAGTCTGCCATCGGGATATCAAGCCTCAAAATCTATTGGTATGGCCTTTGTTTTATTTTGCATAAATCATTGGTTATTTATTTGGATTTTATTTTGGTTCTCGTGCTTTCATAGCTATGGTTGTGTTTAGGGTGGCTAAAAGATAGGGAATGACCAATTGAAACTCTGGTCATAGGACTGTTGGGTGGAAAATACTAATTTGATGTTTTTTCTGTGCAGGTCAATCCACACACACACCAGGTTAAATTATGTGACTTTGGAAGTGCGAAGGTTTTGGTATGTTATTTATATGTCTCTGCTTTTCTGCTTCTTCCTCAAATCATTCCTTTTCATTCAACCTTCTTTTTTCCTGAGTTAGATTGTCGCTTTACTTTTACTTACTCGGTATGAAATTTGACAGGTAAAAGGCGAACCAAATATATCATACATATGTTCTAGATATTATAGAGCACCTGAGCTTATATTTGGAGCAACTGAATATACTACAGCCATTGACATCTGGTCTGTTGGATGTGTTTTAGCTGAGCTGCTGCTTGGACAGGTTGGTGGCTGTTGATGTAAATGTCTTTTACTTTTGTGGTTTAGCATATTTAATTAAAATCATTATTTTCGTTTTACAGCCTCTGTTCCCTGGTGAGAGTGGAGTTGATCAGCTTGTTGAGATTATAAAGGTAATCTTCTGATGTTTAACTTATTTTATTACTGCTATACATTTTTCTTGCAAATATTTTGAACTGTCAATCTCATTTTTCTGTAGTCTTTTAATATTGAAATGGCCTATTTGATGATTTGATCCATTATTCATCGAAGTGTGAATATTAAAGCATGTAATTGATACCATCTGTTGTTTGTCTTGATAGGTTCTGGGCACTCCAACAAGGGAAGAGATTAAATGCATGAACCCTAACTATACAGAATTTAAATTCCCACAGATTAAAGCACATCCATGGCACAAGGTATCACAGACAAATTTAGTAACATTTCATGCTTTATTCTTAAGCTCATCATATTTACATATTTGAAAATCCTTATTGAACACTATACTTACATATATTCGTTTTTTTTTCAACTAGATCTTCCACAAGCGCATGCCTCCAGAGGCTGTTGATCTGGTATCAAGACTACTACAATACTCCCCTAACTTGCGGTGCACAGCTGTGAGTATCTGACTTGTCAAACATTCAGTATCTCACCGTAATAAAAAGATAGCATTTCCCTCTTTCAGATAATAGTTTTGCAAAGATTCATTTTGGCAATTTTATGTTTTCAAATCTAATTATTCAATGACTGTTTTCATCTTCCGATAATGTCTGTAATTTGAGATTTTGCTTTATGTGGTGCAGTTAGATGCTCTGACGCATCCTTTCTTTGATGAACTTCGTGATCCAAATACTCGCCTGCCTAATGGCCGATTCCTTCCACCACTATTTAATTTTAAATCTCATGGTATGCTGATTTTCGAATAGGCTATTGTGTTTGTGACTATGGTCGTTTTTTTGTTTTCATCAAATAGTTTTGTTTTGGCTGACTTTTTGTATGTTAATCGGTGCATGGGTACCAGAACTGAAAGGAGTCCCAGCTGAGATTTTGGTGAAATTGGTTCCAGAGCATGCGAGGAAGCAATGCCCGTTTCTTGGCTTGTGAAAATGTAACAGAACTTCGAGTGTTGTTTCCATATGAGAATGCTGAGCTTTCTTCTATTTGATGATATGATATGATATTTGTTGGTATCTTTATTGTATTCGGTTGCCCTGTAAAAGCAGATCTAGAGATACATGCTACTCCTTATTACCCAACCCCCAAAGGGTATGCAGAATACCCTGTTTCCTGTATCACAGCAGATTGTAACATACAATAGAAGACAAATGTCTGCAATTATCTAAATGTTGCATCAGTATTTGTATTTGTTGAGACAATGATGGGTTGTTTAATTTAGTTAATGTTTAGCGTGGTGGTTGGAAGTTGTAATGGCCTTGTCTGTGAATTGTTTATTCCATTCTTTAGGTAATCTCTGGCCGAACGACCTAGGACGAACACTCGGGCCTGTCTTCAATGAATTGATCGATTGACAAATATTAAACGTAGTAAGTGAAAGCGATATTTCTCATAGTTTAATCAAACAGTTAGGAGATTGGCTCTTTTTTAGTTTCTATTCGAGGCTGAGGTGTCTGATGGACTAATGCGAACACCGAAAAAAAGAACTTGAATGTATGACTCTTGCCTTCTTCTGTGCACAAAGAATATATACAAGCGCGTTCTAGTCAGTGATAATCTGCTTTGTTATTTTATTCTCTCCCTCTTTCTTTACGTTAAGAATATCTTCGTCAACGGAGGCCATATTTTCCACGAGGCATTTTCAAGTTAATAGGTATTCTTTAACGACTTTGAATTTCAATATCCATCAACTACTTTGATTAAGGGGTCTAACACCAATTTGGTGCTATCTGTCGTTTCTTTCTTAGCATATGGGATGACTATTGACCACTATTTTCTTACATTTAAATTTCTTTCTACAATGTAAATATAGCTTCTCATTTTCAAGATAGAATGATTTCTATAATTGTTTTGTCAATGTAAATCACATGTTTCCCGCATTTTTTTAATATAAAGACAAGTGAATAATATTTACTCTTTATGTAACTATAATAGAGGGTTTTTTTTCCAGATTCCTTTATTATTTTAGTAAAAACACATTTTTCAATCAATACAAAGTACAATAGAATATTTATGAATCATTTATCAATTTTTTTTTTATTTAAACAAATGTTTGATGTATAATTTAAGTTAAATAATTTAGTTCTGAATTTTTCATTAAAAGTATAATTATATAATTTAATAGGATAAATTATAAGCTAATCAAATAAATAAATTATAAGTTGGCTGATATAACCATTCAAACATATTTTTCGATAAATATAAGTAATTTATATATTAATATATTATTTTTCATTAAAATTCAAGTCACAGTTTTAAAAATATATGCAATTTATAATATGTTTCGTAATAAATAATATTAATATAAATCATCCATTACATTTCTTCTTAACGTATAATTATAAAAATATCAAAAACCGGTAGCATAACGAAGTAATAGGGTCGGTTAGTTTATTTAGACTGAAAGCGAAGGTGGTTGTTGAGTGAGTGTGAGGATGCCAGCGAAGAAATATTACTGCGACTACTGCGACAAGCAATTCCAAGACACACCAGCCGATCGGAAACGACACGTCCAGGGTATTCAACACCAGCAAGCCAAAGCTCGCTGGTACGATTCCTTCAATCAACACCACCAACAAATCCCTAATCCACCCCTTTGCTTTCACTTCCTCAACACGGTACGTTACCTTAAGCTACCACTCTTTTTTTTTTTTTTTCAATTTTCACTTCTCATTCGCTCTCTCTATTTTAGGGTTTTTGCCGTTACGGCCACTCTTGCAAGTACCTTCATCCCACTCCCAACAACACTACACAGCACGCTCCAATCCCCTCACCAGGTAATTAACCAATTCATGTCCTATATGAATCATAAGTTAGTGTTATCCATAACAACTACAACAACAATTAATTTTACTAATCTATAGTTTAATGATGAAAACATATTATATATGTGCAGTTGTGCATGCAGGAAATGTGGTAGGATTGTCATTGGGAAATTTGCCCCCGTCGCTGCAGCCTCCGCCGGAGGCTGGATATCCCCACCTCCCCTTCGTGGATTGGGGATAGACTTATAGCAATTCAATTTCTGATTTTTGTTGTTATTATTATTTAACCTTTTTATTTCCCATCACATAACCCCACTATCTTATTTGGAGTTTTCATGTATCAAACACTTTCCAAATCTATCTTAATGTTCAATCAATACTAATATAATATAATTTTGATAGTTAACTGACGAGTTTGCTTTGGCACATTACCAAGTTAAAGGCATGCCAGCTTCTTCATTTGTAAGCATTCTCCACCTCATTATTATCTGAGTATTATAGCTTGGGGACAAAATATTTCTGATTTATGTCTAATTATTCTTTAAAATTACATTTTAATAATAAAACAATCCTACGAAACTTGATAGGAAGCTGCAATTGCAAAAAGTTTTAGGACTAAATTATATTTTTGCTTCATTCTAGAACTGAATTAATAGCAACTCACATTTAAAGATAAAATTGGTTATTCACTTCATACGGCTGCCTGCCTTGAAAGCTTTTAGTGGCAGTTATGTCAAATCCATAAATTAAAGACTGTAACTTTGATTAATAAAGCGGGCATCAAATGTTGTCAGCTCACAAGGGCACATCTATTAAAACAAGGCTTTTAAAAAGGTTAGTGAATGTGATCTTGGTTGTCAATTTTTTTAGGATTTTCATCATAGTTGCAGAATCACAATTGTAATTGCATTGGTAATGTTAGTTAGCAATTTTTTTCACAGTATTAATAGTGTAATGGATCATGACCTTAATGTAAAACCTTAAAATGAAACAATTGATTGGCGACAAAGTTGACCCATTCCCAATTTAAGACCTTGACATGAAACAATTAGTTTGGTGACGGAGTTAACCTATCCCCAAGCCAATATTGGTGTATAATGTATAGTAATCCCATCATTCAGCTTTGTTGTATGCGATCGATTCCTAAAACAAACGTTTGTTTTTGGACTGAAACGTTCAACATCTTCAGAAGAATGTCGTATTGTATATCAATTCACTATGATGAGAAACAATTATGCGAATGAAGCATCATGATCATGTAACTAATAAGCTTATTCTGTAGTAGCAAATTATGCAACAGTGTATGTAAGCCACCAACTTGGAAGAATAATTTGCTTTTTAGCTGCCTGTCCAAATTAAGGTGAAAGTGAAAGATGCCGAGTAAATTGGTTTACAAAAAGTTATCACTTATTAGGATTGATCTAGTCATGAGAAATTTGAATAATTTGCATAAGCTAATTAATGTCTGCATCCAGAGAAGGATCTTCAACTCCATTATGGTGTTTCCTTTTCGTCATTAAAAATTGAAAAAAGCGCATTAGAATAAAATGGATGTGTAATCATTCGAATACAAAATATAGTATTATGTATCTAAAGAAAATATTTAGGCAAACGAATTATAGTTAAAAGAAAGAACAGTAAAGAACACACCATGCGACCAGAGTAACCTCAACTCCTTTCGATCATTATATAGACTCTATTCAACATTTGTGATTGATGGAGAATGTATCAAAATAACAATTCAATCATAATAAGATAGAATAAAAAAAATCCAACTCGTGAGAATATGTGAAGAGCATCAATCAAAATAGAACACAACAAAAGAAAACAAGACGAACAATCCACCTAAATAAGTGAGATACATGAACTTTACTCATTTAAGTCTATTTTCCATATAGAATAGGAGTGTAAAATATCCAACAAATCTCCTTCCATAACTATATGGAGGTAAGCTGCCAAAACACAAGTCATTCAACAAATTTCAATATTTTCTCTTAGCATTGACTTAATAATCATATCAACTCCATTATCATTAATATGAATCATTACTAACTCTAACAATTTAGTATCCAAAACAAAACATCTCATATCCATCGACATCATTATGTACAAATTTTGAATAAAAAGTAAAAGTCTTATCAGGATGAAGATGAATAACTTCTATTAGTGGAAGATTTTTTTTTCTTGAACAAAACTAAGTTTATGCTAGAATTTCTTTGTCAATAGTGACTTGTTGCATGCTTCATTGATGAGAATGGATTATGTTTTTTGTAGTAGACAAAACTACACGTTTATGCACCCTAGATTGTCAAGTCATAAAATCTAATATTATAAAGTGGACTTACTAAAATTAATTTCTTCAACCATATCCGAATCTGACTACCCTGCTAAAGTAGACTTACCAACATCAAAAACAAAGTTTTATGTCAAGAGTATATCCTTCAACATATTCAACCACTTTTGTTTTTCTTCCATCTCCATAATCTCTTTATACTGGTTTATGATTTAGGATTTAGGATTTCTGTTTCAATCCCTATTAAGATCACAAATTCATAAGGACATGTTTCCTCTTCCAGACCTCTTGAACTTGAGATGATTTAGTAGCATCACCGAGATTTTCATCCTTTGACACTTCATGTTATTCTTCATCAATAAGAACATCTACCCATTTCTATAATCATGTTCTTTCTTCCAAACATCTGCATTGGAATTATTCACGTCACTGTACTCCTTTGTCTAAACTTATGTCCATTATTAATGTCTTCAATGATTTGTTTTCCATGAAATTCACATCACAGCTTCTTACACACTTTGTTATGAGCTCTATTCAACCATTCTTTTAGAGATGATTTTTTATTTTTTATTTATTTTTTCCTTCCACAAATAATAATTTTCTTTATTCCAATTAATCATTTTTGTATGTGTCTTCATCATTCAAGCAAGACAAACGGTCCTTTAGCCAAAGAGCTGTGATACCATTATGATGGGGGAATGTATTAAAATGATAACTCTAACAAAACAATAAGACATGAAATTATTATTTTTGAGAAGCACCAAAACAAGAACCCGACAGAAAAAAACAAGATGAACAAGAGTACACGAGACACAGATTTTCAACATAAAAAACCTTTAATGTAAAAGTAAAAATCAGAGTAGTCCAAACATAAAAAGTAAATACACTATGATCAATAAATGGTGCAAGAGAAATTTCTAACAAGTTCATGAACACTGTAGATATAATCAATCAAAAAAAAATTGTACACCAATACTTATAAAAAGAAAGATGAAAAATCTCAAAACATAATCGTTACTATGAACAACCTTTGTCCTTGTCCAAACCATCAATAAGCAATCCAATCACTGATATGTCTAACCAATGATAGTAACCTAATATCAAAATACCAATGGTCAGAAGAGTTCTCAGAATGTGCAAGCAGATTTTTAGTTCAGTTTGCATGTCGAATCAGATATAGAAGCTCTGTGTTATTGTTGAATATTACAAGAACTTAAAACCAAGAACTTAAATACATTTCCAATTTGATGTTTGTGTCAAAGTGTAGTGTCCATATAGAAAAGCTTAAAATAATATCACCAGTTCTGAGTCCCATCACTCACTAAAAACACAAATAATGTCAACAAACAAACAGTGATTCTATTCACTATTTTTCGAAATATTTATGGAAAACTAACAGTATGGAGCATATAGACACTATTGTCAAACTGTTATATGTGAGTTTCCATGACCTTGCGTTTAATGAGTAACTGTAGACGGATTACAATATTACATGCATATTCATTCCGAGTTTGTGTTTATGTTTCACACTTAAATATGACTAACTTTTCGAGTTTTGCTTCCAGGAGGGTGTTCCGTGTACAAAACTAACTTGTTTCCTGCACAAGGCCAGATTTTGACCAACCCATTTTACTGGAATGGAACCATGCATACACTCACAATTGCACCGGTTTTTGGCCTTCTTCTTGATAGATGGGAATCCACTTACTATGCCTCAATGATGTTGTTTGGTGTTTAGTAAAAAAATGGTTGAGCAATGGGTATTTTGACCAGAAAAAAATTCTGCACTTTTAACCAGAAAGAAGAGTTTGGATTCTTTTTTTTGGAAGGAAAACGATGCTTTAACACAGTGAACAGTAACAACCCCTTTTAATAATATAGTATTATTTTAAATTAAAAATAAATATAATATAATATAATAAAAATATTATTGTTGGAATTCATGTTTCAGGCAAAGACTTGCTATCCATTTATATTTTTTTGGAATCCATCCTACATCCTACTTGCTCACGAATGACAGATTCCTTCCATCTCTAATCTCAATTGTTTATAATCAAATCGTATCAAAATTAAGCCATTCAATTTGTTCTTACTGCAGAGCTTTTAATCAAAATAGTTGAGAAAACTATGTACCTGCCTCAGACTCTGTTTTGTTCTTGTAGAGCTTTTAATCAATAGTTGAGAAAACTATGTGCCTGCCTCAGACGCTCTTTCATGTATACAATGATATCTTTAAAAGACACACATTCCCCTCCTCTTTAACAAACTCCTCCAATTGCTGCATGTAGATGGTGTATTTCAAGATTCCATGCAATAAAGTTTTCTTCACATCTAATTGTTCCAATACCGAATTGTATTGATTAACAATATACGTCAAAATCCTTATTCAACAATGTTCTATCACATGTGAGAAAATCTAATTATACTCTACTTCCACACATTTGCATTCCTTAATTCTTCTTGAGCACTCATTTGCATCCTACCACCTCCTGATTTCTTGGTAGACTATCAAATGCCCATGTGTAGTTCTAATCTCCTCCTCTGTGATAACTTGTCATTGGTGACCTTCTACACCTTCCATAGCATCCTAGAAACAAATGCCCATGTGAAATTTCTAGGCTCTAAATTGTCTATCTCTTTAGTTTTTGTCAAAGCGTAGTTGATAAGGTCAACATGTTCAAACCTCCGTCTAGGTTTAATCATTCTTCTCTCCATATCACACGGAAGCTGATAGTCCAAGTTAATTTCTATATGTTTGGGCCTTTTTGAGTAAGAGGTCAAAGATTAGTTTGCATTGTTTGACACCTCCAAAGAGTTTAATTTTTACCCGAAGGCTTCACCTCAATGTGGACTTTCACCTTTCCTTTCTTTAGATCTTTGCACATCATAGTCATTTAAGTCTCGTCAAATGACAAAGCATCTAGCCTTTCCAAGCTCCAACATCTACAATTTATACCCTTTCAAATCTTCTATGTAATACACATTTTAATATGTGATTTTAATTTGTCATTCTTTACACGTGAAAATGCCAAGGCGTCAAATACCCTCAAATTCTCATAATCTGCGGGCTTTTCATTTCATATTTCCATAGGAATCTTGCAATTTAGAGAAGACGATGGTCTCCTGTTTATCACGTAGACAACATTGTTTACAACTTCTCTCCAAAAAGACTTAGGCAATCTAGCCCTTAGCAACTTACATCTCACCCTTTTCAAAATGTTTTAGTTCATCCTCTTACCCCAAAAGGTTTAACCTTCTATGAGGATGACAAAACAAAAAAAATAAGACTAGGTTTAGAGTGTGTTGTGCCACGATCCAACAAACTCCCAGGCAGGAATACTTACCACTATACTACAACGACAACCTTTTTGTTTTAATTCATCCTCTTAGTTAACCCATTTTGTTGTATTGTACATGCAACACTATTATGCCTATCTACACCTTTTATGATGCAAAACTCATTAAACTCCCTTGAAACAAATTTCAATTCATTGTTTGTCCCAAACACTTTCAGTCTAGTCCCCTACTGATTACTCACCATGGTGTCTTGATCAGGGATTATTTTTTTTCTATTTCTCAGCAAGTGGACCGAGTCAACTGTAGTACAATTGATAAGAGAAGTTGTATCCACAAGGACTAAAGATAATCAAGATAGCAATATCATTCGAAATGAAGTAAGGATTTGTTGATTTTTTAGTGCATAGATGATATTTAATATAGATAATAGATAACTATAAATAATATAAATAGCAAGATTGAAACTAGATGCAAAAAGGAGAAGTTTAGATATTTGGAACAAATGTTGGGATTGAATCACTTTATAAATCTCTTTTTGTTGATGTTACTTACAAATGCTTTGTTATTCAAGTTCACTATTCCTTCATTCACTACTAAATAGTTAATTTAGTGTTGTGAACTTATTTGTTTTAACTAATTTGATTAATTATATTATAAATATATTTTTTTCATATGAAATAAAGTTTATAGTAGAATCTACAAGTCGAGTTTATAAAACTTTCACGAGTCTACTCAAAATATATATATATATATATATTTATTTAATGTATAATACATAAAAAAAAAATTACAACGTTAGAAGTTTTTAATTAAATAATAGAATTTTGTTGGATGGTCTAATTGTAAACTTTTATTGCAATTTTATTATAATTACAAGTGGTTGAAACAAAATAAACAAACTAGTTTAAAAAAACCGGCATCCGACATCAATTGTATCGTAATTGATGTAAATAAAATAATTACTTTTTAACCATAAAAAAAAGATAAATTTGTTCATACGAGTATGAAACTCTTCTCAAAAAATTGGCCATCCTTTTTATATAACACTATTGTGTGGTTGAATGGTATTTTTTTTTCCTAAAGTACCTTAGTCAATTAACATGATTTTATTAAAATAATTAATAAATATTTAAAATAAACAACATAAATCTTCTCTCTCTTAACACCTATAAAGTCTCACTTCAGTACTTAAACTTTAAATACGATAAGCATAATTTTAGAAGAACAATACAAACAATGTAGAATTTATTATTTTTGACTAATTCAACTAAGAACCTGAATTAGTTGAAAGGGTCTTAAGGGGAGGGAGTGTTATCTAATGAACAACTTGTATTATCCAATAAGTTATATGCAATTCCAATTTAACATACTGTCACGGCATCTAAACTGAAAGAAAGAACACTCTGAATTATTAGTTTTCAGTTTTACTCGGACGTGTACCTGATACAATTCATTCATGCAAGTTACAATGAAAAATAAGAGCAGAGTATTAAGGAGAACGAAAAGGAACAAAATATTCACAAGGTAACACTGAAGATGGCAACAAGTCTTGACAATTTGCCGAAGCCTTTAATCAGAAACATTCACTGATAAAGCAAACACCTCTGCTACACATGCCATTTGCAATAAATCATTTTCCATCTCAAAACAATAACTTTTTATATAATCTCATTCAAAGTACACTCATCCACTTTCACAAGCCAGGCAACACCAGAGCATTTACATGATCTGAATGTTTCTAGCATGTTGAAGCAAGCACCTCTAGCAAGGAAGCAGCAAATTGCATTTGGGTCTCTTCATTGATTGTTGAGAAGAGTGGCACGTGCACAAAAAGGGACTTCATCCCGTTCTGCTCCGTAAAGCGAAGGGAATGATAGTAAACATAGTTGCACACAAACCTCCCCGCATCATCAGATGTCATAACATTATAACCCTTACTTGCCAGGGCTTTCGTGAACTCCTCCACGGGAAGGGTAGTCTGCATAACAGTTCGGACACAAATATCAGAGAATGACTATGCTAACTCATCAAAAAACTTTGAACCATCAAGAGGCATAGACTGCTAAAACAAAAACTTTTTCTATAACTCCTTATAAGTTTTGAAGTTGAAAAGCCTGCTAAATGATACTAAATATGGTGTAAGCAACAGCCTTAGGGCCATCAAAATAATTTAACAAATAACAGCACCTTAAATAATTGTATGGTATAAAATGAACCTTAACATTACTGTATTAGGACTAATAGATTGACACTAAACCAAACAGTAAACAAAGAACATCAGTTAAGGAATTTAAGTGTCAGAAAAATAAGCGATCCAATTTACCTGGCGTATTCGTGTAATGGGACCATCTGAAGGAACAATCTGCACTTTCTGCAACATAAAATTTTGGAAATTTCACTAAAGGAGGACATAGTTCTTCAAATCAGGTTTGATGAAAGCTAGTTTATAATGCATTAACTAAAGTGATTCCAGTCTGACCTGGGGTTTCCATCCCATTTCATCAGGGCAGCGGAAGGTAGCCTCATTGACAGCTTGACGCTCTATAGCAAACCTTGTTGCACCACTATTAACCCCAAAATGCAGCTAAATGAAAAAAAAAAAACAGAAACAGCCAAACTAGAAGATTATGGATACTGAAATGAAAGAAAATTTAATCAAATGATTACAGATTTGAGATAGATGAATGACTCCAACTCGTCAACTGAATAAAAATGCCTCACAGAGTTGATCTTGAGACCATTCACCCCTTCTAGTTCGGCCTCAGTATTACAGTTAAGGTACTAAGAAAGAAGTTCAATAGATGTTTCAATTCAGTTCTAAACTAAATTTTTCAAAGAAATCTCAGTTCATAGTCCAGTGATTATCACTGCTAAACTTTAATTGTATGAATCTGGCAACTCTAAAGTATGTTGCTCACTTTAGAGGATAAAATAATTTCAATGGTTGAAGATAAAAATCAAGGTTGGTAATAATTGTACAAACGTAACAGATCATTAACTTTCTTTTTCATAGATATCAACAACAAGGACTACTTATTTTAACTTTGATCGCTTTAATTGAACCGGACTACCTAATTTTTTAATCTATTTGAATATAGATCCAGCCGCTTTAAATATTAAGATACCAATAATTGTATAATAGCTTTAAACGAAAAACTTTGACAGAGTATAAGAGAGACTACTCATGCCATGGTTTACATTCTGCATTCCTTGTTAAGAGATTAGAAAAATAATAGATTTGTCCGCAGTTACTGCAAACTGCAACTGGTGTAGGAAGGTGAACAAGAGAAAAATCTTCACAACAACTTGTAGAATAAGAAAATTGAGTTTCTCCATAATCGACAATCAACTAAGGCACATTACCTTTTGGAAAAGTTAAATGAAAAGAGCTTAACTAATTTTACTTTTTTTTTCTGCTATAAATGTCTTTGATAAAGTTTATTGAAATGGATTCTTAGTTGCCTAATGATATGTCTCAATCTTGATCTGATATTATAATCAAGAACTTCATAAGGATTAACAAGCGAGCATAAACTGAGAACCTACATAACGAGTAGATGGGAGAACTCACCCAGATAATTCTGTTGGAAGTTGGAGATTCAGACTCCTTGGAAGTAATGGAAGACTGCAAAGATTGATAGAGGGGAACGACTGCTCCTTGACCCGCAGTCTCAAGAATGTTGCAGCTCCCAATAACTAACCCTTTTGGCAAACCTTTCTTCAAATACTCCATCAAATTATTGACAATTGTCTCCGTTGGATTCTCTGAAACTCCATGGAATTTCTTGAAACCTGTTACATAAACTGTTGTTACAGCTGCTGGAGAACCTTCAGACCCCATCTGCTGATGATGGTCTGTTAATATTCAAAGCTTCAAGGACAGACTATTTCCTCAATACCTGCATAAAATGATGAGCAAATTTGAGTAAAAAAGGAACAAAAACTGATTTGGTTTCCTATTAGGTGGATCACATACTAAACAGAATTCATCTCACAATCCAAAATCACAAGAAGCCCCTATCAAACTTTATTTCAACCCAAAATTACTCTGATGAATTGCAAATTATAACAATCAAATTTCAAGGCTTTTTAGAAGGAAAACAAATTGGAGATGGTAAAAAGAGCACCCCATGTAACCAAACCCAAAAAAAGTCGCTAATTCGGCAAAGGGCAATTATCCTAATGAGAGGACTAGCTGGTGGCATGAAAGGGTATTGACATAACCTTGCAGGCAAATCAAAGATTTCAAGATTGACGCAAAAGAAGGACAAGGACAAAGACAAGAAGACACACATCTATGGGTTTTTTCAAGAGTTTTCAGAGAAATTTACTGTCTTGAGGACTAAGCACATGGCTATGTTATGGCCGAATTACAGTACACCCCTCAAAAAGGAACCTTATACCAAAACACTGGACATGAAAACCAAACTGATGATTGATGATCGCAAAGCCAAATAATGAATAAGAAAAGAAGATAATTAAGATTAATGATGTCTTGAGAGAGAGAGAAAGAGAGAGTTTTCTCTTACCAGGATTGAACGTTCAATTAAAAAGATGAGACATCCACGAGTCTTATCTACTCAAAGCTCTGATTAACTGGTGAAGATTCCGATTAGATTTATTTAGAGAAAAGAGAGAGAAGGAAGAGAATTTATATATATAATAATAAAAGGATACGTGGGAGTCACTTTCAAACAACAAAGCAATAACTTCGTACTGTAATGTAATGGATTGTTATCATGTTCATATCATGCCACCTGCTACTGCTCCATTATTACTATAATTATTGTTATTCTTATTATTACTCTTCCTTATCATTATTATCTTCATTATTAAATCAACTTATTTTTACTTAATCAACGTAACTTTATTCATTCTTAATTCTATCTAGAGCCGTTAACATAACATTGAAAGTTACTTCACAAAACTTTTATGCTTACGTTTGTGTAAAAGTTACACTGAAATTAGGATTAACGTTGTTATATTACAACCAATTCTTTAATATCACAAATTCGCAAGAAACTTTCACATTTAGTACTAAAATAGTATTTTATTTATGAAGAAAATTTGTTAAAAAAATCAGATGAAGCAACAAGACTAACTTAAGATATTACTATTCTGTTTGTTATACATATATCTTATTTACAAATTTAAAACTGTATTTATTTTATATTTTACATAAAATTTAAAATAAGTTTGATTGAAATCATATTATATGAATAGTAAATCTCTGTATATTAAATTCGAAAATTCAATCTACAACAAGAATTTTTTAACCTCATTTCAACTCAAATATTATACAT
>Ga0123341_1001679_pt1 | contig 17150 bp, 12 predicted proteins | sample Turbeapinknodule_FD_89959 | JGI IMG/M metagenome (GOLD analysis project Ga0123341, IMG submission 89959) | Root nodule microbial communities of legume samples collected from Mexico - Turtle bean Mexico pink nodule | ecosystem: Host-associated > Plants > Roots > Nodule | place: Mexico: Nepantla...
AATTTAGGTCATACCATACAGTAATTTAAATATGAATTTAATTTATATAGCCTAAATTTTATACTTATGATTTTTAATTGTTTGAGAATAAAATTTAATTATTTAAACTCATGTAATACTCATACGACACTCGTAGAATACGTATTAGTGAAATGTCCAATTTAAAAAATATTTGTTGGATTTTTGATAATTTTAACACAGTTTTAACATAATTTTAAAAAGGAAAAATATATTAATTTTCTAAAAATTTAAATTTTTTTATATAAATTTGTAATATGATTATAAAAATAAGGAACAAATTCTTTTGAACCAACAATAAAAATCATTTGTATGCTAAAATAATTAAAACATACATGTGCATATAAATTTTTATTGTCAATCTATATAATTTATAATTATATAATGTATAAACCATATTCTCCTGTACTACATTCTAAAAATTATATATATCTTCTTATTCGTATCCGTGTGTGTGAGTGCTATATAGAGAGACATCGATTGTTTGTTTAAGTTAATGGATGTCTCTCACATGATTTGTAACACCTTAATCTAAAAAAAAAAAAATTGACAATTTTGGGAACCAGGAGAAATTAAGCATTTCAAAACAAGTTTTGGGAAAAAAATTGCAACGTGAGATGTATGAGTGAAGTGAATGAAGAGTATAAAGTGTTTGGGTCCTTGTGAAAGGCAACATAACATGAGAAAAAGTAATGGGAAAGAACAAAGTAAGACAGGACAGAACATAACAAAACAGAGCCTTTCCTATGTTTTCGGCTGTGTTGTGTCCAAATTTGGCGATATTGTGATGAAATGAGGTCACCATTTCCTCTAAATATGGAAAATCATTTCTGCCAATCCCATTCCCAAATTTTTCTCTCTTATGTTACCAACCTAACCTATCACAACATGGGTCATGGAGTTCCTCCTCATTTCATCCCATCACCAGCTTCTCTAGGGTCTCCTACTTTCCTTTGGAGCCCTAGGTTTTGCTGTTTTCTGCTATTCCAATTTCAGAGCCCTGATCGGCAGCTACATGTTCCGCTTAATTAAGTATCATCATTGATCACACCCACTTTCTCTCTCTCTGTCTTTTGTATTCGTTTTTTCTTTGTTTTACAATGTGGCTGTGAAAAATCACATATTGTAGTGATCTAGGAAGGAAAATTTATGCCCAAATGTTTTATCTTTTACAAAAGGGATTCTTAACAAAAAAAATGGACAAAATTTGATAACTTTAGCCAGACATTACGTTCATCTTCTACTAATGGATCATAAATGCAATTTATGATTGATAATTTGGGGATGTAATCTCTTGCTTATTGCTGTGATTGTGTGTTGCGATTATCAAAATTATGGAAAATTGCAGACAGATATGGCCATGTTGAGTTGTGTGGAGACCTCAAAAACCATAATATCAAGGACTATGGTTTAAAGCCTTTAACAACCTGATGTTGCTTGAAACCTATAATTTCCATTAAATGATTAGTATAAGGGCAGCTTCTATATAATGATTGTAATGCTTCTTTGTTTTTCTGAGTTAGTTGAGAATGAACATTATTTTCCTATAAGCTTTTGTTGAAGTGATTTGATTTTGGTTGATTAGCGAAAATCGGTTTAAAGTGGTGTATCCTGTGATACCATGCGTTCATTGCACACCTTTCATGAATACTTGTAAAAAAAGGTGTACCCTGCAACAGAGTAGAATATGTACTATAAAGCTTCATGAATGAATGATTAATATTTAGGCAGTTCACTGATTTTTGTTCTTTTTGATTGTGCATCTAACCCTTATCACTCTTTATTTTACAAACTTTTTATTTTTTGTCATAGGTTTCTTGTCAGTGTGGAACCTGGCTTATCAACCTAATGGGGTTGAAACTTACAAAGCAGGATCCACCCAAAGCTGAGGACCTAAGTTTACATCATCACATGATCAGTTACCTAACCAAGAATTTTATTCGTAACTTGGTATCTAAGCAACGCAGAAGAATGCTTATAGCTGGTTATGATCTTGACATGTCATATATCACCGATCGAGTATTAGCAATGTCATTTCCTTCCCAAAGAATGCGAGCAATGTATCGAAATCCTCTCTGGCAAGTCAAATCTGTGTTGGACATGAGACATTATGACCACTATAAGGTGCACCTTCAACTCATAGTCATGTATGGTGCATATTATTATCTTGTCTACCTTCAATGCATTGGAAATTCATCATGATTATCCATACTTGTTTAGTTATGCTCTAATTTGTGTGTCTATTGAACTATTGTTCATTTACATTTTTTGGATATCAATCATTGGATGTTTTGTTCTTTAAATCCAGAGTTTTTTTAGTTTGTCTTTGTTATTTAATCTAGTATAGGGCATGACAGTGGTTAGTTTCTTTTACCAAATCTTTCAAATGGCACTAATATCATGTTTATTTGATGAAAAAGGCTATACTTTTTCCCTTGAGTTTAGGCCAATTATTTGTGTACTAGTCATAGTTTGAGGTCACTTGTGGGTTATTATGATTTTCGTTTATCATTCGTTGCTACTGATATTTAATTTTCTTCATTTGTCTGATGTAACTTACATCTTCATAAAAGTGGATGACACTATTATTACCTATTTTTTCTTTTGTTTACTCTGAAGACTAATCAAGAATTTTTTTCTTGTTCGATCTTCTGACTAGGTATCAATGTTGACAAATGACAGTTGTAGAGGCTGTTGTTTGTACCTATCATTCTACTTGTTTCCTATCCCACTTTTGGTCATTGTTATAGCTAAGCCATATCATTTTCTAAAATTTTCAGATCTATAATCTCTGTATAGAAGAAAGTTATGATCCAGCTCACTTCTATGGACGTGTGGAAGCATACCCCTTTGATGATAACCATGTGCCATCTCTTGAAATGATCAGAGCTTTCTGTGAAAGTGTGGATTCATGGCTGTCAAGTGACCCCAAAAATATTGCTGTTATTCATTGCATGGTATGAGAGGTCACACTTCCTACTAGAATCTTTTAGCAAATTTCAAATAAGATTTAGAATTCATCACATTAAATTTTGGGGAAATAAATAACTCAATAAATATCATAATATGCCACATGAGATTTTGATGGTGAGGCAAACAACTTCACTCTCATCTTCAGAATGAAGCCATGATGTCATCTAAATGAGTTTTATAGTTGGCTTAAGTTGTTATGAACTTATGGCTATTCACTCTTACTGATCCTAGAAGCTTATATTTGATATTTCATAAAGATTGTGTAAAATTCTTCCACTTAAAACTATGTATAAATTGGAGTCCCTTGATATATCAATGCAATTAAAAGCAAGTGAAATTTTGCTTCCAAGATTAATTAGTTTGCTACAAGGAAGAAAATTCTTAATGTTAAATTTACGAGTAAAATACTTTCTGTTGCTTTGTTTTGGTTTGTAGTTAAGTGATATGGGTTTTTTTGGACACTTGTATAAGGGTTAGTACAACCCTGAAATGTCCCGTTTTAATTCATTTAATTTTTGCTGATAAAAAAAATGAGTAAAATACTTTCTCCTAGCACATCTAGCTATAGCTAGTTACATTTTTTTCTCATTTGTACTCTTTGGTTCCAATTATGCAGGCAGGAAAAGGTAGAACTGGATTAATGGTGTGTGCATACCTAAGTTATTGCGGCATGTCAGCTGATGAGGCTCTTCAACTGTATGCAGATAGACGAACAACCAATAATGAAGGAGTAAGTTAAATTAGGTATAGTTCCAACAATTTGAAATGTAAATCTATCTTCACCAACACAAGTTTTTGCTAATGCTTAAACAATGACTATCCACTAATGATAAACTGGTAATAAATGGTTCTGAATGTGAAAATAATATGTACTCTTCTTTCACCCCAAGAATTAAGTTAACTAAATGTTATTGCTTATGTGGGATCAGGTATCAATACCAAGTCAACGACGTTATGTGACATATTGGGACACTCTACTTTCTAATTCTGTCCTTAGAGGAACTGGAAACGAACCACCAAAAGTGAAGTTGCCTCCACCGTCTAGCCGAGAATTGCGGCGAATCCGGCTTTATGATACAGTCAACATTGACACTATATTCTTTGTCATCTCAGAGCTACAAGAGGCAAGTTCACCACAATTTATGATACAACAATGTTTGGAATACTGATTGTCTTTCTGGAATGGTTTATGAAGGCCACCTTATATTTTTTTTTTCTTGTTCCATTTGTTTACAGATTCCTAATGAGGTGTATCGTCCATCAGTGGAAGCTTACCGTAGCAGCTGTAGACAAATTAAGAAAGGATACCAGAGAAACAACAGTCCTCGCTATTATATATCTATTCTTGAAGATGATGATGATGGAAAGCAATCAGAAACAGAAGAACCTCGCATTGTAGTTCAAATGGACACAGAGAGTCCTGCTATATACCAAAAATCATGTTTGGACCATTACTTTGATAAACCCATACAAGTAAGTAATCAATGACCAAGAAATTAGTCCTTTTCTAATCAGTTTCTTTCGTATCATAGCACCCTTTTATTGGTTTAGCTCTTTTATTTTTTACAAATTGTGAAAAAAAAAATACTAATCAAGAAGTATTGGTATTTGCTCATGGAATTCTTTTACTAATATCCATTTTCACTTCTACCCCCAGATGTTCTGATTTCACTTTAAATCTTTGTACAGGTAACTGGAGATGTACGTGTCATATTCTATGAGAAAATGATAGGAGGTCGCCTTTTCTACTGCTGTTTTAACACAGCTTTTATTAAGAACAGCTTGCTACAGGTAATCTCATAGCATCCTTTATTCATGGTAGTTTAGTTGTGTATGCTGATATATTTAGATGGAAGAGAATTATACCTTCATATTTGAATAAAACCAAACCAGCAAGAATATGTCCTTTGTCATGCAAAATCTTTTCAAGGTGAGGCTTATAAAACACTGGCATTATGCTAAGAGACAAGGAAATATAAGTGAGTAGACAAAAGAAACTAAGTTATCATGATTTTAACTACATGATATTCATATTACTTTAGAAATACAACTGTGAATATGAAATGAACTTCATATGGCATGTCATTTGCTTTGTGTTGGTTTGAAATTTATAATTGAGTAGAGTTCCCTTTTGTAACTATTATTTTGTAGCTCACAATACAAGAGTTGGACAAAGTTGGGAAGAAGGGAAGCTCAATATGTGGACCTGACTTCTGCCTAGAATTATTGTTTGGTCCTGCTAACACAGGATATTCGTCATCAAATATATCCAATGATGAACATTCTAGTAATGATTCCTTATAATGATGTTTCCGAAAATCTTTACATAATATGAAAAAGTCCATGTCCAATTAACTGCTGTAACATATTCCTGCAAAATGATCCCAACAATGAGTCCCTTGCAGTGTGATGTAGCAAGTGCATTCATTCCTCCACTTGTCATGTCGTCTAATTTTTCATTGGCGAAAGGCATGGGGAATAAGTGTAATTTTTGTATTATGTTAGTGATTGATTAGCATTTTGGTCAAGATGAGGTTGAGAGCATTATTATAATGCAAAAATTCGCAAACTTTCTTGTCGGATTTAATTTCAATGTTTAAACAAATTAAAGTATTAGTGTAAAAATACATCAAGTGTTTGACTCATGACAACAATTTAAAAGTTAACATTCTTATAACGATTTAGCAACCTTGTAATGATAATCTAAAGCTCTTTTTTATTGAGGGTGGACCAAAAGTAAACATTTTCAGTAGAGTTTAGTCGATCATCAATTTTTTTCAGTGCAATTCGATCAAGTTGTAGATACATTAATAAAAAAAAATTAGTAGTTTAGGTGATTCTCCGGTACATTTTTTTCTTGCTCGTGTGGTGATTCTTTTACATTCAAATAAATTTTTTGAAGAGATCTTTTTCTTCTTTTACTTTTTTGGTTCTTGTTTCTTTCTTTTCAACATAAATGAAGAATCTATCCATTATTTTTCTTTACAAATTCATCTTTACCTTCGTCCAAGTGAAAATTCTGCTATTTCTCTTGTTATGTTCCTTGATACGTTAGACCGTTTAACGTGTAAAAAACGAAATGAATATCTGACGAGTTCATGAAAGTTGTTTTGTCTAACTTGTTTCGTTTTTTGGAATCATTTAGCATGTTAAGTCTTCAAAGACTGTCTAACAAGATCGTCCAACATGTCCTTGTACTATGAGATCGTCTATCGAGTTTATGCATAATTGGACTGTCTAATGTGTTAATATTGTATAGTTTGACCTTACTTTAATGAACACAAAGACTATATAATAAACTTAACTTTGAGAAACAATCTAACAGGTTTAATCATAATAGATCGTCTAATGTGTTTTTGTCTAATTTTGCACATACAATAGCTTTGATAGAAATCTTATCACACCTTAGTGTTTGTTATCATCAAAACTCATAGACGTTCTTATCATAAGACCATCTAATGAATATTAGACTCTTTATCAGATATTGGACCGTCTAGCGTTTAACAAATATTTTGTTATTTTTGTTGTTACTCATACTCCAATCCTTATTGTTTAAATGATCCTACAAAACTTTTCTACTAAATGATCTATTAGACGATTAGGTAGATAATCTATTAGATAATTTTTTATCCGTCAAGAAAAATGTTAAAATTATATTCAACCTCACTCCCCGCTCTGAAGCCAATCGTACCTAAATGAATAAGTAAATAAATGTAATTAATGTGAAGAGGAAGGAACAGTGAAGCATGGTTAAGAAGACATGTTTTCATTGAACCATGAACAGTATTTGAGTTGTTGGTCCTTGTAAGGGTCTTACGTGCAGAAATAGTAACATCATATGGCAGCCAGGGGCATATCTCTTCACATGGGATAACTAATATGCCTGTGAGAAACAAAATTTCATATATACTTCCCCTAAAATTAATGTTGGACCCTTGTGGCTTCATATGGTAATTGGGACACAAAATGCTATGCTTCCAACTAGAGATGGTTTCATCTTTGCCAAGGTGTGAATTTGTATTATTGCAATAATTTTAAGAAGAAAGAAGTAACATTTAATGACAACTAATTTTGAAGCATGTCAAATTGAGGCATATGGCATCAAGGGTGGTAATTATCTTGAATGAAAATTGTTAATGGGTCCATTATAAAGTGTTTTTTTTTTCATTGTTTTCATAGGTCACAAATAATGGAATTTTAAGTCTTATATAGTCAATGATTGTGTATATTATAACTTATCAAATTCGCATCTCATGTCCTAATATCGACAGATTTTTTTTAAATGTTATGCAATTATTTATTTCATTGTTTTTTTCTTACTATAAATTCAATATAAATTAGTGCATTAAATACAACTCTTTTAAAATAAATAAATTATATATCTATGTTTTTATTAAAGTTAAAAATCCTTCATGTATTTTATTAAAGTACTTCAAATTAAAAAAGTCTCTTATTTCATGAATAAACAATACTTGGAATTTTGTTTACATAATTATTTAATTATACGTAAATCTTTGTAATGACTATTTTAAATATCAAATATTCGTATTTTTTATTTTTACCAATGATTATTGTCAAAATATTTAACTTACACCTTTAATCAAATCCTATTTTACATTCAATCCATCACGTGCTCCTCACGTGATCATCCCTGATACACATTCCTGGTACAAATCTCACGCCGTCAGTCTCTCTTCTTCTCTGGAATCGTCATTCCTTTCAATCTCCGAAAATTCATCAGCAGAGCAGAGCAGAGCACGATGTCTTGGGTCCTCCGATCTACGAAATCTAAGTTGCTCTCTTCTTCCTCTTCTTCACTTTCCAGAACCTTCCCTTCCCTCTCCGGCACCTCCCATCACCTTCCTCACAATCAGATCGGTCCTCTCTCTCCCTTCGCCGATCTCTTCCACCGCAACACCGCCTCCATCCCTCTCGGTAACTACCTTCCTTCTCCCTTTCGTCTTTCCATTTCCTTCTTCAATGCATTTATTTTCATCCATCCTTCACATTTTCCTTTGTTTCCGCTCCTATCACCTCGCATGTCCGATTACCGCAAACATCTATGTTCTTATTAATAACGCCAAAGAGAGCAAATAGCTCATCGCTGCATCAATTTCTTAATTCGCGTTTTATTGATTTCAATGATTCTCGTGATTCCTGTTGCTCTGCGACCTTAATTTGTTTCGCTGGTGCCGAGTTCAATTTTCTGCTTCTGATTGTTTCATCCTTTGATGCTAATGTCGTTTCAGCGAAGGAAGACGCTTCTGGCGGAAACTTGACTGGCCTCCCCAAAGTTCCTGCGAATAAGCTTGGCTGTGATTCTCATTCGTTGGTATGCATCTTTCCCGTCACTGTTTATGAGATTTCAAAATTTAACCACACTCCATGGAGTGAAATATGCTTTATGTACCTCTAACTTATGATTGCTTGTGTGAACTTACACTCGTGTTTTCTCCCTCTAGACTGAGGGAAGCTGTCGTTGCTGCTGCAACTTTGATTTGACTAATCTGATTAAATCTAATAATCTTGCCCCCTTTTTACTTCGTTTTTAGTTGCTGAAAAGTTCTGAAGCTGTTACAAGACTAGTTGGTTCTGACCGTGCAATAGTAGTATGCTAGAGTTAGAAGTAAAGCTAGTTGTTATTTAGTTGTTAACTAACTAGTCCTGGTTACCAATGAAACTGTTGGGGAGGCTTGGCAATTTTGAAATATAGTGAGTTGTTGTTAAAGGTATAACTAGTTTTTTAAGTCTGAAAATTGCACTAATTGCACTAATTTGTTGTGCAGAAAAGAGAAAAGTGAAGTTGACGTTTAAAAACAGTAGGGAAAACATGTGGACTCCCAAGTTTATTCACCACAAATTCCTAATTGGTTATCCCAAGATTATCATCCTTATTCTCACACAGATGTCAAACTTAATGAAATAAACATCAATCAAATTCAACATAATCTTATCTGTAAAACAAGCGTTCAGGGTCTCTCTTGTCTCCAAGTATCTACTCGTGAGATGTTTTTCTTCTACCTCTTGCACTACAAGAGCAAGAGATTGATTAGAACTAAGCGAACTAACTAAGAATTATGATAGAAACAGTAGCGAAAAGAACTGTATTCTCAACCAGCGTTCAAAATCAATTTTTTTAATAGAAACTCAAATTCAAAAAGACCATAGGATTAAAACAAACTGCTGTAGAAAATTGAAGAACAAAATTTTATTGAATAGAATCTCAGGAATTCAATGGGAAATCACAAGGGAATCGCCCCTAAAGGTTTAACCTTGCATGAGGAAGATGTAAGTAAAAGAAAAATAAATCTAGGTCTACAAGTGCTATTTGGCTATGAAACTCAAGGCCTATGTTCTTTCTCTAAAGTCTTTTTTTATAATTTTCTTTTCTTTGCACAAAATCAAAATTTGTCTCAGGATATTGTTTAACAACTATCAAATATTTCCTTTCTCTGCGTCAATTTATTCAGCAAATATTCTCTTTCTCTATAGTTCCTGATCTCATTTTCGCTTCTCTTCCACATGTATTGTTTCCAAACTTGATTCAGATTTGCGCATTGATTGTAATTAAGCCCAGTGCTTTCGTGAGAGATATTTCAGAAGATTTACTTGAATAATATCTTCGAATGATATTTGCTCTATTTTTTACGTGTTTTGCAGAGGTATTTTTTATTGCAGAATTTGAGAGAATCTCTTTGCATAAGATTGAGTTTGTTTTGGTCCTTGAGTCCTCATAATGTAATAGAATTACTGAACCAATATCTTCCTTTCTCAGTATGAAACATCCATCATTAGATTCTTCAAGAAGATCGTCTAATGACTTTCAAAGCGTCTAGTCCTTTCTTAACCAAACTTTCCAAACTTCAAAGTGGCATAATTCTTCACTAAGAAATCTTCAAAATCTTCACAAAGGATAACCGAATTCGAATCTTTCTCTTCAGAGCAATTTTTCCAACATTAGACTCTCTAGGGAGATCGTCTAATGTGTGTGACGATTGTGATTGTCTGGCCCTTCTTCATTGACACTCTTTAGGCTTTAACATTGTAATTCTTCATCTGCATTATCATTAATAAGGTCCCGCAAATGGTCAAGATCAAGATGAGAGCAAAATGTATATGAAAACTAGATAAAAGCAACGATTCTAATTATGGTTTAGTATCATCCAGTTATGCGAATCTCATCTAAAACAGTGAGTTTTACTCTCAATTACAGTCTAAGAAGCTAGTGCTAGATGCTCTAAGAGTGAATAGAAGTGTCCTCATAACAAACGTTCAACACTCCTCCTTAAGCTAGCTTGAACATGTTGTACATGGACGGCTTCCCAATCATGTCATTAAAGTGTTTCTTAGCTAAACCCTTGGAATATAGGAATGAAAATCTGCCCTTCCTCTATTTTAGACTTAATGAAGTGTTTATCAACTTCTACATGTTTAATTCTATAACTTGCACCCCAATAAGCCAACTTCCTTGAGCAAATATAGTATATTCTTCCTTTGATTAATAAAGATTGCTTTCGAGTTAGCAAACTCAATTCCAAGAAAATACTTTTATGAACCAAGATTATAACTTCAAATGCAGCAGCCAGTTTCTTCTTCAAATGCTAAATTTCAGCAATCATTCCTTGTCATAATAATGTCATCAACATGTACAATCAAAACAACAATTTTATTTTTGGTCATGTGTTTATTGAACATTGTATGGTCATAGTAGTTGTAAAGTGTTGGAACCACGCTCTTGGAGACTGCTTTAGTCCATACAAAGACCTTCAGCTTCCATACTTGGTTAAACTTCAATTTCCCACCAAATCCAGGTGGTGGACTTAAACACTTATTCTTCCTAGTCCCCATTTAGGAATGCATTCTTTACATCTAGTGGTAAAGGGTCCAATCGCAATTAACAGCAAGGGACAAGAAAACTCTAATAGAATCCTTTGCATCCCGGCTGTAGAAGGAATTAAATTTCCACCACAAGCATTTTGTAAAGTTGTTACAAAATTTTGCTGTCTCCACCACAAGCAGCAATTGCCAATCTCTGTAGCAGTAACCAACGTTGCTCTACCCGATGCATTCTTTCCTGTGTCATATGCAAACTACTTTCCTTCAGCTGGTGATGAAAAGAGATGCCGGTAACCTGTTCAATTCTTCAGCATATTTTAAAAATACCAATCACATGTTCTGGAGGATTGCATAATTTGGTGCCTGTGTGCAAGAAGGACTCAAGACTCTGCAGGAGATTTTCATGTATTGAGATTTAGTCTCCTTGCAACTGTTGGATAAAAAAGTTACACAGCAGGGCTTGGTTTTGCTGAACTAAGGTTAGAGCATCAGCATACTGTACATCAAGGGGAGACAGCTTTATAACCTGTTCATCAAAACCTTCAGCAGAATAAGGACCAATTTCTCCATCCAATTCTCTTAAATGATATTTCCTGTCGAATTCTGCAGCCTCAAGCAGTATGTATAAAACAAGTTTATCTCTTATTCAATCCAGAAGTCCTTTTCACCTAAACTTTATCAGGAGGCTGCACCATTTTACATTCATTAACATTCACAGAGTCCATAAGTTCTGAAGAGGCTCCAATAGACAACATAAAATCAGGATTTACATGACATTCTGCTGATAACAAAAGAGCACCAATTGCAGCATCATGGCTTTCAATAGTGACATCACTCTGAGAATGAAAATCTAAAGCTAAACGTCTGAACCCAGAAGCACAAAGTTCATAAGCATGGTAGTTTAGAAGTTGAAAATATTCTGCCTGCAGATTGAAGTATTGTAAACCAAGGCCAGCATCCAAGATATTAGTAAGAAATGATGAGTGGAGTGTTTCTCAGCCACGTTTTTGGATTCCAAGCTCATCCCCAATGTTAGAAACAGAACTATTTTGCTTAGGAACATTTTACAAATTTGTTAGTATCATACTCTGCAGTTCAGGTTGGAAAAAGGGTATATTTCGATCTTCAGAGGATTTTCCTGCTGTTTCTGAAGCATGTATATTTCCATCAGAGTTATCCTGACCATTTGACTGGAAAAAGCACCTCTACTAATTAATGCCAGAGGAAAGAGGTGAAATAGATAAAGTTTCATGGTTGGTTAGCCATAAGAACGACTTGCAAAGGTCAACATCAGGTCGCAATAACTTTGCAAACGACTTGCAAAGCAATATTGGTTGGTTCCAATATTGAGAGAAGAACACTGTAAAACAAAAGAAATCTGCTTAGTTTCTAACAATTTTTTATTATTAAACTATCCATGGAATCGACAATAAATATTTGTAATGTTAGTTTTCAGTCATTAAAGGAACTATAATTGTCAACTAGATAAAAAAACTCGCTTTTATATATGGGAATAAACTGGTGACTGTCTAATGAAAACAAATCTTCCTTATATATAAACATCTTCATTCAAGCTTCTAAGGTCAAAATCAGTTCGAAAAGTATTCCTTCAAATGATCAAAGCACTCCTTAGACGATTCAAGCAAAATATAAGCTGTAAAATGCAATTTTTATAACCTTTTTGTAAAAACTATTATTTTGGAGAAAATACAAATCTAATCTAAGAACAAAAGAAACCTCATGGACAATGCAATTACTCTAGAAAAATACTAGAAAACCGAGAGTTATCAGATGTTTATGCTCCTTCCAACTTTCTATTAGAATTTACAGAGGAGAGAGTATAGACACAATTGATGCAAGAAAATTTGATTTCTCATTGCATTTAGAATTCTGTTACAACAAATATTATATAGCTTCCAGGTAGCTTCATCTACAAGGAAGAGAAACAGTTACAACCAGCTGGCTGACTAAACTAACTGTTTATAAACTAAGGTAGTCAAAATTCAGATCTTCCTCGAGATCGAAAAGTGAAGTATGGATTGCAAATTGGGAGATCATAACACGGATTGCAAGATCCTACAAAATTTATTAAATTCATATGTATGCACACATGTGTGAGTGTGGGCATGCATGCGTATTAAAGTAACATCATTATATCACACTTGAAATACATAATTGAACTTCAGTTCAACATGATAAGCTAAAAATAATATAATAAGCATATAAAACAGTTAGGCAATAAGGTGTAAACAATAAGTCAATAGCTCCATCTAATGCAAATAATCTTTCAAGTTAAAATCTTATTGCTCAAGAGATATTCAACTCTATTTGCAATTTCACCATTCAAATTAGTAATGTCTAAATAATTCTGAGGTGTAGTTTCATCCTCTTCTTTCTGCTCATGCTAATCTTCTGTAATCCACTACTCATCATTGGATGAACAGTCATCATAACCTAATCCCAAGCCGCCGTTGCTTTTTGAGCATTTTTATTTACCAGCAGTCGTCATGTTCTTTGAGCAATTTTGTTTTAGTAGTTGCCGTGTCCTCTGATCAATTTTAACAAGTTTGCCTCATGATACATATATTCTAGTTTGAGAGGGAGTGTTAAAGATATGATTTGAAAGGACAAAACATATTGGAGATTGATTGTCATTTTGTCAAAGGGAAAGTCACATCAAGGAAGTATCTACTAGTTTTGTCAGCTTTGGCATATCTCAAGAGGGAGTGTTAGAGATATGATTTGATTACATTAGTCTCAAGAGGATATTATATGATTTGATAGGGAAATATTGATATTTCCCATTATTCGATATTGTATTTTTTTCTTCATTATAAATAAGAATATTTGTGTGTCTATACAACAAATGAAATTCATTATATTGGTTTTCTCTTTTCTCAACATGGTACCGAAGTAGTACTACCCTTTTTGACCTATTTTGTCATTAATCCTTTCAACATTCTCTAATACAAAAAAATTGAACTCCTGCATACCATTACGCCTGAAAATGTGATACAAATCATTAATTTAGCTCTGTTTAGTTTCTAATTCCTGTGGAATTGTTCTTTTATGTCAGATGTATAAAGCTTCTGGACTGGACACCACTGTACTGGCTGGAGCCAGATATGGTGCTAGATTTTCTGCTGCTCAGAGTCCAATGCTATTGGTGAGTTCCTATATTGTGAGTTATCTATGATTGAATTGAATCCATTTGTCTTCTGTTACTTGGCTGATGACATTTTCATTCATAAGGGAGTCAATACTGTGATGGCTAGAAGTTTTGAGAGAAGTATGGAAGCTGGCACGTTTGGAATGATTGGTCATAAACGTTGTATGAGCGACATCCCAAGCAAAACCAATGAGACAAACCCATCTGGTTTCCGTCCATTATCTCCTCATCTCCCTCTTTATCAGCCTCAACTCTCTTCAACTCTCTCAATTTTTAATAGAATTGCTGGAGCTTTCTTAGCCGGTGTCATTTTGCTTTTTTATATGATATATATAAAAATGGGTTCGGTTAGCCTCACCTATGACTCTTTCTACCAGTTTATATTTTATTCATCAAAACTCCACCTACTTGTCATGGAGATTTCTGCCTTAGCCGTGACCTACCATCTGTATAGTGCAATTCGTCATTTACGGATATGATTTGAGTCAACAACTGACACCTGCACTGTACGTTTGAACCTGAGGTAATATGCTTTTCCTTGATTCATGTTCAGTTTTTTATGATTGCAATTATAAGACCCAAGCATGCTCTGTACTGTAATCAGGGTTTTCTGGGGGTTGAGTCATATTTAGTTTTTGAAAAATACACTTGGAGACCCTTTCTCTTACCATGGATTAGTGTATAACATGTCCTCTTTACAGGTGGTGGAACTTTGTTTTTTCGACCTTGGAGGCATACTTCCATGTCAGTCATAAGGAACTTAAGAATCGTGAATTTGAATGTTTGCAGTTATTTCTTATCGACTTAATAATTACAATTATCAACGTTTAGTGCTGAGCATAACTGCATCTATTTTGCACCTGACATTCGGTCATGTTTTTTTGCAGTCCTCTTAACTTGCATGTAAGTAACTATTGCAATAATAAATGCTATCTTTTGGTGACTTGAAATAAGTTATCTCTTACACGATTCAAGGCAATATTTATTGTTTATTCTTTATTTTGGAAGATATATGAATGAAATTTAAAGTAAACTAGAGGTAGAGAAATGCACATGAGAGATTTGATTAAAATAATTTTGGAAACTAGAAGAGGGGGGGACATTTTTTAAGGCAATTGGTGTCACGGTGTCCATCCCGTTCGGTTGAAATTTTTGTTGGAGAAATATATATTAAACAGGTCATGATACACGGTGTCACGGTGTTCATCCATGTGTTTCCTTTTCATTGTGACAACTTCTACAGAATCTCACAACTAATGTTTATCCTTTCTAATTATGGGATATCTTTCACTGCACTACATCTGTGAAAATGGCAAAGCCTAAAAAAGTACAACACTTTCCAAAGTCAGTTCGTGAATATTAGAAAATCCTGCCATTCAAACAACTTAGTCAAATTCTCCCTCCACCTCATACCTTTCATTTCCTTTCCTTTTTACGTAAAAAGTTAGTTTTAATTTTTTTTAAATAACCATAAATGAAGCATAATCTTAGCTACCTTCCACATTTCATACCTTTTTTTCAGTCCCAAGATAATTTTTTTTCCAATGTGAAGATAATTTTTTCTTTTTTACTCTAATGTTGCACTTTATTAAAAAAAAATCTTCCAAAAAAAAATAAAAATAAGCAAATAAAAACAGAGTTACTACTAATAAAAACACCACAAAACACATTAATTTCCAATGTTTTCTACCAATCACCACAAAAAACTATCACCACAAAAAACTACCATCGCTAAAAAAAACTACCTTGAAAATGAAAAAGATAGAACACTTATATTCTACCACTTTGAGAAGAGTGTAGAAAGAAGATATGGAGGTAAAGGAGAATTTGCAACCCTAAACCACTTAATCATGTCAGTAAAAGTTAAGCCCAAATCAACGCTTTCACAATCAGAGGAGGCAAATATTGTCCACTAAAATTATATTATTGAAGTGGTTAGTGGTGAGATTATATCGCGTTAACTGTAAAAGGATGGTCAGATTGACCTTCAGAAATGCCCTTACAAATCAAATTCCATATTAGAAAGGTGGTCTCATTTTCCTATAAACTGAATCTGTCTCCTGCCAAAGGCTCAACTATTCTTAAAGACAAAGTTGCTTGCTAGTTGAAGGCTCATGAGTGCCTTTACATCTCTTAACACAACCCTTCATGAAAGACCCTTTGACCTTAAAACATGGACATTGTGAAACTTTAGATGGGTTACAAATATGTATACAATTGCTTCAAATTCTGGTTTGTATTGTTATTCTGCAAAGTCCAGATGTTAGGAACAGAGATAGAACAAAGTGAGTTGGTTAGGTCATGGAGGTGATCTGATGATGACTCAGGAGGAGGGAGTCAAGGCAGTATTAACATTATGGTTTTATACTGATTCTGTTGACAAAATTCAGCTTTAACTTACCTTTTGTTCTATTGATTATTATGCCACCATTGTTAAACTGACCCAAACCTATGTACTAATCCTATGGCACGCCAAAATATCCATGGTTAAGGTCATCTTACATAACCCCAAAAAAGATGAACAATGTCAAGGAACACCAAAAAACAGAGTTTGTCTAATTTATACAAGTTATATATAATAATCCCATCATAATGGTTTGATGCAATTCTTGATGGCATTGACTTTATCTTTTTCAATATTTTCATCTCATTCTCTTTTTGAAGCAATCTATCATTTTTCAAGAACACTTCATGAGTTTCAAAACATATTTAAGTAGTAAGTAAATATTAAGGCCTATTTTCAGACTTTTGCAACTTCTTTTAATAAAATGCACACTAAGTATTATACCACATGCACCCCAATTTTGTTACTTCACAGAAAAAGCTAACTTATTCAATATGATTGAGAAGAACATACACTGTTGAGCAAATTATACTAATGTCACTATGAAGAGGATCATACATTAGATATTATGAAGAGAATCATACATCATATATCATGAAGAGAATTATACATCAGATATTATAAAGAGAGCCTAATATTTACTCAGGAAACAGAACAGACAATATCTTAAAAGAAACAAATAAACAAAGAGAAGGAACTAGCCAGACATGCAACCAATCCCATGTCTAGAAGTGGGAAAGACGAGGAACAAGCCACTGCAAACGAGTCCCACCATGAGAGGAAAACTCTCCCTAACCTGCTCCAAGTCCT